>Ga0115572_10004005_pt1 | contig 11577 bp, 7 predicted proteins | sample COGITO_mtgs_1206_FD_88681 | JGI IMG/M metagenome (GOLD analysis project Ga0115572, IMG submission 88681) | Pelagic marine microbial communities from North Sea - COGITO_mtgs_120607 | ecosystem: Environmental > Aquatic > Marine > Epipelagic | place: Germany:Helgoland, sampling site Kabeltonne... | reverse complement strand
TTACGAACAACCGGCTCAAGGCTTGCCATTCCCCACTGCTTGCCTGTTTCAATTGCAGACTCAATATCAGCGCCTTGCTGATGGGCTGAAATAGCCATTAACGCACCAACACGGTTGCTACTTGCACAATGAACAAGTACTGACTCACCGTTAAGCTTTGCTAATAGGCTGGCTAACTGATTTGCATTTTCAATGTTTACATCTTGTGCACCTGCAATCTCAATTGCGTGGTAATTCATTCCTAAAGAATTGACTAACGCGCCTTCATCCCAGTCTTGCTCATCTGCTGCACGTAAATTAATAACATGCTTAACATTAGCTTGTGACAGTTGCTTAAACTGCTCATCAGTCGGTTGCGCTGCTGAAAAAACTAAGTTGTTATGTGCTGCAAAGTTTTTAATATTAGCGTTATTTACCACATCTACAGCTACTGGCTGCTCGCCCGCTATCACTGCTGACACTGCAATGGCTGCAATAAATACACTTGTACAGAGTTGTTTGATTAATTTCATACTATCCCCTCAAAGTAACTCATTTTGATTTTTAAAAATGCGCTTTTAATTGCTCTATCTGCTCATTAGTATAAGGCACACTCGGAAACTTGCCCCATACCGGCGCAGGCCACGCAATATCTGTTTTAAAACGCGCGATATGATGAATATGTAGTTGTGGCACCATATTACCCAATGCGGCTACATTTAACTTATCAGGATTAAACACCTCCATTAACAAATGACTGAGTTTCGCTGACTCGTGTAAATAAGTAATTTGTTGCTGCTCGGTTAAATCAATAATCTCTTTTAAGCCCGCTATTCTGGGGACCAATACAAACCAAGGATATTGGCTGTCGTTTAATAGTAACACCTTACAAAGTGGCCAATCAGCCAGTTCAATACAATCTCTTTTCAGTTCAGGTGCTAAGGTAAATGATGTTTTGCTCATGTTAAAGTCCTTAGATTATTTTACCGCACACTTTATAGCATTTAGTTGCAGTTGCACACGCTTGTGCTTTACCATCGAGATAATTTTATGTAAGTAAAGGCAATCCTGTGTTAAAAAAACTAAAACATCTCTCACTGGCAATTCCCCTACTCGCGGGCACATTAAGCGCAGAAGCTGAGCCGCTAACGCTTGAGCGTATATTTGATGATCCGAGCTTAGCAGGCAAATCTCCGGTACAACTTAAGTTTTCGCCTGATGGTAGCCGGGTTACCTACTTACAAGGTAAAACCGATGACTATAACCGCTACGATTTATGGGAATATAATTTAAAAGATAATACCAACCGGTTGTTAGTTGATTCGGCGCAGTTATTTTCAGGCCCAGAAAATCTCTCCGATGAAGAAAAAGCACGCCGCGAACGCCAACGTATTTTTGGAAAAGGTATCCTTGAATATAAATGGTCAAAAGATGGGAAAGCACTGTTATTCCCTCTTAATGGCGATCTTTATTTCTATGACTTAGATGCTAAAAATAGTAAAAAGCTGACTAACACAGACGCATTTGAAACCGATGCGCGTTTTTCTCCAAAAGGAAATTTCGTATCCTTTATCCGAGAGCAAAACCTATATGCACTAGAGCTGGCTTCAGGTAAAGAAATTCAGTTAAGTAAAGATGGCGGTGGCGTAATTAAAAACGGCATGGCCGAATTTGTGGCGCAAGAAGAAATGAGCCGTATGACCGGTTATTGGTGGGCAAATGATGAATCTAAAATCGCCTTTACTCGCGTTGATGAAAGCCCTGTTCAAGAAGCGATTCGTAACGAAATTTATGCTGATGAAGTAAAACTATTTAACCAGCGTTATCCATTTACTGGCACCAATAATGTTGACATTCAACTTGGGGTGGTAAAGCTTAATGATCAAGCAGTTGACTGGATTGACTTAGGCGACGATAAAGATATTTATATTGCCCGCGCTAAGTGGCTAAACGACAGCAATACGCTCTCTTATCAATGGCAAAACCGCTCGCAACATAACTTAGAACTACGTTTTTACAACACTAAAACAAAACAGCAAACCGTTGCTTTAACTGAAAAAAGTGATACCTGGATCAACTTGCATTTTGACCTTGAATTTTTAAAAGATAAAAAGCATTTTGTATGGGCCTCAGAGCGCGATGGATTTAAGCACCTTTATTTATATCGTAATAACGGCCAACTTATCCGCCAGATTACCGCAGGTGATTGGGTCGTAGATAGCCTAAAAGGGATAGATGAAAAAAATGGCGTTGTTTACTTTGCTGCACGTAAAGATACCCCGCTAGAGAGCCATTTATACAGTGCGCCTTTATTTAAAAAAGGGGGTATGAAGCGCATTACTGAAAAAGGCCAATACCATAATGTCGTTCTAGCTAAAGATAATAAAACTTTCATTGATAATAGCTCATCGGTTAATAAGCCAAATTCAGCTGCACTGCGCAAAATTAATGGTGAGTTTATTACGTGGCTTGAAGAGAATAAGCTTGATGACTCTCACCCACTTACCCCGTATCTAACTGATTTAGCCCAGCCCGAATACGGAACAATTACCGCTGAAGACGGCCAAATTATGCATTACCGTTTATTTAAACCAGCAAATATGGCTAAGGGTAAAAAGCATCCGGTTATTGTCAACGTTTACGGTGGTCCTCATGCTCAGCGAGTAACCAATAGCTGGCGCAGTAAAAATTTATATTTTCAATACATGGCGCAACAAGGTTATGTAATTTTTCAACTTGATAACCGAGGCTCTTACAATCGCGGTAAAAAGTTTGAAGATGCAATTTATAAGCACTTCGGCGTTGTAGAAGTGGCGGATCAAATCAAAGGCGTTGAGTTTTTACGTACTCTTGATTACGTAGACCCTGCTCGCATAGGTATATACGGCCACAGCTACGGTGGTTATATGGCGCTAATGACCATGTTTAAAGCAGGCGATTACTTTAGCGCGGGTGTATCTGGTGCTCCGGTTACCGACTGGGCTCTATACGACACCCATTATACCGAGCGCTATTTGGGTCACCCTGATACTAATGCCCAAGGCTATATCGACAGTGCGGTGTTCCCATACGCTAAAGGCTTAAAAGGCCCATTAATGATTTACCATGGTATGGCCGATGACAACGTATTATTTACCCATGCCACTAAATTGTTTAAACAGCTGCAAGATAACAATCAACAGTTTGAAATGATGACTTACCCGGGCTCAAAACATAGCCTTCGCGGTAAACAAGTTCAAACTCATTTACATCAAACTATTACAAACTTCTTTAACCGTAATTTTAATACAAAGTAACTAAGACTGGGTTAATTATTCGACTAAAGGCTGATATAAGTATCAGCCTTTTTTATGCAGATAAGCTATATTGAAACGTCAACAAACAATAATTAAATTCATTATAAGCACCCGTTAAATAAAAGTTCGGCCTATCCTTTTTATTGTATTTACGCAAACTAGTTAACAAAGAGAGTATTAAAAATACAATATAAAGAAAATAAAACCGTATTAGCCTATATTTTAACTATGCTTATTTAAGAGAAATAATGCTCTAATACGGGAACATGCATATGCCAAACCTCCGTCGTTTTACTATATTTCAACGTTTAGCCATTTTAGTAGGGATTGTAATTTTTGGTTTAATTGTATTGAGTATTTCGGGTTTAAGTAATCAATATAAATCGCTTAAAAATGAGCAATATCTAAAAACTAAAAATGTGGTGGAAACTGCTTATAGCATCATTACACACTACGCAGCGCTTGAACAAAGTCAAACACTCACTCGTGCACAAGCACAATCTCAAGCGATGGCCTCAATACGCTCATTGCGTTACGATGATACTAACTATTTTTGGATCAACAATTATCAGCCAGCCATGGTAATGCACCCAATTAAACCAGCCCTTGAAGGGAAAGATTTAACGAATAATAAAGACCCTGATGGCACCCCTTTGTTTGTTGAAATGGTTGATGTTGTTAAAAAATCCGGCGAAGGCTATGTGCCTTACAAGTGGCCAAAACCCGGCAGCGACAAACCCGTAGATAAAATTGCGTATGTAAAAGGCTTTAATCAATGGCAATGGATCATCGGCTCGGGCGTTTACCTTGATACCATAGACAACACCTTTTCGCAGCAACGTACTATTATCGTTATCAATGTAATGATTATGATCGTCGTTGTCGTACTTTTTAGCTACTTTATTGGTCGCAGTATTTTAACGCCGACTCGTTTAGCAGCAGAAATGATGAAAGATATATCTCAAGGTGAGGGGGATTTAACCCGTACTCTCAACGAAAATGGCAATGATGAAATATCTCAGCTGTCGCGGTCATTTAACTTGTTTGTCTCTAAAATTAGGGAGTCTTTGGTGCTGGTTGCCAAAAGCGCAAACGATGTAAACGAGCATGCCCATGCTGTAGATGATTCTAGCAAAACCAGCCAGTCGTTTATTGAGCTTCAAAACGACAGTAGCACCCAAGTAGCCGCGGCAATGGAGCAAATGACTCATCAAATTCATGATGTTAGCCGTAATGCCGAAGCTGCTGAGCAAGCCGCAAATGATGCTGCTAGTAATGCATCAACGGGTAAAAATGTAGTGTCGAAAACCATTACCGCCATTGAAACCCTCTCTAGTAATATAGAAACCGTGAGCAAAGTGACCGCCGACCTTGCTCAAGAGAGTAATAATATTGGCTCGGTACTTGATGTTATTAGAAGCATTGCTGAACAAACCAATCTGTTAGCGCTAAACGCAGCTATTGAAGCTGCAAGAGCAGGTGAACATGGAAGAGGCTTTGCAGTTGTAGCCGACGAAGTAAGAACACTTGCCAGCCGGACAGGTAAAAGCACTGATGAGATTCAAGCTATGATAGCTAAGCTGCAAGAAGGGGCTAAAGCTGCAGTTGAAGCGGTAAAATCTAGCCAAGAGATTTCTATTTCTACGGTTGAACAAGCCTCTTCAGCTAATGCATCACTTGATGAAATAGACAGGCTGGTATCGGTGATCACCGATATGAACGGCCAAATTGCTCGCGCCACAGAGCAGCAAACATCAGCCGCAGACGAGGTGAATTTAAGAATTAACGATTTATCACAATCTACAGAGCAATCATTGGGTAACACCAAAGATTTAACTCGCGCTAGCGACAAACTCAAACAAAGCAGTGTTGAGTTATCAAGCGTGGTATCGCGCTTTAAGCTTAGTTAACCTTAACTCCGGATAATAAATATCTTCCACCAATTAAAAAGCCCTGATTTTCAGGGCTTTTTAGGATTATTTATAGGGAGTTATAAACAATAGCGGGCAAATAAACTGCTTACTGACGCTGCAGTTGGTTTACCATGTTGCCAGTCGCCGCCTTCAACGCCACTACCAGCAATATCCATATGTACATAAGGAAGTGGTAAAGTAGATTCACTGCCATGCTTATCTAATCCACCTACCACAGCTAAAAATGCCATAGGGAATTGATGGCCGCGCGCTGTGACAGCAGAAGCTGCATTATTACTAGAAAGCACATCGTCAGCTAAAGTGCGTGGTTTTATAAAATCATAATCTTCACGGCGTGAACGTGACACTTCAGCACCGTCAGCCCATAAATCACCACAATCGGCCAATTGGCGTGAAATATTAGCACTACGCGCGGGGCCATTCTCAACATATGCGCCATAAGGCCCCATCGCGCGCGCAGCGTGCCCTGTTAAGGTTGCCACTGTAAACAACGTTGGATTTATTTCATTTTTAGCTAAATCTTTCATTTCACTAAGTAAATCCCCCATAGCTAAACGCCCTTCGGCATCGGTATTACCAATACGTACTCGCACACCTTCACGGCTAGTAATTATTTCATCAGGGACAAAACAATCTGAACCAATAGAGTTGCGTACAACCGCTAAAAAGGCAATCACTTTAACCCCTTTAGGCTGATAATCGGCTACTGCTTTCATAAATCCAGCAACCGAGGCCGCACCGCCTTTATCGCGGCTCATGCCCGCCATAAAACCACCGACTTTTAAATCTGCACCGCCCGTGTCATAGACTAAACCTTTACCAACAAACATCAGTGTTCGGGTTACTTCGCCCTCAGGCACGTATTCAAGTTTAACAACGCGTGGATGATGACGCTCTACCGCATATGATGCGCGAGCAACGGTACTTAGCATGGGGTAATGCTTATCAATGGCAGCTAAATCATCAATCACATCAACGCTCACCGCACTGTTTTCAAATAACTCAGTACAATAATCAGCAAAACGTGGGGGGGCCATGCGTTCAGGCTCGGTGCCACATAAATCACGTGCGGCATATTGCCCCGCAGCTAACGCATTGACTGCTTTGATTGTTTGCTCATTGGCATCAATTAAGCCTATTTGAGTAATAGGTTCAATACCTTGACCATGAAACTCACGCGCTTCTAGGGGTTGCCATAATGCTTGGCATGCGCCTAAGTAAGCCACTTCAAGAGCATGTTGATAACGGCTATCCGTATTTAAAGCGGGTAAATAAATAGCAGGGTTAACACTACCTGATGCTTTTGCCTCATTAATGGCTAATTTGGCTGCATCAAAATAACGACGAACGTCGTCATAATCTCTGTTTAAAGGGCCTGTTGGCGCTAACACGACACGTTTACCGGCAATCACTAACAAGGTGACTTGATTGCCTATGCGAGAGTCTACTTGGGCTTGGTCTAAAATTGCATCACGCAGTGGCGTATTTGGTAAATGAGAAAAGTCGTTGCTGATAATAATAAGTGCATCATGCGATGTACAATCTAGGCTTGCACTTACCGGCTTAGCCAGTACTGCTTTTGGATATGCCATAAAAAAGGATCCTGTTAGAAAACGTAGTCCCTATTATTATTTATTTAGCAATTTATAACCAGTGAACTGCGATAACCTGCATATTTACTGGCAACTTGGAGTTACACGTTTTACACATCTAAAATACTGAGCTGTAAATTATGCTCTGGTTGATTTTTAATACCCACGCCAATTCCTAATAAGCGCACCGGTTGTTGTAATCCACGTTGATAGGCTTTGGCGAGTAACTCTTTAAAAATAGCCGTGTTTAATTGATACGCAGCTTGATCTGCTGAGGTCACTACAAAATTAGCAAATTTAACTTTAACACTTAATTTATTAATTTTATGTTGTAGTTGCTGTTTATTTAATCGAACCACGAGTTCATCTAACAGTTGCGGTAATTGTTCAAGGCATTCATCTAGGCTGTTTTTGTTGTATTCATAAGTATGTTCCACACTCAATGACTTACGTACCCGCTCGGTGGAAACGCGCCCTATATGCTCACCCATGCACTTTTGATATAACGACACACCAAAATTACCCACATGCTGTTGCATCCAATTAGCCCCTTTTTCGCGCACATCTTGCCCCGTGTATAACCCTTTTAAATTAAGCTTTTCTAGAGTTACTTTACCCACCCCTGGAATTTTACCTAATGGCAATTGGGCTAAAAACGAGTCAACCTGCTCAGGCAATACTACAAATTGGCCATTGGGCTTATTTTCATCACTAGCAATTTTGGCTATAAATTTAATTGGGGCAATACCTGCAGATGCAGTCAGTCCTGTGGTATTAAAAATATCGGTACGAATTTGCTTAGCAATTAACGTTGCACTACCTTTAAAAGCAGTACTATGGCTCACATCTAAATATGCTTCATCAAGCGAAAGAGGTTCTACAAGGTCAGTATAGCGGTTAAAAATGGCGCGGATCTGTGTTGATACTTGTTTATAAACAGCCATTCTGCCAGGCACAATAACTAAGTCAGGGCAAAGCTGTTTGGCATGATAGTTAGACATAGCAGAGCGCACCCCATACTCTCTAGCAATATAGTTAGCGGTAGAGAGCACTCCACGGCGACTATTTCCGCCAATTGCCAGCGGTACGCTTGCAAGCTTAGGATTGTCGCGCATTTCTACGGCCGCATAAAAGCAGTCCATATCTTATCATAGGTTACATCCAATATAACTCCACCTTGACAAAAGCCATTAAAGTTCTAAGTTAATTATAAAACAAATGAGATTTATATGATTGAAAGTAAATTAGTAGAAAGCATTCCTTATGGTGGAAGAAAGATTTCAACTTATGCTTTAGTTAATAATGACATCCCTTTAGTTCATCCTTCAGCATTTCTATTGCATACCGCAGTCAATAATTTATTTGGCACGGTCACTACCTACATGAAGGCTTTAAAATCTTTTTATAAAGAAATTATAAGTAAAACTAATTTATCTATCGAGAATATCGAAAGATTAACTGATCAAGAAATGAGTGGATATTTAGTCGGAGTATTACAACGACAAAGAAAGCTGAAGCACAGCTCAATTGAAAATCATATTGCCGTATTAAAAGAGTTCTTTAAATATTTATATCAATCGGGCTTTACCACAAAAGAGATGCTCTTTAGTTACGCCTATGAAAATAACGAATACGAACAAAGCTTTCTTTCCGGTGTTAAAACAGATATGCATGAAGCGTATTTTCATAAGAAGAAGTTTCAGGAGTGTTTATTATGCTATGTAGACTCTCAATCATCATTCATGAAAAAAAGAAATGAACTAGTTTTGCAATTAGGTTACTACGCTGGATTTAGAGCTTTTGAAGTTGTTCTAGCGGAAAACTTAAATATCGAAACTTTCAGACAATTATTGCCTAAAGTTGATTTTTTTATCCCGAAAGCAATTCACATAAACATTTATGGTAAAGGAAATTCCATCAGAACAACCCCCTTTGAACCTAGCCTAGTCAAATCAATCTATGAATTTATTTGGGGGGAAGCTAAACATATAAAGTCAGGCAACATGATTTGTCAAGAGAATGGAAAACTTTTAAAGGATAAGACTTTTGCTTCTAAACTTTTTAGAAAATGTGCTGATAAATATTGTGAAAATACTTCGCTAACTTTAGAGGAGGCTCAGTTATGGAAGCACAGAGGATTCCATAAGCTAAGAAAATGTTTTGCTACAAACTCAGTTACTGCCTGCCGTGACAACGGAGATGATCCTTGGATCTATGTTCCACAGTGGCTAGGTCACAAACGAAAATCAACCACATTTGGCTATATCTATTTTGAAGCACTATTAAATAAGCGTGAAGACGTTCTACATGCACTGTCCTTAGAAGAAACTAAGTATGGTAAAGACTTTAAAAGAAAGTCCGAGAAAGCCTAATGGAAAGTACCCACAAAAATACCAAGTCAGAATTAGCTAGTCTAGCACCCGCTGAAGTCGTTCCAATTAATTATTCTGACTCTGAGGCAACTGTTTACGGTAAAGATGGTAGTGGTAACAACGCTATTGTTCAGGTAACCATACCTCCTGCACATATATCTAATCCTCTTCTAAAATTATATATCGGCTACCTTCAGTCACCATTGTTTTTGGGGTTACGCCCAAGTACTAGATACACCAAAGCAATTGAGTTTAGAAATTTTTATAAATATATTGCGGAAAACAAACAATATGAATCATCTGGTTTACCTTACAATATTGTTAATCTGTACTTTATCAAGTTAAAGGGAACGTCAGAAAGAACAAGTTTTTACAACGAAGAAATGATTTTAAGGGTGCCATTAAAACTCTTTAATAAGACGGTAGTGGACGGTTTCGATAAAGATAAATTTGCTCATGTATCCCTAGCAAATTACTTAGTATTTTTTCCGAACTTTCCTCCACCACATTCGCTTCCAAAAAAATCAATGGCTGAACTTTTTGGTCAAAAAAACACACCATACTCAGATACAGAATTGATGCAAAGTTTGCGCCTAGGTTGCTGCTTTCTACTAAATAAGCTTTCTGATATCAGAGAGAAGCTAATGTCGAATAAGCACGTTTTAAAACAAATAAACGCTTTAAAAACGGCTGAGTATGACAATAAACCGTTAATTTTGAACTCTCAATCAAACAACTTTACTGTGGATTACGCACCTCCTAAGCAAATAGATAACTTAAGTTGGGAAATCATTAAAAAAGCTAACCTCCAAATTTATGAGACTATTGTTAACAATGCAGATCCACTTACTCTTGAAATTTTTACATTTAGATCATTTCCTAAAGCGAAATTAAATTCACTTGAAGCAAAACTAACAACCTTGCAGTGGGTGCAAGAATTTAAGAACAATTTGCAAACTACAGCGTCAATTTACACGAAAAGAACTTATGGAAAAAATAGTTACTTATTACGAAGATTGGATAACATCACACCTAAATTTCTAATATGTCCATCAGATTTTGAAATATATTTAATCCAATGCTTGTTAGCATCTGAATCTATTCAGCGAGAAGGGCTAAATATTCATTTGCTGTCAGACTTTTCAATAAATATTGAATCTACGCAAATTCAATATAACAAAGGGAGACGAGATAAATCATCAGCAACCCCCATATATACTAGGCAGAACTTACCTTACCAATGTTACACACGATATATAGAACAACGGAAAGTAGCCAAAGAATATAGCTTCGCAGATAGCAATAAAACGCTTGATTATAGTACTGTTACAACTGCTAAAGGGCATATCGGATTTACAGCTAAAAGTCTACATCTGTTTGAATTACTCCTATCAAATGAGTCAGAGGTAACCCGTCAGTATAAAGATGAGCTTGGCTCAGAAGGAGATGCTTTTTTGTGGCTTATCAAACGTATGTGGCAGCACAATCAAATAGCCTACAACGAAACATTAACAAACAGCCGAAATAAAAAGAAATTGAATGACTTAACTGGTGCATCCAAAAGAGAAAGTAGAGTTATAGGCTTAACACCTGATGCCATAACTATGTCAAGAAAACGCATGGACGACACCGTTACAATTTCAAAAAAGGAAGGACCTGAAACTGCACGTAGCCAAAGCGAACCTGCGGTTCAAGCAGAACTTACCTCTCATTCACTTGCAACAAAACATAATGTTTATGGCAACAGAAGTAACTCAAAAGAAGCTATTGAATCCGAAAGAAATTTTGGTGCACAAGTTGGAGACCTAATGGTTGAAGATGCACTCAAAGTAGGCGAATATCTAAAAGATGTGAAAAAAATAAACCTAAGTGAAATCAAAGACCTTTTGGGTCTCACCTCAGGATATGAAGATATAGAGCAGTTACTAGAAAATGTGGATGCCGAGCTTTGGGGAGGCTTTCAACATAATGGTCAGGTAATTATTGTAATTAGTGAGGTTACAGCTATGTTATTAAAAGGGTATATAAACCACTTACATAATGAAATACCTCGACTGTTCTTAGACAGCCAACTTAAAGGTCAAGATGCTCAAAAAAAGCTAGCTTATCTTTCTACAATCTTTAACAGTTTTCCACCTGACATACAGCGAGAAGGTAAAAAACTGTTGGAAGAATTTGATATCCCTTTTCCTTCGCTAGTATGAGGTAATTAATATGGCTATTTTACAAACTAAACAACCTGTTAAATCAAAGTTGGAACAAAATCGTCTTATCAATTGCATAACTGATAAAACGTTTTCTATCTCAGATAGCAACAGCGGAGAAACCTTTTCGCTTGATGTTTCGTTCAAAGGAGCAAATTCAAGGTGGAGAAACTGGGGCAGAGAATACCTTATACAGTGGG
>Ga0115572_10004004_pt1 | contig 11579 bp, 10 predicted proteins | sample COGITO_mtgs_1206_FD_88681 | JGI IMG/M metagenome (GOLD analysis project Ga0115572, IMG submission 88681) | Pelagic marine microbial communities from North Sea - COGITO_mtgs_120607 | ecosystem: Environmental > Aquatic > Marine > Epipelagic | place: Germany:Helgoland, sampling site Kabeltonne... | reverse complement strand
TGGAATATTTCATAACGAGTGGCTAATCGGTTTGGTGCTTGGTGTACCCTACTTTAATTTAATGCTATCACTTATTTAATGAACCCACACACTTTACTAAAAAACTCATACATCATTTCCATTTCCAGGGTATCTAACTTACATTATTCAAGCAGAGATTTGCCAACTTATATCGTGATTTGGTGCGTAATCTTTCTGACATTAAATATGAATCGTATTAAATGAATTAGGAATGTATTTAAGGGTAATACTATTATTGCAATTGCTCTATAACCCATATTACCAAATTTACATTCTTGCTACCAAATACGTTTGCGGATTTCCGAATGATAAAGTATATTTTTTTGTATTAAATTTTTAAAATTTGCTAATGTTTTGTAAATTAACCCCTTACTTTTAAAATTCTGTTAAAATGAACACATCAAAAATTTTCTGCTTACTTATAATTACATTGCTATTTTCATGCAAGCAAACCCATGAAACTTCCAAAGAGATTTCCACAGCGAATGCTGCTTTAAAATCTGTTGGATTTGCCGGAAGTCCTGAAAATAGTTGGCTACTTGGTCGTCAAGAAAATTTAGATATTTGGATACAATGGTGCGATTTACATGCAAAAAAAGATATTGAAGGCTTACTAAACCTTGCTAGTGATTCTATCAGTATTAAAGCGCCCAACAACATCACTATAACTGGTAAAGAAGAATTTAAAGCGTTTATAACGCAATGGTTAAATAACAATGATATTACGATTCAGCAAGAATGGGGAATACCGATTAACTTTGTGGATAAAGACGGAAAAAAAGATGAAGGAGATTGGATTATAAATGGTCATAAACTAAATACTCGTAGCGGCAAAAGCATGATGCAAGAAGACAACCATGCCAATGTTTATATTAAAAATGGAAAGGTTTGGTTTTTTAAAATTTACAATCATACAACCACTAATTCTGAGATGGTTTCCACCACTTTTTCGGTAGATTTATCCAATTACAAAGAGGCATTTAAATCGGTGTGTTTAAATGGTACTTTTAACAATTGGTGTGGCGCTTGTAACACCATGTCTGACGACAATAACGATGGTATTTACGAGATTACCCTTGATGTACCCGTTGGCAATATTGAATACAAATTTACTCTAGATGGTTGGAATGCTCAAGAAACATTTAAAGAAGGAACTGCGTGCACCAAGACCGCTGCTGAATATACAAACAGAGTGGCTACCATAGCCGGTAACACAACGCTGCCTACAGTTTGTTTTAACAGCTGCAGCAATTGTGATTAAACTTAAATACGTAAACAAAAAGGGTTTTATTATTCTTTTATAACACGTTGTATAGAAAGATTGTTGCCTTCGTATAGCTTTAGGAGGTATACGCCAGACATTAAAGACCCCATATCAATACTTTGTGATCCTGATATGCGAAGTACTTCTTTGCCTAACAAATCGTGTACGATTATGTTTGAAAGAGAAATATCTGCATCTATGTATAACACACCAGAAGTAGGATTTGGGTATAGCTTTACGCTATTTTTACTTTGATCGTTTATCCCTGCAGCACTGCAATCTAAACCCGCATCGGTAATTATCCAGCCTTTGTTGTCTATTAAGAGCTGTCTTGCCGCAGCTGCGTTGCAATAACTCGTGCCTTGAGCACCAAATTGTAAATCAGAACGCACCGCCTGCTGTGACCATGCTGTTAAAAGCGCATCGTAATTGTCTGTTGTAAGACCTGAATCTTCAAACATATCGGTGATATTGGTTACGTTGGCAATATTCCAACTGCTTATATCTTGGTCAAATGCGGTTGCCTGGCGAAACATCTGGCTTAGCGCCTCAACATTAGCAACATCCCACTTACTTATATCTGCATTAAAATTACTCGTAATTTCAAACATACCCGTCATTTCGGTAACTCTAGACACGTCCCAATTACTTAAATCTTGATTAAACGCAAGTCCTCCATAAAACATTCCTGTCATATCAGTTACCTTGCCAACATCCCACTTACTGATATCTGCATTAAAAGTGGGTAGATTAAAAAAAGCAAGATTCATTTTAGTTACATTACTCACATCCCATTCTGGCATGATGCCATATTCACTGTCAGTGCAGCGACCGTCTTCTGGCGCTAATGACAAACAATTGGCTATTGCATCATCAAAATTTGCATCCGTAATTAGTGTTTGAGAGTAAGATGCTATGGTAAACATAGTAACTAATAGTGCAATTGAAGTTTTCATATGAATCGGTTTTAGCTCTAATATACCCATTTTTAATGGTTTACTAAAGCTTACCAAGTAAAAAAAAACTTGAAAACCAATTAGTTAAGCATTTAAGAAGCTTTTCTTTTAAAGTTGCACGTGGTTAAAATAAGCTGTATGCGCTGCAATAAAACAGATTGCTGACCTGTTATAATTCTAATTTAATGAATTACAAACTTAAGCCATGTATAATTCATTGCTAGTTAGTGTCCACTTGCAAAAGTCCTAGCGGACTTTCTATCTGTGTTTTATTTGCTAACTTTAGTGCTTAAACACGTAACGAAATCATACACAACCACGTTAGCCACAATCAGAATTATCTAATGAAATAAGTATACTTCAATTTATCATGTTAATAAATCAGAAACTACGCGCCTCCGAGATTACTTATCAAATGAATATCAATTGCTCCAAAGAAAAACTGTGGGAGGTGATATCAACACCAGGAATTCTTGAGTTTTGTCATCCATTCTGTAAAGAAAATAAAGTAACTAGATGGGCTGAAGTTGGAGCACAAGATACCATTCAATATTATAATGGACTGAAATTACATCGATTATTCACTGAGTGGAATACAGGTAAAGGATATAAATTGCTTATTGGACGAGGTAGATATGCAACAGCAAAAGTTGTATGGGAAATCACTGCTAAAGAAGATGAAATTTCAGTGCTATCAATATCAATCAATATATATTCTGATATTGCGCTAAAAAGATACTCGAAGTTTTTACGTGGGGCAATTGAGAAATTTTATCTTTTACCCAATATGTCAAATTATGTAAAAGATGTTGTTAAAGGATTCAAATATTATATCGAAACTGGGCAGTCAATAGAAAAGAACCAATTTGGAAATAATCGTATGTTTTCAAACATAAAAACCTAATGGAATAAATCCCAAAAAAGAAAATTGAAATGAAATCAATACTTAAAAATTCCATTTACTTATTACTGTTAATTTTATCGAGCAGCTTTGCAATCGCACAAGAAAATATAGAGATAATAGGAAAATTAGTAGAGGAAGAAACGTCTCAGCCTATACCCTATGCGACTTTAGTTATTAAGGACAAAAGCACAAATAAAAACATAACAGGTGTCATTACGGATAATAGTGGAAATTTTATCGTTACTACTACAAAACCAAATTTCTATGTAGAAATAAGTTTTATGGGTTTTGAAACCAAAACTATAACTGAATTTACAGTTACCAATAGAAAAGTAAATTTAGGAACGATAAAACTCTTACCAAACAGTCAAGCCCTCGATGAGATTGTTGTAACTGGCGAAGTCTCTAAAACCGTTTTTAAACTAGATAAACGTGTTTTTAACGTTGGGAAAGACATAAGTAGTACAGGTGCTAGTGCACTAGAAGTGCTAAATAATGTACCCTCTGTAAACGTAAATATTGAGGGAGATATAAGTCTTCGTGGAAGTTCTGGTGTACAAATACTAATCAACGGAAAACCATCTGTACTCGCAGACCAATCTAGTAATGCTTTAGGTACAATTACTGCAGATATGATTGAAAGTATTGAAATTATCACAAATCCTTCAGCTAAATATGAGGCTTCTGGAACTGCTGGAATTTTAAATATCATCCTTAAAAAAGAAGAAAAAAAAGGTTGGAATGGTTCGGTATCAGTAAATACTGGAATTCCCGATAATCACAGTTTGGGTTTGAGTTTAAACCGAAGAACAGAAAATTTTAATCTATTTGCACAATTAGGTGCTGGTTATCGTTCGCTTCCACAAGAATCGGAAAACATAAATCAAAACTTAATCACAAATGAAGTGCTTTTAAGTAATGGTGAAGAATTTAGAAACGAAACGTTTTTTAATTTGACACTGGGTACAGATTATCATATCAACGATTTAAACGTGCTTACTCTTTCTGGAAATTTTGCGTATGAAATTGAAGACCAACCCTCTAATTATAATTTTCAGTTTTTTGATGAGAATAACAACTTAATTTCAAATTGGATACGTGAAGAATCAACAGAAGCCACCAACCCAAAATACAGATACGAACTGAATTATAAAAAGCAGTTTAAAAATAATGAAGACCATACCTTACAATTTAGTGCATTGGGAAGTTTTTTTGGTAAAGAACTAGCGTCTCAGTTTATAAATACCACCTCATCAGGTACAAATATTAATAGCGACCAGCAGACCGAAACCAATTTTCAACAGGCAGATTACACCTTTAAAGCAGATTATGTAAATCCTGTAAGTGAAGTTTACACCATTGAAACTGGCGCGCAATATGTAATTAATGATGTTGGTAACGATTTTGAGGTGCGTGAATTAATAGATGGAGCATATGTTGTAAATGAAGATTTGACCAACAATTTTGAATGGAATCAAAAGGTATTAGGATTGTACGCAACTGGTGCTTACGAGAAAGAAAAATGGGGAATAAAAGCTGGTTTGCGTTTAGAACAGACTAATGTAAATACCTTATTGACCAATACGAACCAAAGCAATGAGCGTGATTACTCTAACTTTTTCCCTACGCTACATACATCTTATAAAATTTCGGATAATTTTTCGCTTCAAGCTGGTTATTCAAAACGAATTTTTAGACCACGTTTATGGGATTTAAACCCATTTTTTAACATTAGAAACAACTTTAATATTCGAGTAGGAAATCCAAATTTGCAACCAGAATTTACTGATTCGTATGAATTGACGAGCATTTATAAGATAGGAAAAGCGTCCTTAAGTTCAAGTTTGTATCACAGATATACAACAGATGTGGTTGAGCGAGTTTCAACTTTTAAAGACAACGTAACCTTTTATACACCTGAAAATATTGGTACAAATTCGTCCATAGGTTTTGAGACCAACGGAAAATACAGTCCTAATACATGGCTGACATTAACAGGCGATTTTAACTTCAATTATTTTGACAGAGCAGGAACATTTGAAAACCAAGTGTTTGATTTTACAGGTAGTCAATGGTCATCAAGATTAGGCTCTAAAATAGGATTTCCAACAGATATTGATTTAGAACTTACAGGAAATTATCGTTCAGGATTTGAAACCTTACAAGGCGAGCAAACAGGATTTGCTTTTATGGATTTAGGTATTCGTAAAAAAATATTTAAAGGAAAAGCGATTGTAAATTTAGGTGTACGTGATGTGTTTGCTTCAAGAATTCAAGAGCGTTTTGTGAATCAACCAACTTTTGAAACCTATAGCTTTGGACAACGAGGACGATTTTTTACTTTGGGAATAAGCTATGGATTTGGTAAAGGAGAAGCGATGACCTATTCTGGTGGTAGAAGACGATAGGTTTTAACTATAAAAAAGAATAGTAATTGGGAAGTAAAACTTGAAATATTCTAAACAAATTACCATGCCACACACTTTTACACCAACGCTTCATCCATGTAAAAAAAAGTGTTGCGCTGCACAAGCCACTAAAAAACATAAATAATTATTCAAAAGTCCCTTTTTAAGGGACTTTTTTTTTATTAACTTTAGTGCTAGTTGCACAACCACTAATCATTTACAAACACGCGGGTGGTAATTAAAACAAACTACGAATAATGAAATTTGAACGATATCAGATAGATGCATTTACAGATAAAATATTTGGCGGAAATCCTGCTTGTGTTGTCCCTTTGAATAATTGGTTGCCAGATGAAATATTATTGAAAATTACTAAAGAAAATGCTGTTGCTGAAACGGCTTTCTTCGTTGACAAAGGTGATAAAATACATTTACGTTGGTTTACACCTGAAATTGAAATGGATTTATGCGGTCACGCAACTCTGGCAACAGCTCATTGTTTAATATCAATTTTAAATTATCCAAAAGACAGAATAATCTTTGAAACCTTAAGTGGCGATTTAATTGTTTCAATAAAAAATGATTTATACAGTTTAGACTTCCCTTCGCGAATGCCGGTTGCTTGTGAACTCCCAGAAATAATTAAAAAATCATTAAACATACAACCGAAAGAAATTCTTAAAGCAAGAGATTATATGTTAGTATATGACTCAAAGCAAGAAATTGAGAATATTAAAATTGATAGACAATTTTTTGACCAAATAAACCTTGATCCAGGCGGAGTAATTGTTACAGCAAAAGGAGAAAATTGTGATTTTGTTTCAAGATTTTTCACACCACAAGCGTCAATCTTAGAAGACCCGGTTACTGGTTCAGCACATTGCTCACTAATCCCGTTTTGGTCATTAAGACTGGGAAAAGAAAAACTTAATGCAATACAAATTTCGGATAGAGTTGGAGAATTACAATGCCTAAATAAAAAAGATAGAGTCATCATCAGCGGAAAAGCAAAAACTTATTCAATTGGAAATTTATGGATTGAATAAAAACTGAGTCCATCACCCTCTCCAATTAATTGTTGGTTTTAATTTACTTTCAAAAGTTCTTAAGGACTTTCTTAGTCAATAAATATTTACTACATTAACTTCGTGATTCGCACAACTATTCTTGCACAATCCCTGAGCAAAAGATTAAAAAAATAAAAAATTATGAAACGAAAACTTCTCATTATCGTAGTAATAGGACTATTATTTAATCAAAATTTACTTGCGGGTTCACCTCTAACTTCAACTAATATTCATGAAGCTTATAAAGATTCAGCGATTATTCAGTTAGCTTTAAAAACTGAAGGCAAACTAACTGTTGCACTGATGAATTATTTAAGTGACACTAAAAAACCTATTGAACTGAAAATAGCTTTAATAAATGCACTGGGTTGGGATTTTAATGGAAAAAACAATTCAACCCTATTTTATGAGTATTTAAAAGAAAACCAAAATCTAAAAGATATCAATGAAACTAGTGCTGATATTCTTATTTGTTATGCCTATTTAAAAGCACTAGACAATTACTTTGATGTTGATGATGCCATAAAATTTGCACAAAAAGCAAAATTAAAGAAGAAAAATAGTTACACCATAAACATAATTTGCGCGCTCATAGAAGCCCAAAAAGCAATGGGTTCTGATTGGTGTGAAGTTTATAATTTAACAAATAACGTTCGAATCAATGATGCATTACAGATAGATATGAAAGAAGATGCCATAAAAATTATTTTTGAGTATATGGACTTGTACAAAGATTATTGCAAAGAATAACGTTTGCTGATATTTTGAATAAGTAATGCTAAGTTGAGCAAAATTTCTAGGTTTCTATCTAGTTCAAACTTCATTGCAGATTAAGAAGCAAGTGCTACTAAATCTGCCACTAATCGCAAAATTTACCGTAAACAAACATTTGACCATCAATGAAAAAAGGAGTTTTAATCACATTAATTGGAATTATAATTATCGGAATTACGTATTTCGGAATTGAAACGTTTGCCTTTACAAAAGGAGCAAAACAAGATGTAAAAAAAAACAAAACTGAACTTAAACAAAATTCTTTTGTAAAACTTACGGAATTTAAAAACGGACGTTGGATAAGTACAACTGATTCTCTTGCTGGAATTGAAATTATAAACGGAAAATGGATTATGTTTTACAAGGGAATGGAAACCGACTCTTCCGATATTTACGATTTCAAAATACGAAGAGCATATATAAAGGAATTAGGAACTAAACATAAACCTTTCGAATATCTAACGATCACAAATTATTCTGATACTTTAGAATATTCCATACTTAAATACAGTGATGAATTCTTAAGTTTGAGTTATCTTTCGAGAGGAAATACTCTAAATTATGAGCGTGCAAAATAAAAACGTTTGGTAACACCTTGTATAATTAATTGCTGCATTTATTGCTGAAACACAGAACGAAATCATATACTAATTGTTAAATGTAATACAAGCATGGTAAAAAATTTAAATCGTATTTTAATTTTAGTTCTACTTATAGTTTCTGTAGTTGGTTGTAAAAGTTCATACAGGTTTACGAAAAACCAAAAATCTCTTATTAAAATGGGAGACAGCGCAACACCAATGAGAGTTCTGAAAATCACAAATTCTTCCGATTCTATTCTGCTAAGAACAAAAAGTTCTAAAATCAAGATAGATCCAAACGATGAAATACTTAAAACATTTATAAATAGATTATACAGCACCGTTAGAGATAGTATGTCACTTGGAGTCGGAATCGCTGCACCACAGGTAGGTGTATTGAAAAAAATTATATGGGTTCAGCGTTTTGATAAAGAAAAATTTCCATTTGAAGTATATCTCAATCCTGAAATAGTTGAATACTCATATAAAAAACAACCATGCTTAGAAGGTTGCTTATCAATACCTAAAAGAAGAGATACCACGTATACAAGATCAGAAACTATCATGATAGAATATGATCAATTTAATAAAAAACGTACAAGAGAAAAGATCTCTGGATTTACTGCTGTTATCTTTCAACATGAAATTGATCATCTTAATGGGATACTTTATTTAGACCACCTTGAAAAAGAGAAAAACCAACAGGAAAATTAACAATATATAACCATAAATACGGCGAATTGGAATATGTAGAAATTTAATGGAATTACAAGTATCATTGCTATTACTAAAATTAGTAAATTTAATACCGTAACTGATGGTTTACGAGACCGTTGCGCATAATTGCTGCTAATCGTGAATAACACAATACACATGAATAAAGAATCAATATTCCATAAAATACAAAAGCGAGTTAAATGATGAATAAGAAGAAAACATACAGATACATCAAACTTTTCTTCTCTGTATTACTGGCATCAACAATCATGCTATCGTGCACAAAACAAGAAAAGGAAATTACGAAGAAACCCAATATCGTGTTAATCGTTGCCGATGATTTGGGATTTGGAGATATCGGCTGTTATGGTGGAGATATTAAAACACCAAACATTGATAAATTGTCGCACAGAGGGATTAAGTTTAGCAGTTTTCACACTGCTCCAATGTGTGCACCTACTCGGGCCATGTTACTTTCTGGAAATGACAACCATATTGCAGGCATGGGTAGCCAAGGTAATGTTACAAAAGTGTTTGGTTATGAAGGAAGATTGACAAACCGGATTGTTACAATTCCCGCTTTATTAAAGCAAAGTGGTTACCATACGTATATGGCAGGCAAATGGCACCTGGGCAAAACGCCAGAATCCAATCCACATCAAAAAGGATTTGAACACTCTTTTGTTTTGCTTGAAGGTGCCGGAAATCATTACAACAACCGAAGTGCCCTCTACAATAAACTATCTAGTTATACAGAGGATGGTAACCCAACATCATGGACAGAAGGCAATTATTCTACAGATTTTTATACTGATAAATTAATTGAATACATAGATTCTGATAAAAGAGATAACAAACCCTTCTTTGCATTTGCCGCATACACATCGCCACATTGGCCCTTGCAGGTCGATAAAAAATATTGGAAAAAGTATAAAGGTCTATATGACGATGGATATGAGAAATTACGGGAACGTAGATTGGTTAGTCTTAAAAAAGCAGGAATCATTCCAAAAAATGCTATTTCTCCGCCCAGCCATGTGCGTGTAATGCCCTGGGATTCTTTATCGAAACAAGAACAGAGGAAAGAAGCCAGAAAAATGGAATTGTATGCCGGCATGGTTGACAATTTAGACCACAATATTGGTAGATTGATGAAACACTTAAAAGACATTGGCGAATATAAAAACACGCTGTTTGTATTCATGTCAGACAATGGCGCTGCAAACAGAGACTTTATAAATGATGATAGATTTACGAATTTAAAGGAATACTACAACGATGACTTCGACAATATGGGAAATGCCAATTCCTATATTTCTTATGGGCCACAATGGGCAGAGGCTGGTTCTTCTCCTTTTAGGTATTACAAAGATTTTGCAACCGAAGGAGGTACAAATACAACGATGATTATTTGTGGCCCGAATGTGAATAGAAAAAATGAAATTCATCATGGATTTACAAGTCTTTTGGATTTGGCTCCTACTTTTTATGAGATGGCCAATGTGTCTTATCCAAAAGCATACCAAGGAAATAAAGTCTATCCTCTAAAAGGTAATTCACTCATTCCATTTGTCTCAGGAAAATCAAATGAAATTCATGATTCAACTTATGTGTTTGCGCTAGAGCATTACGGAAACGCTATGCTGAGAAAAGGGAATTGGAAAATCACAAATTTCACAAGATCATTCAAAATTGATAATTTTGCTCTCTACAACCTTTCGAATGACATCGGAGAGCAAATCAATCTTAAGGAATTAGAGAAAGAAAAATATGCTGAACTTCTAAATGAATGGATTAAATTTTCTGATGAAGTTAAAATTCAAACTCCAACACCAAGACCCTCCAAAAAAGGGGTGTAAATATGCTAATAAAACTTAAAAAATGAAAACAGTGAAAACAATCAAGATAATTATAACCTTATTCATTACAGTAAACTTTTCTTATGCGCAGCAAAGTAAACCTGTGCCCGATTTAGCAAATGTTAAATATGGCGAGCATACACGCAATGTTGTAGATGTTTGGTTTGCAGATTCTAACAAAACGACTCCTATGGTAATTTATATACATGGAGGAGGCTTTAAAGCGGGTAGTAAAGAGAAAATTAGGGCTAATGAATTGTCAGAATTGTTAGAAGCAGGAATTTCAGTTGCATCCATAAATTATCGACTATTATCAAATGCTCCCTTGCCAGCAGCACATATTGATGCGAAGCATGCTTTACAGTTTATACGTTCAAAAGCCACGGAATGGAAAATAGATAAAGAAAGAATCGGTTTATTTGGTGGGTCTGCCGGTGCACAAATTTGCATGTGGCTAGCCTTTAGCAACGATATGGCCAATGCAGATAGTGACACCCCTCTAGAAAGGGAATCAACAAGAGTTAGTTGTATAGCGCCAATTATTGGGCAAACAACTATGAGTTCTAAGTTTTGGAAAGCACTAGCTGAAAGACATTTGAAAGATAAAAACAACACAAATTACATTGCAAAAATATTTGGAGATACTGCTAGAAGAGATCGAAATCGTATGGCTACCTATGGTGCTAAAACACTTAAAGAAGCCGATAAAATTGCTAATAATTTATCAGCGTTATCATTAATTTCGGCCGATGACCCACCTGTTTTTATGAGTTACTTTATGGCTCCAGATGCAAAGGCTCCCAAAAACCCAAGGAAAGTGAGAGGTTGGATAATTCATCATGTAGATTTTGGAATAGCTCTTAAAGAAAAAATGGATGAATTAAATATTGAAGTCGATTTGAAATACCCCGGATCGAAAACAAAATATAATTCACTAGTAGATTTTTTTACAGATAAATTAATAAAATAATATTTCTTTAAAATAAATAGGAAAAATTACCGATAACAATGCTAACCGTTGCACAAGC
>Ga0115572_10004002_pt1 | contig 11583 bp, 11 predicted proteins | sample COGITO_mtgs_1206_FD_88681 | JGI IMG/M metagenome (GOLD analysis project Ga0115572, IMG submission 88681) | Pelagic marine microbial communities from North Sea - COGITO_mtgs_120607 | ecosystem: Environmental > Aquatic > Marine > Epipelagic | place: Germany:Helgoland, sampling site Kabeltonne... | reverse complement strand
TAATTATGTTTGGTTGGATCGTTTTACCGTCAGGAATTTAGAATTGTACAATCCTAATTCTATAAACGCTGTTACGCTGTTAAACGTTATTGATAAAACGATTTCACCAATGGGTGGGCGTTTATTAAAACGATGGCTAGCGCTTCCTTTAAAAAATATTGACGCTATTAAAAACCGTCACGAATTGGTAAAGTTTTTTATAGATTCTGATGATTTTTCTCAAACCGTAAGCTATCAATTAAAACAAATATCAGATTTAGAACGATTAATCTCTAAAGTTGCCACAGGGAAAGCATCACCTAGAGAAATTGTTTTACTAAAAGATTCTTTAAAAGCTATTCTTCCGATAAAAGAAACTGCAGAGAAAAGTAAAAATAATGCCGTAAATAAACTGGGTAATCAATTACATACGTGTACAGATTTAATTGAAAAAATAAATGACACTTTGTTTAATGATGCACCTGTAAACATCAATAAAGGAAATGCAATTGCTACGGGCGTTCATAAAGAATTAGACGATTTACGCGCAATTTCTCACTCAGGAAAAGAGTATTTAGACAACATGCTAACGCGTGAAGTTGAGCGAACAGGAATTACAAGTTTAAAGATTTCTTTCAACAATGTTTTTGGTTATTACATAGAAGTTAGGAATTCTCATAAAGACAAAGTTCCTGAAGAATGGATTCGTAAACAAACTTTGGTAAATGCAGAGCGTTATATTACAGAAGAATTAAAAGAATACGAAACCAAAATTTTAGGTGCTGAAGAAAAAATAGCAAAACTAGAACACGAAATATTTTCTAAACTATTACAATATATCATTCAATTTGTACAAATTGTGCAAGAAAATGCGCAAATTATTGCAAAAATTGATTGTTTATTGTCTTTTTCAGTTTTAGCAATTGATAACAATTATGTTCGTCCGATTATGGATGAAAGCACCGATTTAGATATTAAAAACGGAAGACATCCTGTTATTGAAAAACAACTACCAATAGATCAAACTTATATTGCTAATGATGTTGTTTTAAATAGAAATCAGCAACAAATAATTATGATTACTGGGCCAAATATGTCTGGTAAATCGGCTATTTTAAGACAAACAGCTTTAATTGTTTTATTAGCACAAATGGGAAGTTATGTACCTGCTCAAAATGCAAAAATCGGAATTGTAGACAAAATATTTACACGTGTTGGTGCAAGCGATAATATTTCTATGGGAGAATCTACTTTTATGGTAGAAATGAATGAAACTGCATCGATCTTAAACAACCTGTCTGAGCGTAGTTTGGTTTTATTAGATGAAATTGGTCGTGGAACTTCTACTTATGATGGAATTTCAATTGCTTGGGCCATTTCTGAATTCTTACATGAGCATCCTTCTAAAGCAAAAACATTGTTTGCAACACATTATCATGAATTAAATGAAATGACTGCTACTTTTGAGCGTATTAAAAACTTTAATGTGTCTGTAAAAGAGTTAAAAAACACTATTATTTTCTTACGTAAATTAGTTTCTGGTGGTTCGAATCATAGTTTTGGTATTCATGTTGCTAAACTTGCTGGAATGCCAAATATGGTGATTCATAGAGCGAACAAAATATTAGCTAAACTAGAAAAAAGCAATAAAAATACGGAAGTAAAAGACGTTTTAAAACAAACGCAACATGAAGAAATGCAACTCAGCTTTTTTCAGTTAGACGATCCTTTGTTAGAAAATATTAAAGAAGAAATTCTTGCTACAAATATTGATACTTTAACACCTATTGAAGCATTGATGAAATTGAACGAGATTAAGCGAATGTTGATCAAGAAATAATGGTAAACAATTTAGAACAAGGTTTTTTCGGAATTGGAATTCAGAATGGAAAAACGCCTGAAAACCTAGGTGTATTATGGCGATCTGCTCAAAATTTGGGTGCTAGTTTTATTTTTACCATTGGTAATCGCTATGCTAAACAAGCCTGCGATACTCATAAAGCTATTGGTGCAATGCCTTATTTTCATTACAAAAATTTTGATGATTTTTTTAACAACCTTCCTAAAGGAGCGATGTTAGTTGGTGTAGAATTAGATAAAAAAGCAGTACAATTAGAAACTTTTGAACATCCAAAACGTTGCGTTTATTTATTAGGTGCAGAAGACCATGGATTATCTAAAATTGCGATTGACAAATCGCATCATTTAGTGAAGTTTAAATCTGAGTTGAGTTTAAATGTATCCGTTGCCGGAAGTATTATTATGTATGATAGACAAGCTAAATTTAATTTTTAAATTTTGTAGTTTGTACGTAACTGTTATTTTTTATATTATGTGTAATGTGCTATGCTAAGTTATTTTCTTTTTTTATTTTTCTATAAATTTTAAGTACATTCAAAATTAAAACGATCCCTAATAAAATTTTTGAAACCGTAAAACTCTCTTTATTTTCATAAAATAGATGCATTAAGATTAGGATAATTAATATCAGAAAGGTTAATATAATCTGGCTTTTAATTGATTTACGTATTATTTTTCTTTTTTCCCTAAGTGTTAAGATAATAATAAAAAGAAGAATTACAGAAATTACAAGTAATATATATTTTTCCACGATAGTAATGAATTCAAATAGCTATTTAGTTTAAGAAGTTAGCTATAAAAACATACTTTTCTATTCCTAAATTAAATGAAATATTAACTCACTAAGAATGTTAAAGCAACTCACTGTTTCCCTTTATTATAAAAGGTATTGGTGCTTTTATTCTTTAATAGGTTCTCCATATTTATTTTTACTTTCCTCACTAGGAAAAGCAGAAAGAATAAAATTTACGAAAGGGATAAGGAATAAAAATCCATTTTTACCTGTATCTTGAATTCTTCTAAAACCTAAAGATATCAGTGGAATAATATATAGATAGCGATAATATGTTGCTATTTTATCAATTCCGTGAATTTTTTTAGTAAAAACCAAAAACATTGATATCACAAAATTTATTAAAATAAAATACCAAAATTCTTTTAGATTAGAACGGCCTTTGAAATTAAAAACATTAATAAAAGGTAGTAAAAAGTAATTATACATAATTTTCAATTTTGACAGCAATATAGTCTAAAAAAATACACAATAAAAACATACTTGACAATCCCTGAAAATGGTAAAAAAACTCACTGTTCCCTGGTAAGCTCTCAGGAACTATTAAAGGGTTAGTGAAGTTGAATAAAATTAAACGAAAATTGCCAAAAAAGTAATTATATTTGCAACATGAATTCTATTCTTTTATTTATTAGCGGTCCAGAAATTATGGTAATTATGTTAATCGTAGTTATGGTTTTTGGTGCAGATAAAATTCCCGAAATTGCTAGAGGATTAGGAAAAGGTATGCGTCAAGTAAAAGATGCAACAAACGATATTAAAAAAGAGATTAAGGATAGTTCTGAAAAACATTCTATCGATACTGACATTGCTAAAGATATTAACAAAGAAATTAGCAATGCAAAAGACAATATTGATGACCTTACGGGCCCTATCAAAAGACAATTTTAAGAAAAAACTTATATTTCTTCTAATAATAGAAATTTATAGATCCAACTTCTGAAATTTATTTTACTCTGCTAATCGTTAATCCATCTCTAATGGGTAAAAGAACGGTTTCAATTCTATTATCCGCATTAAGAAGTTTATTGTATTCTAAAAGTTCTTTTGTGTCTTTGTCTTTTGGGTTTAATTCTTCAACAACCTTTCCACTCCAAAGTACATTATCAGACAAAATAATTCCACCCGAATTCATTTTATCAATTATTAAATGAAAATAATTTATGTAATTAGATTTATCTGCATCAATAAAAACTAAATCAAATTTCTGGTTAATAGTTGGTATTATTTCTAAAGCATTACCAACAAACTGTTCTATTTGGTTTCTGTAACCCGATTTTTCAAAATATTTATTCTGAAGCGGCTCTAGCTCTTCATTTTTATCAACTGTAAAAATTTTTCCATCAGCATGCATTCCTTCAGCTAGACACAATGCAGAATACCCTGTATAAGTTCCTATTTCTAATATATTTTTAGGTTGAATTAACTTTGCAATCATAGATAGTACTCTTCCTTGAAAAGCACCACTTAACATTCTAGGGTTCAAAACTTTCTGCCAAGTTTCTCTGCTTAATTCTTTTAGAATATCTGGTTCTTGTTGTGAGTGTTCTACAACATAATTATCAATATTTTCTGGTAAAAAATGCATCGTTAAAGTTTTTTCAAAAGTACAAAAACACGGAATTTATTTTTCTATAATAGTCGATTATCTTTCTTTTTAAAATAGAGATTAACCAAGTTCTTTCGTTAGATTTTCCTTGAAAATGTTGAGCAGACTTAAAACTTCAATAAATGTATCTTAAACCAAATCTTTTGCTAAAACACCATTATTTACTCAAATTATAGCAAAATTACACATCTAATCTACATAATTATCTATCCATTTGTCTGTGTTTAATAAAATTTTTTTTTCTGCTATTTTAGAGATAAATATCTAATATAATGGTAGTTTTTATCCTCGTCACGTGCATAAAACAGACTAAATTACGTGCTACCATATCTTTTAATAACTCAAATGAATTAACTATAAAATGGCTAAATTTTAGGGTGCTTAATATCTAAAGCTTTTTCTTACATTTACATTATTATTAAAAACAAAAAGTATGTCAACAGCAATGAAAGAATATAAAAAAGTTACTGTAAAATCTCTTATCGATATGAAGAAGAATGGAGAAAAAATTTCCATGTTAACTGCGTACGATTTTACAATGGCAAAAATATTAGACGGAGCTGGTATTGATGTACTATTGGTTGGAGATTCTGCATCAAACGTTATGGCAGGTCATGAAACTACTTTACCAATAACTTTAGATCAAATGATTTACCACGCAAGCTCTGTAGTAAGAGGGATAAATCGTTGTTTAGTTGTAGTAGATTTACCATTTGGTAGCTATCAATCTGATCCCAAAGAAGCTCTGCGTTCTGCTATTCGAATTATGAAAGAAAGTGGCGGTCATTCTATAAAGTTAGAAGGTGGTAAGGAAATAAAAGAGTCTATAAAGCGAATTTTAAATGCAGGAATTCCCGTGATGGGTCATTTAGGTTTAACACCACAATCTATCTACAAATTTGGAACTTATACAGTAAGAGCTAAGGAAGAAGAAGAAGCCGAAAAATTAATGAAAGACGCTTTACTTTTAGAAAAAATTGGTTGTTTTGCACTCGTTTTAGAAAAAGTACCTGCAAAATTGGCGCAAAAAGTTGCAGAAGCTTTAAACATTCCTGTCATAGGAATTGGTGCTGGAAATGGTGTTGATGGACAGGTTTTAGTTACCCACGATATGATTGGAATGACACACGAATTCCATCCTCGTTTTTTACGCAGATATTTAGATTTATATAAGGATATGACAGGTGCTTTTGAAAGCTATATTAGTGATGTGAAAAGTGGTGATTTTCCAAATGAAAAAGAACAATACTAGAAGCTTAATCTAGCTATATAAAGGAAAGTGATTTATTTCGAAAAGTTATAAAAATGACATTGTCAGAAAAAGTGTTTTTCACTATCATTTATTTACTTTTAATTCCTTTTGTGAGGATAAGTTTTAATTTTTTATCAAAAAAAACAGCTCATTTAATTAATAAAAATAATTCATTTGCTTCTTTATTTAATATTTTCTTGATTTTTTTTAAGCTTTACGATATCTACCTCTTTCCAATTATGGCTTTATTTTTAGTCGTTAATAAGTGGATGACATGATTTTTATTAAATCCACTATTACTCATTTAATAAAATCAGAAACACAAGAAGCTACATTGACTATGTTTCTGTAAAGTCAAAAAAAAGAATAATACCAATGAAAATTTTACACCTAGATACAAATCACTCTCTTCTAATTAAACAATTGAATAACTTAGGTTATTCTAACGATGAAGACTATACTTCTTCCAAACAAGAAATCGAAAAAAAGATTCATCTGTACGATGGTTTTATTATCAGAAGTCGTTTTTCTATTGATAAAAATTTCATTGACAAAGCAACAAATTTAAAGTTTATCGGACGCGTTGGTGCTGGATTAGAGAACATAGATTGTGAGTATGCAAAAAGCAAAGGAATAGCTTTAATTGCGGCTCCTGAGGGAAATAGAAACGCAGTTGGAGAGCATTCTTTAGGAATGTTATTATCTCTATTTAACAAGCTTAATAAAGCTGATAAAGAAGTTCGTAATGGAAAGTGGTTACGTGAAGAAAATCGCGGAATTGAAATTGATGGACGAACTATAGGCCTAATTGGTTACGGTAATATGGGAAAATCATTCGCTAAAAAACTACGTGGTTTTAATGTTGAAGTTTTATGTTACGATATAAAACCGAATATGGAAGATGCCAATTGTAAACAAGTTTCGCTAGCTGAATTGCAAGAAAAAGCTGATGTTCTAAGCTTGCACACACCTCAAACTGAACTCACAAAAAATATGATAAATGTTGATTTTATTAATGGGTTTAAAAAGCCTTTTTGGTTGATAAATACCGCTCGCGGAAAATCTGTTGTTACCAAAGATTTAGTTTACGCGTTAAAATCTAGAAAAATTTTAGGGGCAGGTTTAGATGTTTTAGAATATGAAAAATCATCTTTCGAAAATCTTTTTTCTGATAATAAAATGCCCGAAGCTTTTAAATACTTAATTAATTCTGATAATGTTTTATTATCTCCTCATGTTGCTGGTTGGTCATTGGAAAGTAAAGAACGGTTAGCGCAAACAATTGTTGATAAGATTAAAAAACTTAAGAATATTTCAAACTAGTAAAAGCGGAAACAAATAAGAAATTCAGCTATTATTCGCAATAAAAAGTAAAAATGAAATTATTTTCTAATTACCCTACAGAAGTATTGATCTTACTTTTTTTAATTATCACCTTTGTTCTATCTGGATTTGAAAAAATATCAGATTGGAAAGGAAATGTAAATTTTATAAAAAATCATTTTCAAAACTCACCTTTTAAAAATAATGTTCCCTTTTTGTTGGCAATTCTTTTAATTATAGAAATAGTTGCATCAATTCTAATGACCATTGGAGTGTATCAGATTTATACTTCAGAATCAAAAGAAATTGCGTTAATCGGCACAGAGCTCTCTGGAGTCAGTTTAATTTTTATGCTTATCGGCCAACGTTTGGCAAAAGATTATGCAGGAGCGATGTCTTTAGCAGTCTATTTTATCATTACACTATTGGGTGTATATTTACTAAATAGTTAAAAGTTATTATAAAAACAATTTAAATAGGTTTTTACTATTAAAAAACCTCTTAAAATGTTTGTTTTAAGAGGTTTTTTAATTTTAGCAAGCGTATTGTATATCTAAATAGATAAAAACACGTAAAATATATCTTAAAAGTGTTTTTAACAGTTTTTAATGACGTAAATTAAGGAAGAATACTCTGAGGTGGTTTTCGCTTTTAAATTTGACAGACAACCCATATACATTGCTTTAATTGGATTCATTCTACCATTTTTATATTTTTCACTTAAAAGGGAAACATAATAAGAATCAAACTTCATTGGTATTGTTTTTTCTACAATCATTCCTTCCGTAGAAAATATTTTATGAATTGATTTTTGAGAAAAATGCCAAAGATGCCTTGGAACATCAAATGCAGCCCAAAACTCTTTATAATGCAATGCGTCGTAACTTTTATGATTAGGAACAGCAACAACTAACCTTCCATTATCAGAAAGCAGCTTCTTTAATTTCATAATATAATCAGACAACATTTCTACATGTTCTAAAACATGCCAAAGTGTTATTACATCAAATTTTTTATTTTGAATTTTATCTAAGTCTTCCTCTAAGAAAACTCCTTTAGCTGAAGCAATATTAATAGCGTCAATATTTGGTTCTACTCCAATTGTATTCCACCCATTATTTTTACAAACATTCAAAAAATCTCCTGTTCCTGCACCAACATCTAAGATGTTTTTTGTTTCGTTTTTAAAAGAATTAATTAAAGATAATTTTCTTTTTAAAGTATAATTTTTTACAAATTGATATACTTTATCTAAGATTGATTTTTTACTATCTGTATGCGAAATATAATCTTCGCTTTTGTAATACTTTTCTAGATTTACAGGAACAGGTGAAGTTACCAACATATCATAAACTGAATTCAACATAACCTCATATGTTTCTCCAGAAACCGTAAAATCTTTACAATTTAAAAAAGGCTCTAAACCCTTATAAAGCTGTCTTTTATCAACCATCCTTCTCTTTCTTTACAAAATGTTCCTCGTGGAACATTCGCTTTTTTTTCACAAACTACCTACCCATGTATACCAAAAGAACAGAAATATCACTCGGAGAAACACCACTTATCCTACTCGCCTGGGATATTGATGTCGGTTGTATTTTTGTCAACTTTTCTCTTGCTTCAAAAGAAAGGGATTTTACATTTTGATAATTAAATTTAGAGGGTATCGTAACATTCTCTAACCTATTTAATTTATCCGCATTATTCTTTTCTTTTTCGATATAACCTGAATATTTTAAATGAATAACAGCTTGCTCAATAACTTCCTTATCAATAGAATTTTCTTTTAAAAATACATTTAACTTCTCTACGTTTTTAAAATCAGAAAACTCTAATTGAGGTCGTGCTGCAATTTTATAAAGTTTCATTGATTGATTGATCAATGCCAAATTCTTCGATTCTAAAATAGGGTTCATCTCTTCTTTCTTAACACTTGTATCCTGCAGAAACTTAATCAATAAATCAGCTTTTTCTTGTTTTCGCCTCACACGATCTAATCTTTCTTGTGAAGCCAAGCCCAATTCAAAGCCTATTGGCGTAAGTCTTAAATCAGCATTATCCTGCCTTAAAAGTGTTCTGTACTCCGCACGAGAAGTAAACATCCTATAAGGTTCCTCTGTTCCTTTAGTTATTAAATCATCGATTAATACACCTATATACGCTTCATTTCTTTTCAAAACAAAAGACTCTTTACCTTGAGTTTTTAACGCAGCATTTACACCGGCCATTAATCCTTGAGCAGCTGCCTCCTCATAACCTGTAGTTCCATTAATTTGACCTGCAAAAAACAAGTTTTCGATTAATTTAGTTTCTAAAGAATATTTTAATTGTGTTGGCGGAAAGTAATCATATTCGATTGCATATCCATATCTTAAAAATTTTACATTCTCAAAACCAGCAACAGAACGAATAGCTTTGTCTTGAATATCTTCTGGAAGTGAAGTTGAAAAACCATTTACATACATTTCACAAGTAGTCCAACCCTCTGGCTCAATAAACATTTGATGCCTATCTTTTGTTGCAAACCGATCTATCTTATCTTCGATTGAAGGACAATATCTTGGGCCTGTCGACTTAATTCTACCGTTAAACATTGGCGATCTATCAAAACCTGTTCGCAACAAATCATGAACATCTAAATTTGTATACGTTAACCAACAAGATCGTTGTTCTTTTAGAGATTTCGTCGTAGGTAAATATGAAAACTTCTCTGTTACCTCGTCCCCAGGTTGCTCTATCATTTTGGAATAATCCAAAGACCTACCATCAACCCTTGGTGGAGTTCCTGTTTTCATCCTTCCGGATTCAAAACCTTTAGCAACCAGATCTTCGGTAATACCCGTTGACGCACCTTCACCAGCTCTTCCACCCCCAAAACTTTTATCACCGATATGAATTAGCCCATTTAAAAAGTACCAGCGGTAATAACAACCGTTTTAGCTTTGACTTCTAGACCTAAAACTGTTTTCACTCCGACAATCTTATTTCCATCAAACAACAAACCGTTTACAGAATCCTGATAAAAATCAAGATTTTCAGTTTCTTCTAACATAGTTCTCCAACACTCTGCAAATTGCATTCTATCAGATTGCGCTCTTGGACTCCACATTGCAGGTCCTTTAGATTTATTCAACATTTTAAATTGAATAGCAGTTTTATCAGTAACAATACCACTATAACCACCTAACGCATCAATTTCTCTTATAATTTGACCTTTTGCAATTCCGCCCATTGCCGGATTACAGCTCATTTGAGCAATATTTTGCAAATTCATGGTAATCAATAATGTGTGTGCTCCCATATTTGCAGAAGCGGCAGCAGCCTCACTTCCTGCATGACCACCTCCTACTACAATTACATCATACGTTGTTGTAAATAAACTCATAACTTTATAGTTCCACGTGAAACTTTAGACTTATTTAACTGATTATCAGTTAATTCATACTTAATAATGCTGTGTTTTCAGCATTTCTCATCTTAATTTTTTCCTTTTCAGACTTATCTTTATAACCCATATAATGCAAAACCCCATGAATCATAACTCTATGTAATTCATCTAAGAACGACACCTTAAAATCTTTAGCGTTATCCCTTACTCTTTCAACAGAAATATAAATATCACCACTAATTAACTTACCTAAAGTATTATCAAAACTGATAATATCAGTTAATGTATCATGTTGTAAAAATTCAACATTTAACTTATGAAGATAATCATCGTCACAAAAAATATAATTGATCTCGCCAATACTAAAATCCTCTTCAGCCACGACGTTCTCTATCCAATTCTTTAATAAAATTTCACTTTTTAATTCAAAATAAGTTTCGTAATTAAAAGTAATCATATCAAATCTTTCTTTTTATCAGAAAAATATTCCCTGACCTTATTCTTATAATTTTGCTGCAAAGGTAATGATTGTCGGTTTAATATCTCTGTTTGATTGTAAAACTGCTTTTTGAACTCAATCTCCTTGATATTTTTTCTCTCAAACTGCTTTTGATTAGCACTAGATTTCCGTTTATTATCCTTTCCTTGCTCTAAATCAGATGTCTTTAATTTGAGTAATTCATAGTTCAGGTGTTGCATTTTTTGAAGTGTAGCAGCATTAAAACCATTTTTTAAGATTTCATTTTCTAAATCCTCCATTTTCTTTAAAGCCTTTGTGGCCTTTGAATTCATTATATTGTCTCCATTCTCAGATTGCCTGATTTGCTCTTGTAATTCTTGACGTAATAAACTTTGTTGTTTATAAATTTCATAAATTTCGCCATCCAAATCGTCTTTCTTCTTTTCTCCTGCCCTACTGCCATTCTCTTTACCTTCACCTAATATATCTTCTTTTCCTTCCTTCCCACCTCTCTTACCATCCTTGCCTTCTTTTTTATTACCATCAGGTTTTTGTCCGGGCTTCATCCCTTTTTCCATTTTCTTTGACAATTCTCCCTGTTTTTGAATTAAATCAGGTAAACTGAAGCCTTTACCCTTCTTTCCTTTACCCATTTTCATAGACATGGAATTTTTCATGCTACTTAAGATATTACTTAAATAATGTGCTAAGTTATTTACAGAAGTCATAACATAACGTTGATTTGAAACTCCATTATCAAAACGGTTTTCTGAAAAATTCTCTAAAGACAAATCCAAATTATAATGTGTAGAAGATAAATCATCTTTAATTTTTGCCGAAATTTTAGGCAATCTCATAGACAATACATAGAGGCTATCGTCTATATGCTCAAAATATGTTTTTAATTGATTTTGCTTCT
>Ga0115572_10004001_pt1 | contig 11583 bp, 10 predicted proteins | sample COGITO_mtgs_1206_FD_88681 | JGI IMG/M metagenome (GOLD analysis project Ga0115572, IMG submission 88681) | Pelagic marine microbial communities from North Sea - COGITO_mtgs_120607 | ecosystem: Environmental > Aquatic > Marine > Epipelagic | place: Germany:Helgoland, sampling site Kabeltonne... | reverse complement strand
GGGTAATCTCGCGAAGAATACTCATCCTCTTCAGCGCCAGAGCGATAGGTAATGCTGTCTTTATCTAACCAGTCATAAACGCTATCGGCCATACTCTCTTCTGATTCATCAGCAGGTAAATCTTCAATATTTTTTAGCAACTCCAATAGAGCTGTGTGTGCTAGGTTGGTTTTCACTTTTCCATTAGTCGGCGCTTCTGCCCTTAATGCATTCAAATTTAAACATGCTTGAAGATCAGTAATAGCCCCTTGAATGGTGCCATTATCAACAGGAAAAGGGACTCCCGCTTGTTGCGCCCAAACTTGCTGTAACGTTGTTTTGTCAGGGTCGTCTTTTTTACTTTGCAGCAAGGCCTTAATAGCTAACTCTTCAGCCGCATAGGCATACCACTTAGCCTGCTGATGACCTTGAATGTTAGTGCTACGTTGTACTTGCACCATTAAGTTAGCACTCATTTCAACAGCTAAGATAGAAGCTAAAGCAACAATAAATAAAACAATAACAAGTGCTGCACCACGGGATGATTTAATCGCCATCAGCCATTTCCTCGCTGACTTTGATTGCCCGCACCACTACCGCCATTGTTTGCAGAAGAAGGCGATACGGTCACTTTGCCATTACCCGGCACCAAAAATACACGTTTAAGTGGCTCTTGATCAATTTGTTGAATCGTGACCGCCACAGCTTTTGGTAATGCTTTGATTTCCCATTGCTCTTGCCATTCATTTTTATCGTCTAAAAACTCAAACTTGAGGTCTTCGATATCACTTAAAATAACTTGTGAGCGGGGCTCGGTGTTATCAAGCTGATCAACGTATACGCGATAAACACGCTCTAGCTTATCGTCAATAACACGATAACCCACTGCTTGCAGTTCTGAGCGTGGCAGTAAGTTAATAGGGTTAACCCAGCCATCTCGCACAAACCCAATGCCGTCGTACTGGCTATCCAGTGTATATCGGCCAGCTAAAATGTAGCTTTCTTGTATATCGCCTGATTGATTGCGAACTTCGCGCTTTGTCATTTGGCTAAAATCTTGGTCCATCAACCTAAACGTAGTTTGCAAGCCATTCAACTCGGCAATTTTCTCATCCGATGCTTCTTTAGCTTTCGTTGTAGAATCTAAAATTTGATGAGTTGCTAGCACGACAAAAGCAAGGATACCCAGCGCTACCATGACTTCAAGAAGTGTAAAACCACGCTGCTTCACCGAGTACCACCTTTATTTAAATAGCTCGTTAACTCGTACACTGGTTGTTCTAGTTTTTCATCACTGAAGACATTTATAGTGACTTTTAAAAAGCTTTTGTCTGCGGTTGCTATTACATCCTGGCGCCAATACCAGTCAATTCCCGCCATGTTTTCAGTGCCTTTTGCGCCATTTTTACCTTGCCACTTACTCCCTTTCGCTCGCTGCTCAACCATCACATTCTCAGCGACCCACGAAGCATAGGTTTGCTCTTCAAGGCTTGATAAATGGTTTATATGCTCACCAGTGGCTTGCATGGCGGCAATACCTGCAAGTGCACAAATACTTAGTGCAACCATTACTTCGAGTAAGGTAAAACCTTTAACTACACGCATTACTCTGGCTCACGACGCAAATTAACGGGCGCTAAAAACTCACCTTCAATGAAATACACAGGTTCTGGTTGCTTTTGAAGTTCAAAAATCAATTGGAAAGCACTGATTTCACCCGAAGATAGAATAAGCACTTGTGGGATTTTAAGCTTTTTTAGCTCAAGTAAACTATCCTCGTCATCTGAGCTCATTAGCTCACGCCAATTAGATTGCTCTAATAAGTTTTCTTGTGCCCAAGCCAAGTCTTCTAGGTTTAGTGTTAATTTAAATTCTTCAGTAATCGTTAACGGTTCAAAGAGTTGCTCGCGGTCAAATGTCACCCATTTCTCACCGTCAAAAACTAAAAATTCAAACACATCCTCATCGATGTGAAACCCTAATTCTACTTGGTTTAAAATAGCGAATTCAGAAGCCATGTTAATGGTGGTATGCAGCCTCAGCGCTTGCTTTTCGAGAGCGTCTTCAGCCCCTCCATCAAGGCTGTATACCACCATTTTGGTGGCGAAGGCTATGACAACCAACACCACTAAAATTTCAATTAAGCTAAACCCTCGCTTATACGAGGGCTGCTTAGTTCGGCGCAAGCTGCCGCGGTTCATTAACATAACAAACCACATGTCACGTTTTGAAACGCCTTGCTAGTATTCGTCATTACTGTTTTTCTTCATCCCAGTTACCGATGTCGTCATCAGTGCCGGCTTCACCGTCTGGTCCCATTGAGAAGATATCAATCTTACCCACTTCTCCTGGGCTGATTAACTGGTATGGATTACCCCATGGATCTTCAGGTAACTTAGAAATAAAACCACCGTCAGGGAAACGACGAGGAACAGGCTCAATGCTGGTTTTATCAACGAGTCCTTCTAAACCTTGCTCAGTTGTTAAATAAGCTTTATTTTTTAACTTATAAAGACTCATAGCATCTTCTAACTGCTGTATATCTAGATGCGCCTTATCGATAGCTGCTTCTTCTTGCTGACCCATAATATTAGGTGCCACGATTGACATAATCATGCCAATGATAACCAGTACCACCATAACTTCGAGTAATGAGAAACCTGATTGTTTATTCACGTTCGTACCTCTGTTTTCTTATTAATTAATCACTGTAACAACGCGCTTGTTACAAATCCTTGAATCGGTTAAAGCCCTATTGCTTTATTCATTGCCATAATTGGCTGCAAAATAGCCATAACAATAAATAAAACAATGACTGCCATCGACGCTATCATCGCAGGCTCTAAGAGTTTTAGCGAGACATTTACCATGGTTTCAAACTCACGGTCTTGATTGTTGGCAGCGCGCTCGAGCATTTGCTCAAGCTCACCCGATTTTTCACCACTTGCAATCATGTGTAGCATCATCGGCGGAAACAATTTTGTCTCCTGTAATGATGCACGCAAACTAGCCCCCTCACTGACACGAGTTGCTGCATCACCAACGGCTTTTTTAATTTTTTCGTTAACCAGTACGCCACCCGAAATGCGCATCCCTTCAAGTAAAGGCACTGAACTGGATGATAAAATACTTAGCGTACGGGCAAAGCGCGCCGTATTAATACTACGTGCAACTTTACCAATACCTGGCATCACTAAAATTTTCGCATCATACCAAAAACGAATTTTTGGCTGTTTAAGTGCATGTTTAATACCTATAGCCAACGCGGTTATCACAACAAGCGATATTAACCAGTAATTTTGTACAAAGTTACTTGCCGCCATTACCCACTCAGTCGTCCATGGTAATACTTGCTTAGACTTCTCAAAGGTTTTAAGAATTTTTGGTACCACAGTGCCTAATAAAACCGACACAATACCAATGGCAAATATCACTAAGATGACAGGGTAAACCATAGCTTGGGTAATTTGACTGCGCATATGCTGGCGCTGCTCAGTGTAATCAGCTAAACGATTCAGTACGGCATCGAGGTGCCCTGACTTCTCCCCAGCTGCCACCATGGCACGATATAAGTTATCAAATACATGTGGAAACTCTGACATACCATCCGCTAATGTATAGCCTTCAACGACTTTTGAGCGCACCGACATAAGCATACGTTTTAAACGCGGCTTTTCACACTGTTCTGCAACAGCCATTACAGCGCCTTCCACAGGCAAGGATGATTGAATAAGCGTGGCTAATTGACGGGTGATCAGCGCAAGATCTGAGGTTGATATTTTAGATTTAAACATGCCAGAAAAAAGGGATTGCTTGGCCCCTTTTACTTGCTTATCGCCCTCTGCTGCGGGCACTACTTCTAATGGAGTGAGGCCTTGCTCGCGCAAAGATTGGCGGATTTGTTTTGCTGTATCCGCTTCTAGAATACCTTTTTTTTCTTTTCCGCGACCATCAAGCGCACGATACTCAAACGCAGCCATTAGCCTTCCTCACGGGTAACACGTAATACTTCTTCAAGGGTTGTTTTACCGTCTAACACACGGCTACAACCATCTTGTCGAATGCTTGGGGTGTGTTTGCGAATATACTTTTCAACACTTTGCTCACCTTTACCACTGTGCACAAGTTCGCGTACGGCCTCGTCAACCACTAATAGTTCATGAATACCGGTACGTCCGCGATAGCCGTTAAAGTTACATTCTTCACAACCCACTGCACGATAAATAGTCGGCGGATTGTCATTTGGCACACCCAGCAGTTCACACTCTCGTTCATCCGCAGTGTGTGCTTCTTTACAGCTACCACATAAAGTACGCACTAAGCGCTGTGAAAGAACGCCAAGCAATGACGACGACAGTAAAAATGGTTCAACACCCATATCTTCCATACGAGAAATCGCGCCTGCTGCGGTGTTTGTATGCAGCGTGGACATTACTAAGTGGCCTGTAAGTGAAGCTTGCACACCAATTTGCGCAGTTTCTAAATCACGTATTTCACCGACCATAACCACATCAGGATCTTGACGTAATATAGCGCGTAAACCACGCGCAAATGTCATGTCTACTTTGGCATTTACTTGCGTTTGGCCAATACCTGGGATTTCATACTCGATTGGATCTTCGACAGTAAGAATATTACGATCGCGCGAGTTGATTTGGCTCATACCCGCATAAAGCGTGGTACTTTTACCTGAACCTGTCGGCCCGGTCACCAAAATAATGCCATGAGGTTTACTGATCAAATCAGAAAACAACTCACGATTTCGCAGTGTCATTCCTAAGTCTTCAAGGTTTAAGCGAGCATTATTTTTATCTAATAAACGCAGTACCACGCGCTCACCAAAGCTTGACGGCATTGTTGATACACGTACATCAACTGCGCGCCCAGCGATACGCAAGCTAATACGACCATCTTGCGGAATGCGTTTTTCAGCAATATCGAGCTTCGCCATTACTTTAATACGTGATACTAGTAATGAAGCTAATTTACGGTTTGGCTTAAGTACTTCTTTTAGTACCCCATCAACCCTAAATCGAATAACTAGTTCTTGCTCAAAGGTTTCAATGTGTATATCAGACGCACCCTCTTTGATAGCTTCACTGAGCATCGCGTTAATCAATTTAATGATTGGCGCATCGTCATCACCAGCAAGTAAATCTTCTGTTTGCGGCATCTCTTCAGCAAGCGAGAACAAATCAACCTCATTGCCGATATCTTCCATCATCTGCTGTGTTTCAGAACTATCGCGCTGATAAGACGCTTCTAATAACAGCTCAAACTTATCATCAGGAAGTTGCTCAAGGGTAAATCCGTGGCCTGCAATACGGCGCACTTCAAGCAACACATCAATCGCAAGCTCACCACGATAATAGACCACCCAGTTCTCATTGTGCTTACTTAACAACACACCTGCACGCCTGGCATACGAAAATGGTAAACGTTTAGGTGGTAGCTCAACTAAATCGTCACTGGTTAACAATTCATTGCCATGCAGTGATGATTCAAGCTCTTCATTTACTGGGGTGATGGCTTCAGTCATTATTGCGCTCGTCTGCATTTTGCTGTTTTAGGTATTCTTCGTACGTTGGAGGAAGCACAAGTGCATCATTCCACTCTGGTAAAATAGGCGCTTCTTCAAGCGGCATTAAATCAATACCATCTTCTTTTTGCTTAAATTGCTCGCCACGAATAAAGTTATATTTGCTATGGCTTAATTGATTCATCTTAATGCCATCACGAATAATAGTCGGACGAATAAATACAATTAAGTTACGCTTACGCTTACTAGTACTTGTTGAACGGAATAAATGACCAAGAATCGGAATATCACCTAATAAAGGCACCTTCGACACACTTTCTTGTACATCTTCGTCAATCAAGCCACCTAACACAACCATACCGCCATCATCGGCCATCACGGTGGTTTTAATTGCACGCTTGTTAATTGAAATATCAACTGACGTTGTACCACTGACCCCTGATACTTCTTGTTCAATGGTCAACTGCACTGCCGTGCCGTCATTGATCTGTGGTGTTACTTTAAGCTTAACACCGACCTCTTGGCGCTCAACCGTTTGGAATGGGTTTGAGTTATTAGACCCGGTTTGAGAGCCGGTAATAATAGGCACTTCTTGACCAACAATCATCGATGCTTCTTCGTTATCCATCGTAGTCACAGATGGCGTAGCAAGGATATTTGAATTGGTATCACTGGAAACCGCTTGGATTATCGCGCCCCAGTCATTTTTAATAATCCCCATAGCAAGACCATTAATACCGCCAAGTAAAGCAGCTAGTGGTCCTAAATCGCCTTCAACGGTTTCGTCATATTCTTTAAGTTCAGTGTTGTCGCCGGTGATAGTTTTTGTCACGGTTTCATCTCGGGCTTGCTCTGCTGCTACAGCTAATGAGCCCACAGGCACTGTGTTGCCGTTGTTAAACTGCACCATGCCACCCTGCTCAGAGATCCACTGCAGACCAAAGTTAACGCCATCGGCTTCCATTACTTCAACAATAATCGCCTCAACTAATACTTGTGCTCGGCGAATATCTAAACGTTCAATTACGGACTCAAGAGAGCGCATAGTGTCAGGCTGAGCGGTAATAACCAGTGAATTTGAATCTGGGTGAGCTTCAATGCTGGTTTCATTCTGGCTGCGGCTACGCGTTTTAGTTGAACCTGATTGACCTTCTTCTGCAAGGGTTTTACTTACGCCTTGAAGCACTTTTACTAAGTCTTCAGAATTGGCGTAATTTAAATAAATTACTTTGGTGTTACCTTGATTTTGTAGTTCACCATCAAGACGTTTGATCAGCTCGATAGCACGTGTTCTTGCTTGGCCTTCACCGCTGACGATAACACTATTGGTACGGCCATCAGCAACAACTTTAGGAATCAAAAACTCTGGCACACTGCCTTTACCGCTATCTTTGTAAATATTTTCAACAACAGAGACCACATCATCTGCTGTGGCAAAGTTTAATTTAACAATATCTACGCGTTTGTCACCGGCTTGGTCAACGGAGCGAATAATTTCCACAAGGCGATTAACCGAAGCCGCATGCCCCGTTAGCATCATCACGTTTGCTGCATTAAAGTTAGCAACGTGACCACCATCTTTTTGATCACTGAATTGACGAACTAAAGGACCAAGCTCTTGCACGCTTACGTTTTTTACACGTACAACACGGGTAACCATCATGTCGCCGCTCGCTTGATTATCTTTTGTTATTAGCGGAACATTTGATTTTTTAGCATCCGAACTTTTTTCAATTTTTATTATGCCGTTATCCATTTCTACAGCTGAGTAGCCATAAACTTCCAACACATTTAAGAAAAATTGATAATAAAGTGCTTCATCCATTAACTCATAGCTGCGAACATTCACTTTGCCACGAACGTTTGGATCAATGATGACGGTTTTATTTAGGTTTTTACCCACAATATTAATGAACTCATTAATATCTGTGCCTTTAAAGTTTGCAGCATACTCAACGGCTGACACCGAGAGAGATAAACTAGCCGCAAAAAAAAGTGTCGCGTACTTAGCTAACCCTTTTCTGATTTTTTTGAGGTGTAGCGCGTTAACCATTATATTAAAACTCCAAAGCTAAATTATTGCAGGCTAAATTGAACATCGATTTGCTCACCATCACGTTCAATCGTAATGTTTGCATCGGTGCTGTTACGCAGCTCATTAATAGCTGACATGGCCTGTTGCATATCTGTTAGTTGATAGCCGTTGATAGAAACAGCTAAATCGTTATTCTGTAGCCCCATTTTTTTGAAAAGCGCAGGATCTTTACCTGGGCTTAATCGATAACCAACAAGCTCACCGTCTCTCATCGCTTGAGAAATACGGATGTAATCAAAAAGCTTACCTGGGTCTTGTAGTAATTCATCACGCGTTTCAAGGATTGAGCTTTTAACCTCTTCGTTTGCCGTTGCATCAATTTGCTCTACGTCTTGAGGACCTTGATCGAAGTCTCTTTCGCCTTCACGCTCTGCAAGAACTGGCATTGAAACCGTTTTAGTAAAATCTAAACCATCAAGCATTAATGTTTCGAACCGGCCACTTACATCCAGTATTACGCGATCAGGGTGAACTTGAGCCAGTTTAGCCCGAGTGCCTTTAACAACATCATCCACAAGGTAGGTTACTTGTTGCCCTTGCGATTCAATAACTGCCAAACCATTTTTGTCATTATTACTTACCGCAACAATGCCCGTTAAATTTATACTTAAACGGGTTTCTGGTGCATTGTTAATAACTTTCTCTTGGCGGGTTGATGTTTTTTTGGGCTGCGCATCCGCTTTACCAAATAAATTAAGCGCTAGGATAGATGAAGAATTAGATCTATTTGATTGTGTATTTTCAGGGGCAGAATAGCTGCTCTGAATGGGCGTATTCGTTGGCTCTGGCCATACAAGCCAGAATAACTTAGCCATTAAAAAAGCAATATAAACAACGACTAATATCATTACCACCCAACTTAATTTAGCGTGAGGTAATTTGCCTAAAAATTGTTTTAGCTGCTGTAATTGCTGATCCATAAATGTCGTTTCTTATTTTAATTTACTGCTATATCGCGAACCTATAGTACCTTTTCATTTTTCATTCAACAAGCGCACTAATATTAAACTTTGTAAACAAGCTGAATTAAGGTCTTTTACTGCTAAGAAATACGACGACTATTTCATTAGTAGTTCGTTTCATGATAAATTTTGCCTTATGGTGCCGCTATTTTAAAGAATACAATTGTGTCAAAAAGTAACACCCGCGTTTCAACCTCTAATAATGAAACTCTCAGTGTACGTTTAGATAAATGGCTATGGGCTGCGCGCTTTTATAAAACCCGTGCAATCGCACGTGACATGGTGCAAGGCGGTAAAGTGCATTATAATGGACAACGGACTAAACCCAGTAAAATTGTTGAACTCGGAGCTCAAATAAAACTAGCTCAAGGGGTCGATGAAAAAATCATTACTGTGCTTAAAGTAGTTGAAAAACGTGCTGGTGCCCCCATTGCACAAACCTTATATGAAGAATCCCAAGCCAGTATAGAAAAACGCGAAGCAAATAGTATTGCCCGCAAAAATAATAGTTTCTTTGCCCCACATCCAGATCGTAAGCCGGATAAAAAACAAAGACGCGAACTTTTAAAAATGAAATCAAGTTAGGTAATGTCACTCATGCAACAAGATTTACTTCACCGTTATACATTTGAACAACTAGACGTCAGAGGCGAACTAGTTCAAATAGAGCAAACCTATCAAGAAATGATCGCGGGTCACGATTACCCTGTTGCCGTGCAAAAGCTACTGGGTGAGTTGTTAGTGGCAACCTGCTTATTAACAGCAACTTTAAAATTTGAAGGTGATATTGCTGTTCAATTACAGGGCGACGGACCTGTAAAATATGCAGTAATAAATGGAGACGATCAACAAAATATGCGTGGTATTGCTCGCTTACAAAGTGAAGTCGCAGGCTCAACTATTAAAGAGCTAATTGGCAATGGTGTGATGGTATTAACCATTACACCTAATAAAGGTGAACGTTACCAAGGTATTGTTCCGTTAGAACACGAAACACTGGCTGAATGCTTAGAAGCTTACTTTGCCCAATCAGAGCAACTACAAACACGCCTTTGGTTTGCCACAGATACAACTGCCGGATCAGAGAAAGCATCTGGTTTGTTGCTTCAGGTTTTACCTGTTAATAAAGAAAAATCTATCGAAGACTTTACTCACCTTGAAGCGCTTAGTAATACAATTAAAGATGAAGAATTGTTAACACTAGATGCAACGACTGTGCTTACTCGCTTATACCATGAAGACAACCCTCGCGTTTACGAACCCCAGCCTATTCACTTCAAGTGTGGTTGTACCCGTGAAAGAACAATTACAGCACTGGTTAATGTTGGCCAACAAGCACTCCTTGATGATGCCGCTGCCAATGGCGAAGTGAAAATTAGTTGCCATTACTGCTTAAAGGATTACATTTTTAGCGAACAAGATATCAAGAGTATCTTCAACTAAACGCTAGATTAAAACTGTTTAATTATTAAGCCGCAAATAGTGCGGCTTTTTTGTGCACGCAGTTGATACCGGTGTCATAATTTTTGTTATTTTTATGACACCGGTATCATTGAAATTATTCATGTTTTTTCGTAAATATATATGTTTTTAGGGTGTTCATAGGCTCGAATATCCCTAATCCATCTGTTACTATAAATGCAGCTTAAAGGTCTTTAGAACCCCAGAGCTATCCCGTTCAATCTCACACAATTTAGGTATAAACATGACTTCAAGCGCTACTCGTTTTGTCGATCTAACTGCAGCTGAACTTGTCGAACACGCGATCCGTCGTGGCGAAGGGACTTTAGCCGCCAATGGAGCTTTTGTTGCTAACACCGGTCGTCGTACTGGTCGTTCTCCAAAAGACCGTTTTATTGTTCAAGAATCAAGTACTGAAAATGATATCCAATGGGGAAATGTAAATCGCCCTTTCGATGCAGATAAATTTGACGCTTTATGGGCACGTGTAGAAGCACATGTGCAAAGCAATGACCACTTCATCTCTCACCTTGAAGTTGGCGCTGATCCTGAGCACTATTTACCTGTAGTTGTTACTACAGAAACTGCATGGCACCATATTTTTGCCAAAAACATGTTTATCGAACCTAAATCTTATAATGCATCTGATTTACCTCAATGGCAGGTAATGAATGTTCCTTCATTTGTATGTGACCCTGAGCGTGATGGCACAAATAGTGATGGCACAGTTATTATCAACTTTGCACAACGCAAAGTATTGCTAGCAGGTATGCGTTATGCCGGTGAAATGAAAAAATCGATGTTCTCTGTGCAGAACTTCCTACTACCAGCAAAAGGTGTATTACCAATGCACTGCTCTGCTAACGTAGGTGAAGCAGGCGATACAGCTTTATTCTTTGGTTTATCTGGCACAGGTAAAACAACATTATCAGCTGATCCAACTCGTTTCCTAATCGGTGATGATGAGCATGGCTGGGCACCTGGTAGTGTATTTAATATCGAAGGCGGCTGTTACGCAAAATGTATCGACCTTTCACAAAAGAATGAGCCTGTTATTTGGGATGCAATCCGCTTTGGAACTATCCTAGAAAACGTGGTACTTGATGAAAAAGGTATTCCTGACTTTCACGATACAAGCCTAACTCAAAATAGCCGCGCAGCTTATCCTCTTGAGCACGTTGAAAAGCGTAAAGTTGAAAACCGCGCAGGTGAGCCAAAAGCAGTTGTATTCTTAACGTGTGATGTAAGTGGTGTTTTACCACCAGTATCAATCCTTAGCGAAGAAGCAGCAGCGTTCCACTTCCTAAGCGGTTACACTGCAAAAGTGGGCTCAACTGAGATTGGTTCTACCAGCGATATCGAATCTACATTCTCAACGTGTTTCGGCGCTCCTTTCTTCCCACGTCCAGCAGGTGTTTACGCAGAGCTTCTTATGAAGCGTGTACGCGAGTTTGGCGCTAAAGTTTACCTTGTCAACACAGGTTGGACTGGTGGCCCTTACGGTACTGGTAAGCGCTTTGATATCCCAACAACACGCGCTGTTGTTG
>Ga0115572_10003998_pt1 | contig 11585 bp, 21 predicted proteins | sample COGITO_mtgs_1206_FD_88681 | JGI IMG/M metagenome (GOLD analysis project Ga0115572, IMG submission 88681) | Pelagic marine microbial communities from North Sea - COGITO_mtgs_120607 | ecosystem: Environmental > Aquatic > Marine > Epipelagic | place: Germany:Helgoland, sampling site Kabeltonne... | reverse complement strand
CTCATTTCCCACGATACCAATTAACGGTAACTGCACAATTATCGCAGTAGCCAAGCAGGTAATCCAAGAGCTTTAAAGGTGATATATGAAAAAGGGATTTTTAATAACTTTACTGCTATTTGGCTGTTCTGCACCTCAAACTACTGTTACTTGGCACTCCGATGTGCCAGGGGCAACAATAACCGAACTAGGATCTAACAAGCAATGGCAGGGAATTCCTTACATATTACCTTATAACTGGCATGCAGATAACGTCAATGAAAATGGCTGTTTAAAAGTCAGAGGCGTTATAGCAAAGTGGCCTAGCGGATATACTGTAACCACGCCTGATCCGATAACACTCTGCGGCAAACCCGGGCCCTTTAATTATAAAATTCAATACTCAGGTAATGAGCAACAAAAATCAATAGATGCACCCTACGGAGAAAGATTGATAAGAGAAAGGGTTGCAGCATCTGAAAAGCAACGACAATCTAACGAAAATAATAACGGATACCTAATAGGTGTAGCCATTGGAGCTGCCCTAGGTGTTTATGGCAACTCACAAAGCAATACTAATTACAAACCTACCACCTCCCCTAATTACACAACAAAACCAAAAAAAACAAATATAGGTTCGTGCTCATCTGACTACGACTGTGCTTTAAATTCAATTTGCGTAAAAGAACCCATGAGCAATACAGGCCAGTGCCTTGTGCCTGTGAATGAATTTGGAACCCCTCAAATACAGCCAATTCAAAAGCGCCTAGATAGCCATAACCCTAATTATGAATTTAAAGGTCAGTGCATGTTTGATACTGAATGCGGTATTGGTTTTTCTTGTGATAAAAAACTAAAGGTATGTTTAAAAGATAATTAATAAATTCAAGAGGTAAAAAATGGAATTAATATTTATTTGCATAGGACTGGCTGTAGTAATATATATCTTTATCGATGACATTAGGCGGGCGTTAAAGGGGAGAACAAACACCTATAAAACAGCAAGCACTTTACGTAAACCTGTTGAGAAGTTTGGTTATTTAAACGCTGGCAAAAAAACATCGTCAATCCCAGAGCGTCAAGAGTTAAGACCTATTGATTACAGGCCATTGAACAATAACCAAAAAAAAATAAGCGACCTAAATCAACAGTGCCTAAAAGCTACAGAGAAAAAAACAAATAAAACATCATCAGAATTATTAAAGCCGATCACAAAGGAGGCGACTAATACCAAAGTAACTCCTGCAATAGTTAAGATTTGCGACAAGTGCAAAGAGGTAAAGCATGAAACCGATTACTATAACAGTGAAAAACAAGAGGATCACCTTACTAAGTGGTGTAAAAAATGTTTAGCTCAGCTAACAGAAAAAAGAAAGTTAGGCAGATATAAAAGATGCCCTAAATGCAAAAAAAATAGATTGATTTCATCTTATTTTGATAGCATAAAAACAAAAGACGGACTGTCTAAATGGTGCAAGATGTGTCATAAAAAATAATGCGGAATACTCTTACTAGAATATTCCGCCTTATTTGTCCTGCAGCGCTGCGAGACATTACTTTGGTATTTATTATGAAAGTTAATGTTATCGTAAAGGTGAAGATAGATGTAGCAACAATAATCTTAATTATATTAAGGCTTATTGTTATACACGCTATCTTGCGACCTAATTGGTGGCAGGCAACTGCCACCGCTAACCCTCCCCTATCTTAGATTAAAATTCATCTGAACCACCCAGTATAATTTCGCATTTTTTAATTCTCACCCCATAAAATTTTAGAAAGTTTAAATTTATGTTTGACAATCGATTTTAGATGTCTTAAATTTCACCTATCAATTTTAGAAAGTTTAAATTTAGGTGATGATATGGAAACCATTAAAGCAAATACATTCCCCGCTTTATCGCTTGATGCGAAAACGCTCATTGCAGCCTTGGCCGTTGAGTCATTTAATTTTCGCCATAGCGTGCATGTAAATGTGGTTACTACAGCAACCGACCCATCAATTTGCGTATTTATTTACGTCAATGGCAGGTGTGAAAAATCAATCACGATTTTTTTAACCGATGCCGATGCAGTTGATCAGCTTGAAGCGGCATACAACACAGTGCGCAGCTTTAAAAAACAAGACACATCAACAGCCCCACTCATTATGTTAGCGAGTTAATACGATGGATGCCAAACAAATTCAACGCTTATTATCAGACCCTTTTGAGCCCGAAGAATTAGAGTGGAAAGTTCAATCTAGCGGAATATGGTTTGATGGAACGCCATGGGTAAGAGCTATTGCTTATGCGGACAATCGAGCAATTCAAAAAAGGCTTGATGATGTACTTGGACCTATGAACTGGAGAAATGAGTTCGAGAAAACAGAAGGTGGCTTTTTGTGTGGCCTTTCCATTCGTATAGATGGCGAATGGATCACAAAATGGGATGGTGCGGATTCTTCACATATTGAAAAGTTAAAAGGATCAATATCTAACTCAATGAAGCGAGCGGCGGTTCAATTTGGCATAGGCCGCTACCTTTACTGGCTGGATTTAGATCGAGCTAATGTAATTAAAAAGTTCGATGCCACGCCTGAGCAAAAAAAGAATGGTCATTACGCAACCGTATATAAAGACAATAAAAACAAGCGTAAGCAAGATTCTTTAGAGTGCTACTGGTTTTCACCCGACCTACCTGATTGGGCGCACCCAAAAGCAGATTTTTACAAGTACCTAGATGCTATAGAAAACGCGACAGATATGGAGTCTATGCGCAAGGCATACCATGTCGCTTATAGAAGTGCAGAAAAGGTAAACCGGATTGATGTACGCAATGACGCAATCAAAATAAAAGATCGCAAAAAAGCCGAGCTTGAAGCTAAAGAGCAAGAGGACAGCTTAAACGCCAATAAAAAGTTTAATACCTGGCTAAACACTAGCATCAAAGACCGCATAACCACCGCAGAAAACGAATCAGTATTAAACATGAACCATAAGCACTTATTGCAAGAGCTAAAGGGTCATTGCAGAGCAAACAAAGTAGACAGCAGTAACTTTGTGGCTCAAGTCAACCAAGCGCATACAGAGGCGCTAAACAACCTAAGAAACGGAGTATAGAACATGACTAAAGATAAAATCGAAAAAGAAGTTAACGGCGAATTAGTTGAGTTAGTTGAATCAACTCAAATTATACCGTTTGTTTTTTCTGAAAGCGTAACCGAAACCACGCTAAAGGATTTGCGCAAGCAATATCCTAAAAAATTAAAGCTTGATATGAGCAACGATGATGATTTTAAAGAAGCGCGCAAAATCAGAACTGAGCGCAACAAAATTACAACAGCGATAGACGATAAGCGCAAGGCTTATTGCGCCGAAGTTAAAGTTTATTCCGACAAGCTGATCGGTGACATTGATAAAATTTACACCCCTTACATTGAAGCGTTTGAAACTGAAGATAAACGCCGCAAAGACGAAGCCGCACGCATAGCTAAAGAGCGTGAAGAGTTTTTAAGCAAGCAGCGCAATGAAATTGCACAAATGGGGTACTTTACCGAGCAATGTAAAGGCCAAAACTCACAGTTTATTGCCGACACCATTGAAGCAGTAGATCTTGTTGATACAGAAGCGTTTGACAAAGAGCTTATACACGAAGCTATCGACACCAAGAAAAGCATTCTTGAAGCGCTTAACAACATGTACCAAGCCGCTAAAGCAGCCGAAGCGGTAGAAGCAGAGCGCGAACAATTACGCATTCAGCAAGAAGCCATTGCACAGCAAGAACGCCTACAAAAACAAGCGCAAGAAATCGAGCAGCGCATTAACAACCTGCGCAATGATCCTATGAACCACTTTGGCAAATCGAGCCAAGAGGTTATGGCTCGCATTCAACAGCTTGAAAACTTTACACCAAGCGAAGAAAAGTTTGGTGATTGCACCAACGAAGTAACTCAAGTGCTAGCACAAGTTATCCAGCAATTAACCATGATGCACACGCAGCAATCACAAGTTGAGCAAGCGCAGCAAGCAGCTAATCAAGTAGAAGCACAACAACAAGCCGACTTAAGCGAACAGCGCAGCGCAGAGCATCAAGCAATTGAAGCAGAGCAAGCGCCGATTGAGCAGCAAGAACACGAAGCACTAACCGACGTAAATCGCATGCTAGGCCAAGCTGAGCCGCTATTGGGTAACAGCTTTAAATCAAACATGTTTGAAAATACAAGCGCACCTACTGGTTATACGCCGCTTGACGTATGGCCAAGCAGCCAAGACCGCGCAGACAACGACGAGCTAGACCGTGTTTGTGACCAACTAGCGCTAGCTGAGAGCTATATCGAAATGCTAGAGCAACGCTTAAGCAAAGCGTTAGCCGCTTAATTTTAACTCCGACCGAGCCAAGCGCCTGCGGGCGCAGTTCTTTTAACGAGGTTTATATGACTAATTCACGAGTTCCACAGCTACGCATGGTTGAGCACCTTGCCAGCGACAACATAACAGTTGGCTTAGCAACAGTAGTAAGCGCTAAAAAAAACAGCTTAGACGGCTGGGCCTTACCAGGCTGTAGGTTCACAACAAACCGAGATAAAGCCCATAGCGTGTGCGCAAAAATGCACTACTTAATCGAGGGCTTAGGCGGTATTAAGCCAGCAGAAAAAATTAACCGAGCAGCGTAAGCAATAAGGAATAAAAATGAGCAACGAAACCAAAAAAGTATTTGAACCAACAATTGATCCAAGCAGCACTACAGTTCAAGAAATGTTTGGCCGTATTCTTAGTGAAAAAATTCAAGCGGGCGCGCTTGAGGAAGCAATAATTAAAAAAGTCGATTCTCTTATTGAATCTACCGCTGACGATGTTTTCCGTAGCTATAGCGATCTAGGCAAAGCATTAAAAGAAAAAATGACTAAAGTCATCATGCCGCAGTTAGAAAAAATGGATGACCTGCCCACGTATCACGACTTTGTATTGAACCGTCTAAAAGTAGCTGCGCAAGGGTTTTACGACCAACGACTAACTGAGGTTCTAGATAAAGAATTTGCAGAAATAATGGCAGAAGTGCCAGAGAAAATAACGCTTTCTTACATTGTTAACTCGCTGCTTGAAGAAGCACAAGAAGATAATGAATACGAGGGTGAAATAACACTGATAATAGAAGATTTTAAAGATAAACATGATTGGAAATTTGGCGAGTATGGCGACTCACTCTCTGTATATATAGATAAAGAGCCTAATACAGATAGCCGTTACTGCGCCTACGACTTGCACCTAAGTAAAGATAAAGAAACAGGTAAATACGACATTTTAGGCGTCAGAGTGGATGGTAAAAAGTCTGGTGAGTCATTGGCTATTGGCCGCTTATATAACATGGAAAAAATACTTTTCAATGTATACGCAATGAAAGGCCGTATCGAGCTAGACCAAGGGCTTGATGCTGACGACTACGACACTACCTGGTGCCACGATTAATGCTACACGACTACATGGCAATCAAAGGTAACAGCTCAAGCGCTATTGCAAAGCAGCAGCGCAAAGAGTTTTTAAAGATGGCAGCAGTAAATGTAGTACGCGTTTTAGTGCTAGCCATCATCGTTTTAATAACAACTAAGTAGGCATTGATATGTTTTTCACAAATTTAATAGTTTACAAATTCAAGCAAGAAGCTGAATTTAACAAAGAAGAGTTTAACAAAGCACTTGAGCAAGACTTGTCTCGTCATTGCACACAGCAAGAACTATCAACCTTTGGCTGGACTAAAGCGCTTGGCAAGCATGGCGACTCACTCGCTCATTTTTCTAACCGTAGAATTTTAGTTTGCGCAAAGCGTGAAGAGAAAATTTTACCAGCGGCAGTCATCAACGAAATGGTAGCCGAAAAAGTAGAGCAAATTGAGCTTGAAGAAAATCGCCCTGTTCGCCGCAAAGAGCGCGACGAGATAAAAGAAAACATAGTGCACACATTGCTACCGCAAGCATTTTCTAAATCAAGCCTGCAATACGCATTTATTGATATGGATAGCGGGCTTTTGGTAGTTAACAGCGCAAGCTTTAACAAAGCAGAAGAGCTAGCCGCCCTACTTCGCAAATCGCTTGGCACATTGCCCATCGTTCCTGTATTTGGTGAATATGATCTAGATGTATTCTTAACTGACTGGCTAACAAACTTCAATACACCTAAAGGCTTTGCAATTGGCTTTGACGCAGAAATGCAAGAAGAAGACGACAGCGGCGCAATAGCAAAGTTAAAAGGTCATGACTTGCATGGTGATGAAGTTAAAGCGCATTTAGAGCAAGGCAAACGCGTAACCAAGCTGGCGCTTAATTGGAATGATCGCATTAAGTTTAACTTCCAAAACGATGGTGCAATTAAGCAAGTTAACTTTTCAGACACCATCAAAGAAGAAAACGCCGACATACCTAAAGAAGATATGCCTATAAAACTTGATGCTGATTTTTGTTTAGTGGCTGGCGAAATCGTCCAAATGATCACCGAGCTTACACATGGCGGATTAGTTAACGGCTTTCCTGACGATCAAGACGATGGTAACGAGTCACTGATTGCCGAACACAACGCCAAGTATCAAGACAGCAACGGCAATGACGCATTCTATGAAGAAGCAAAAGCGTTTGTTCAAGAAACACAGCACGCATCAGTCTCGCGCATTCAGCGCAAATTTAGAATTGGTTACAACCGAGCAGCCCGCTTAGTCGAACAGCTTGAAGCTAACGGCATTGTAACCGCGCCAGGTCACAACGGCGAACGCACAGTTTTAATTAAATAAAGTAAGGAGCAGATCATGGCACGCGGAGTGAACAAAGTAATTTTAGTAGGCAATTGCGGACAAGATCCTGAAATACGCTACATGCCAAATGGTAACGCAGTAGCCAACGTAACACTTGCAACAAGTGAAAGCTACAAAGATAAAAACACAGGCCAAGCAGTTGAAAAAACCGAATGGCACCGAGTTGTGCTGTTTGGCAAGCTTGCAGAAATTACAGGCGAGTACGTGCGCAAAGGCTCACAAATTTACGTTGAGGGTAAGCTACAAACGCGTAAATGGACGGATCAGCAAGGTGTTGAACGATACACCACTGAAATCGTAGTTGATGGTTTTACCGGTCAAATGCAAATGCTAGGCGCTCGACAAGGCGGGCAAACTCAGGGCAACCAAGGTAATAATAATTACCAAGGCCAACAAAACAACCACGCACAAGGCAATAACCATGGTCAAGCGCAGGGTAATAATTCTTACGGTAATGGTAATAATAATCACCAAGGCAATAGCCAAGCGCAGCGCCAAGGTAGCGGACAAGCTCAGCGCCAAAATAACCAAGGTCAACAGCAAGGAGGTCAAGCGCAGCAAGGCGTATCAAATAGCCAATACATGAGCGGCGGGCAACAGCAAGGCACAGCAGGTGACCCAATGGGCCCAGGCGGTGATTTTTACGACGACGATATTCCGTTCGCCCCAATCGGCTTGCAATACCCAGCACTCTTAATGTGCATGTAAGGAGCTCCCCATGTTTGAACAATTTAACGGCCAAAAATTTAACCTGATATACGCAGATCCTGCTTGGCAATTCAGCAATAAAAAGACCGGCGGCAGTATGAAAAGCGGTGCAGCACATCACTACAAATCAACAATGAGCGTAGACGAGCTAAAAGCGATGCCTATTGATGATATTGCAGCGGACGATTGCATATTGGTTATGTGGTGGGTTGGTTCAATGCCACAAGAAGCCCTAGACGTTGTTAAATCATGGGGCTTCACAATTAAAACGATGAGCGGGTTTGTATGGAACAAACTCACTGTTAATAACAACCCCATGTTTGGCATGGGCTTTTGGACACGCCAAGGTAGTGAGTCGGCCATTATTGCCATCAAGGGCAAGCCAAAAGTTGCAAGCCGTTCAGTGCGAGCGGTTGGCAACTATGACGCAGCAAGCCTTGACGAATTATTAGGGTTTACTGTTTTTAGCGGTGCCTACCCTGTTTTACAGCACAGCGAAAAGCCTAACGAGTTTAGAGAAGCCTGCGTTGAATTAGCCGGTGACGTACCGCGCATAGAGCTGTTTTCTCGCAAACGTGTTAAAGGCTGGGCGGTTTGGGGTAATGAAGTGGGCAAGTTGAATAAAAAGGCAAAAGCAGCCTAATGAAACCGCAAGTTAAACGCAGAGCGCATAACTGGCATGCGCTTAAACCTAAATCGGCTGCAAAGCCTGATAATAAAGAACATAAGGTGACAGCATGAACAACGCAAAAATAAAAGCCTTAGCCCTGCAGTATGGCTTTCAATTAAAACAGCAGGCTAGCGGTGAAATGGATTTAAACGACAACGTTTATTCATTCGCCTGGGCACTACTGCAAAGCGGCCAGCCAAATGTATCGCATAAAGCGTACTTGGCTGACTTGTTAAAAGATGCGGCTGATTGCATCCCCGAAAAAAGCGGCGGTTACCGCGTTAATATTTACGCTAACGATATATGTAAAGACGAGCCACGCATGCAGTGGGACTTTTACAATGGGGTAAAACGCGACGCTTTTGAGGTGGAAATACCAGACACCCGCGAAGATTTAAACAAGCGCCTTAACAATGCCAAAGGCTGTATGAAGTCTGCATGTTATAGAGCAATGAACCCTGACTACGCCAAAAAATTAGCATAGGTGATATATGAAAATTGGCCAAATAAGAAAGATAACGTTTTCAACTTTTCGCGGCGCATTATCTGCCAACGGTGGCTTTTACGAATATGATCAGGACGTAACTAGAAATTGCCGAGTGGTTATATCTAGGTTCGGCACGCTGAAATGGCAGATAGTTAAGCGAAAGGGTCAAAGCGATTGGGACTGGGCTTTAAATACCGATCAAGATGTTTTAGACAGCCTTGAGTTAAACGAGGTGATAGGTGACTTATGAAAGAACTAATGTGCAAATACGATCCGCAGGTTCACTTTAACCACAAAAAGCCAATGACCACCACGGATCAAAAATACTTAATTGAGTTTTACGGCAAGGTGCCAGTGTCAGAGTTGTGCTTGTCATTGGGTCGAACCTACAAGGCCATTACTGAAATGGCATGCAGCTTGAGAAAGCAAGGCAAAATAAAAGGCAAAGGTGATTTATGAGTAAATCTTGTGAATACGCTCATTGTGAAAATGAAGCTGAATTAATTGATTCTATGGGCAGTTTTGTTTGCGCTGAATGTATGAATCGTGAAGTTGAAGATGGTAGCGCAGAATTTGAAGATTTCGAATCAATAGGTGATTTATGAGCAATTACACATGCAAAAAATGTAAGGCTAAGCTAAAAGCAAATGAAGCTTATGAATATCGCGGCGCTTTTGCTTGTGGTGATCACTTTGATGAAGTAATTGAAATGCGCAACTTTGAGCGCAACCAAATTATTAATGACGAACACAACAAGACCAAAGCATTTAAAGGCCTTGATCTAACAGATAGCACTATAGGCAAAGCTAACAAAGCGCTTTTAAAGCCACGCATTGAAATAGCCGGCAAAGAAAGCCCGCGTTTAAAAAATTACGAACGAGGTGATTTATGAAAGTAAATTTTGGAGAAAGATTGTATAGCGGTGGGTCTGGCTTTGTTTACGGTGAGGAAACCGACAGACTCGTAGCTAAATTTAGCCACAGCCAGGAAGCCGAGTCCTTTGTGGCTAGTTATAATGAACAATATGAAGGTGACTTATGACCAATGACGCAATTATATTTTTAATCGTCGCACTTATTTTATGTTGTTTTTACATAAAGTGCGGACTTAGTTTTGTTTACATGACAGGCAAAAGCGACGAAGTAAGCTTGCCTGTTTATATAACCGCCATATTATTATGGCCTATTTTATTGGCCCTCTGCCCTTGGAGCGACAAATGAGTTTACCATCTAGCAAATTTTACACGACCAAAGAAGTAGCTGCCTTTGAGGGCGTAACAGAGGATTACTTACGCAAGCAAGTAAGCAAAGGCGAATTTATAAAGCCTACGCACGTAGGCAGGCCGCACCGCTGGTTAAAAGTAGTGATAGACAAACACTACAGCGATATGAACGAGCAAGCCATTAAGCACAGCGCTTAATGGCTTGGCGCTGCTACTTAGTGATCATAGTAACCCACTTATTCACCCACTCCGTTAAGCCATCAAGCATTGGCGATTTATTGTATATCGCCAGCACGCCTTTCATTTTATGCCCTAGCAATTTTTCAGTAAACTGCAAAGGGCATCCCGCATCCGTTAAGTGCGTTGATATGGTTCGTCTAAAATCGTGCATTCTAAACGGCCTTAAACCATCTATGTTTTCATAGCAGGCATTGGCAATTAAACTAACGCTCGAACCGCTAGCCGGCTTATCACCCCCTCTATTATTAAACATGTACTTAAAGGCAGGTGTTAAACTTTTAATGTGCTGCAGATCTTCAATTAATATATCGGGTATTGGCCTAACAATAGAGTGCACACCCCCTTTTGTGTTTTCTCTGCGTACAGTAAACAACTGGTTAGTTAAATCAAAATCATCTTTAAACGCTGTGTATAGCTCGCTAATACGACAGCCAAACACCATAACACAGCGCAAAATCACTTTATTTCTATCAGTTAAGGCAAGGTTATCGATATTGGACCAAATCAACTTACACTCTTCTATTGTTAAAAAGTGCTCACGCGGCATGTAGTCAGTCGCAAAGTCACTTGGCCTTAGCGCTTCAAACTCGGCGTTATTAATAAACCCCTGGCGCAAACAAAACCTAAGCGCCGATCTAAGTTCAATGATCGCATTAAACGAAAAGCCACTGCCCCGCTTACCTAATAAGCTTTCATCATTTATAGATTTAAACAAGGCAGAAAAATGCTGCTTATTTATTTCTGATATATATTGATCTCGCCACTGCTCATTAATGCACGACGTAATGCGATGAAAAATACCTTTAGGGTTATCGCGCATAGGTTCACAGTAAAGTGTGTACCAATAGTTAATCGCATCCATAAGCGTAGGGGTTTTATTATCAAGTACCGCAACACTGTTAACCGCTTTCATTTTTCGAGGATCAAGATCATTTCTAACTTGCGCCATATGCGCTTCGCATTCTTCACGCGCTTTAGCTAGTGTAAGCTCAGGATACGTTCCCAGCTTATAGCGCACTGCCTTGCCGTTTAATCTAAATCGTATTTGAAATGTGATTTTACCCTTGGGTGAAATGCGCAGCGATAAGTTATCACCGTCGGAAACCTCCGCCGCGCCATCGTAGGGTTTGCCGCTTATACTCTTAAGCTTTGCCGCTGTTATATTCACTGGTATTTAACTCCGAATGTGTACCAAATTTTAGTTTAATAAATTAATGGTACACAGCTTGGTACGCAGTTGCTATCTATAATAGTCATGTTTAGTGCGGATTATATAGCGTTAAAACGCCATAAATGCTATTTAAGTGATTGATTTAAAACTGATATGATTAATTATTGCGGGGTATAAATATTTAGTGCAGGGTTACTGTATAGAATGAATCATTAGATTTAATAGCTTGCCTGTGTCTGAGCCAAACTCATGTTTTGTAATGTTTTTATTATCAGTCATAGTATTACCTTTTTAACTTTTGGTACACACTTTGGTACACCGCTACGTT
>Ga0115572_10003991_pt1 | contig 11593 bp, 9 predicted proteins | sample COGITO_mtgs_1206_FD_88681 | JGI IMG/M metagenome (GOLD analysis project Ga0115572, IMG submission 88681) | Pelagic marine microbial communities from North Sea - COGITO_mtgs_120607 | ecosystem: Environmental > Aquatic > Marine > Epipelagic | place: Germany:Helgoland, sampling site Kabeltonne... | reverse complement strand
CTTTATCACATTTCCACCATACTTTTTTATTTGATCCAGGAGTAACATCACCAGGAGTCAACTCCCCATTCTTGGTAGGGTGCCATTCTTTTGCTAATCTAGGGTTTAATCTTGCTAGGCAATTGGATGACGCAACTTTTTGACCGAGACAACAAGCGCAACCAGATCCATTTGATCTACTTACAATCTTTGCCTCCCATTCATGATCAATCCCTTTATCACACTGCCACCATATTTTCTTTCCTGAGCCTAAGGTAACATCACTAGGAGTCAATTCCCCATTCTTTGTAGGATGCCATTGTTGAGCTAGATCTGGGTTAAGAGTTGCCAAGCAATTTGAAGGAACAACTTTCTGACCAAGACAGCAAGGGCAACCAGTCCCATTAGATCGGTTATAAATAGGAGTTTCCCATTCGTGATCCTCAGCCTTATTGCACTTCCACCAAACCTTTTTTTTGGCTCCAAAAGTAACATCATATGGAGCTAGATCTCCATTCTTGGTAGGGTGCCACTCTTTAGCAAGTTCTGGATGAGTTTCGGATAGGCTTGGTTTTGACATTCAAATTAATATTTCTGCTTCATACAATCAACATAAACAAACCTCTTCGACTCAGTGTTAGTTTTCATCACGGTAAATCCAATACCTTCATTTATTTAATTTTTAAAGATAGAATATAAAGAAATCTACTTGACGTATAGGATTCAACAACCTTCATACCTATTGACTCCAATTCTAATACTAACTTTTCGGAATTATTTTCCCATTTTTTTTGAGGTTCAACAACAAACATACTCCCATATGTTTTCAGAATCCTATATCCCTCTTGCAGATATTCCTGGTAATTAGTTCCCATTAGAGATAAACAAAAAACACTAACATCTACTTTATTGTTTTCTAATGGTATATCCGAAATATCACACTCAATAACGGATTCGTCAATTCCAACATAATCAAATGAGTAAACTTTGTTTGTAATTTCTTTTGATAATAGGTTTTCACCACATCCTAAATCAGCAACAATCCAATCATTTCTATCTTTAATTTTTTTAGAAATTTCAATATATGGGATTTCACTCCAACCTTTCCTTTTCTCTCTGTATAGTGTGTGGTAATAATTCCATTCTGATTTATCTTTTCTTAACCTTTCCTTAATAGTTTTAGAATTAGATACACTCCATTTTTTATTTAGTTCAGAAAAATCCCCTAATTCCTTTCTTTTATATTCTATCTCTTTGGGATTAAGAGGAATCTTAATTTCTTCTCTATCAATTGTTAGAATATCGTTTTCTGAAATTCGATTAATCCATTCTTCAAGTTCCTTCTGTGCTTGTTTAACTAAAGTAGATTTTGGGGGTGAAAGTTCTTTAGGTATGATTCCATCCATAGATAAATCTGCAAGAGTAGATTTAAACTTAATTATATTATACCTTCTCTTATCCCAACTCCATTCTTTCTCTTCTCGAGAAACTACAACTTGGGGTATGTAAACGTTAACATTATCATAGTTTGATCCTTGCCGATTAACTCTTCCTAATAATTGTTCATATTCTGAACTTGTCCAAGGAAGTATTAATGGAATTAGTGTATTACATACATATTGAATGCCATCAACACCAGTTCCAATCGGAGCAGAACCAATTAATATATCTATTTCTTTGTTTTTAAACCTTCTTAAACCTTCTTTATCATCACCGATATAGAAACCATAGGTATATCCAAGTTCACCAACGAATTCTCCAATTACGTTCACCAAATCCGTTACATAATGAGAATATATCAGAGTTCCTTTTTTAAGGTATTGTTTTATAGATTCAAGTTTTGTTTTTATTAAAACTTTTTCAAATCCAATAGGTGAACCTTTGGGGACTTTTTTAAGAGATTCAACTAAATCATCCCCATTTACTTGAATTAAATTTTCATTAACTGTAATACCATATTTAGGTTTATATCTAATTCCAAACCTTGTTAAAGATTTATACATCTCAACACCATTACTGATACTACTTTTTGTTTCTAATTCTTCATGAACTTCACCACTAATTAGTTCAATTAACTTTTTAGGTTCTACGAGATTATTAATTACTGGAGTTGCACTCATTACCATTAAATGAAGGTTTGGATTTTCATTTTTGGAATGGATAATTAATTTATTGATTACATTTCTTCTTGAAGATTCATCTTTCTCACTTCGTTGTTTAACATTTTGAACTTCATCTAATATCACATAATCAATAGTGTTGTTTTTAAGTAACTCGGAAACAATAAATTCACCATCTTCTAATTGAAATGTTTCATAATTCAAAACGATATAATTAAATCTATCTCCTTGAAGATTGATATCGTATTTGTGAACTATATTGTATTTATTAGGTTTTACATCATTATCGTTAAGTGTTGTTTTTGTGTACACACTTGATTTATCAAAATATTCATGGATTGAATTAACCCAACCACTTATAGTTGAATTATTACAAATGATGATTGTGTTTCTTAAATTAAGATATCTCCCACAAAAAATTGATGATAGTGTTTTTCCTGCACCCGTTCCACTCCAATTACCATACAATTTTTCTTGTTTCATTCTGTATGTAACAAGTTTCTGCATCAAATTCGGTGGGTATTTGAAAACATAATCTTGAGGAGGTGTTATTTTTAAAACTTCTTTGTACTCATTAATAAACTTATTCTTTATTAATTTAAAGTTTTTTCCACCATCCTCTTTCAAGATTTCATCAACAGAAATTTCATTATTAAGAATACTATTCCAAAGTTTTTTGAGTTGATTTTTTAATAGGAAATCTATATTTTCATCATCAAGTGATGATGTGATAAGTTTGTTATCATAAAATTTTAATTCCTCAAGTGGTTTGAAATCTTTTAATTCTTCTACTTCCTCAATACTATCATAAAAAGTATCATCACCTTCTTTTAATTCTTCTTCAAAAACATTTTCTACAAACTCTTCTTCAACTAATTCTTCTTCATCTGAATTTCCAACTAAATCACTAATATGTTTTTGAATTTTTGAAACTACATTTTCCCTTTGAACTGTATTTGATTTGGAGGAAACTAAATCTTCTAAAAATCCTAAATCTTTAATTTTCTTTGCTAAATTATTGGAGTTGATTATTGTAATTAACTCTATTGAATCAAGTTTAATAAGTTCATCCTTAATGTTATCAATGAAATCAAGAATATATTCTCTTGTCCATTGATGAGAACCATCTCCTATATAACCTAACCAATCACCCATACTAACAAATTCTTTGTAGGTATGCTGAGGAGCTCTTGGTATCATTTTATCGTATTTCTCCGATTCAATATATCTCTTCCAATCTGGGTAACTTTTTAAACCTAACTTGTGTATAATTTCTCGTGATTTTGAAAATGAATAAAACTCTTTATCACGATTAGAAACATTCCCAGTACCCAACCAATCACCCATGCTAAATCCTTCGTTTTTGTAAGTTCTTTCAGGAGTTGTAGGTATACCATATGGTAGTTGGTTATTTTTATGATAATCTCTCCACTCATCTCTACTTTTTAATTCTAAACCATGCACAAACTTTTTTGCCTCCTCATAACTTTTCCACTCATAACCTTCCCATCCTTCATTAGTTCCAATCCAATCAGGAAGTGATTTCCATTTTTCTCGATAAACAAATTGAGGGTTTGACGGAATATTATGAGGTTTTTTATTTTTTATATAATCATACCATTCATTTTGAGATTGAAGATTTTCTTCCCTCACAATTTCCCGAGCATCTTCAAATTCAAGATGTTTACCATCCCACCCTTTTTTGGTCCCTAACCAATCATTCATGGAAATCCAACCCTTATCTTTATATATTTTGGATGGATTTGTTGTAATATCCCAAGGTCTATTTTCTGTTTTTAAATATTTTCTCCATTCACTTTCATTTTTCAAATTTAAATTCCACACAAATTCTCTTCCATCTTCAAAATCTAAATACCCATTAGTTAAATTTGATGATGAACATCTCTTTCCTTTAATTAATTCTTTAGGGATTATTGAGTGTTTAGTGTTAAATTTTTTATCTATTAAAAACACTTTTGTGTTGGTGTTTTTATAATCAACTAAAGAATAATCATATTCCTCAAATAAAATTCCTTTACTCTCTAATTCCACAAGAAAGGATTTTGTATTTCTTTTAGTATTTCCATTACAATCCATACAATCACTTCCATTTAAATGATTACTAACAATCACTTCCATTTTACCATGAATGGGACAAAGAATTTTAACTTTATCCCTTTGGCCCTTAAATTGTTCTGTGATTGAATAATCAAATTTATTGTTGTGAACAATATTTGATTTATCAATAAACTCCTGAAGTAACATTCTTCTTGACATAGGACCAATTTACATAAAAGAAATACCCAAATTTATAACAGAGTCAAAACAGTACTTCAAGGGACTAAAAAAGCAGAGAGCTTCTTACTTTACTTACCAAAAAATTCTGTTGTCCTATCTGTCATGAGCTTTGAGTGAGTATAAAAGTAACAATTTGGTCGCATTAAATGGAATTGAGATCATATATCTTTATATTCTATATCTATTCTTAAACGTCAATTTTAAACCCTAACTAGATGAAACAATATATGAGGGTAATGCTTGGTGCAAAAAGTAGCTTTGCAAAGCAATGCTATGATGAGGGCTTTATTGGAGCCGATTATGATATCAATGAAGATTTATCAAATAAACTCCCAGAGGACTGGAGAGAATTTAATGCAACCTATCGTCCTCTCTGGTTGGCTTCTCATCCAGAAAAAAGTAAAATAGCTGCAGGTTTAGCATGTGGTATGCTTTGGACTATTTGTAAAGGAATAAAAAAGAATGATATCATATTAAGTCCAGATGGAAGCGGTAATTACTATGTCGGTGAAGTGGATTCAGATTATTACTATGAGCCAAGTGAAATTTTGTTTCATAGAAGAAAAGTGAACTGGTACCCTACAACTATTAGCAGAAGTTCCATGTCTCAAAACTTGAAGAATTCTACTGGTTCGACTGGTACCGTCTCTGATCTGAAAAACTATGTAGGAGAAATTGAATCACTGATTAGAAGCAATAAGCCTCCTTCACTTATTTCAACTGATCAGACAATTGAAGATCCCTCTGTCTTTGCATTAGAGAAGCATTTAGAAGAGTTTCTAATACAAAATTGGAAAAATACAGACCTGGGTGTTGAATATGAAATATTTGAGGAAGACGGAGAGCTCGTGGGTCAACAATATCCAAGTGATACAGGTCCTATAGATATCCTAGCAATTAGCAAAGATAAAAAAACCATACTAGTCGTAGAGCTTAAAAAAGGTCGAGTCAGTGATAATGTGGTAGGTCAAATTCAACGGTATATGGGTTATGTTAAAGATGAGTTAGCTGAGCCCAATCAACAGGTTAAAGGTATCATCATAGGCTTAGAGGATGATTTAAAAATTAAAAGAGCATTATCCGTTACCTCTAATATTGAGTTTTATAGGTATCAAGTAAGCTTTAAGCTTTTTAAGGGAAATATTTGATATTAATCATGAAGCTCTACTCATTATTACGTATTGCTTTATTTTCAATAAAATTTCCAAAAATTTCATCTCTGTGGTGTTTTAATGAATCCTTTGATAATTCAATTTTTTTTGGTACTTTCAATTTTTTCCCATTCAGTTCATGAATATTAGATAACAAGGGATCATTAAGTGCGATTTCATGAATCTCAATGGTATAATTATCTTGAATGGTAAAAATTCCGTTATCGAATAAATCATGAATTGGCGCCAAGAGTGGAATGATATTAGCAGGAGAGTACTCACCCTTGTGAACTCGAGGTTTTATATGAGCTCCTTCAATTCCTTTACCCATTCGTAAACGCTCGGTTGTTGGAATAGTCCATCTATATCCAATACCAGTCACTAAACATTGATTATTATATCTTTCTTTGATACCACGCAAAACATGCTGCTCCAAAGTTTTTTGTACGTATTCATCGTTTCTCTCGAGGGCCTTCCTGAGTTTTTTATCAGACAACAGATTGTCAACCACTTTAGGAACAATACTATCTTCACTTAGTACATTACTAAAAAGTCGATGATTATAATTCTTTATTGGTTTCAAATCATCTTTAGAGGCAAATGCATAGTTTTTGGATTGTTTTGACTTCTTATTTCTATCCAATAAGTCTGCCAGAAATTGATAGTCGCTTTTATCTGTTTCTTCACGGTACCTTGTAACTACAAATGCCTCTTCCTTCTCACCAATTTCATTATTGAAAGATTCTTTTTTTATAATAATAATATCATCCTTGAAAAATATTTTTTGCTCAATATTTATATTGGCATTCAAGTTAATGCGAGATTCATCTCTCCCATTTTCTTGTTCTTCACTCTTTTTACTGTTGTTCCAAACATATTTTGCCTGACAAAGCTCATTATTCTCATGAGTAACTATATTTAAAATGAGTAGATCATTTTTATTTTCAGGATCTAGATCGGGAAAAAAATCTAAATGCCTTTTCGAGATAAAAAAATGTTGTCCACCCCTCGCTCCTGCGCCCCATTTCTTATTCTCTTCCCCTTTTTTAGTAAATTGAGTCTTATATGCCAATTCATTCCAAATTAATCTTTTAATAAAAAAATCTTCCATAATTTTCAAATGATGGTTGTAACAATTTCAGCAATCAATTTCGAAAAATTAGGAGGCACAGCATTACCAATCATTTTATACTGATCTCCCTTGGTCCCTAGAAACTCAAAATCATCATCAAAAGTTTGAATCCTCGCTGCTTCTCTGACCGTAATTGAACGAGCTTGCTTTGGGTCAGGATGAATATGCCTTAATCCATCCTTGAATAGGTGAGCAGGAATTGTATTACTCGGTTTATCTTCTCTAATTACATGATATTTATGAAATTTAGAATCCTTACCAGTTTGCTCTTTATATAGCTCAATTAGAGCACCCGTACTTGCATATTTATTAACTCGTTTTTTAATATCATTTGCCAAAATTTCGAATATTTTAATATCTCTTTCGCTATGAAATCTTGGCTCATGGTTTTTTGGAACAGGTACTCCATTGGTCTTAGCAGCATGAGATCTTCTAATTTTATTCCTGTCAATTATCGGATATAGTTTAGGTAGATTTTTAAATGCTTCTTTCGAGCTAGTGGCTTTAGTTTGCCGTTTATCCTTCATTAATGAATAGAAACGTTCTATCTTTTGCCTACTAGTTTCACTTTTTTTTATTCCATAGATAATTACTCGTTTTCTTTTTTGAGGAATTCCATAATAGGAAGTATCAAACAGTGCATCTTTCCTCAAATCATTTGATATCTCATACCCAATCTCCTCAAAAGACTTTTGGACTCTTTCAATAATTGGTACACCTCCAGGTTTAGCTGAAAGAATACCCTCAACATTTTCAAATACAAAAGCTTTTGGTTTAAAATAATCAACCATCTTCACATAACTTTCAAAGAGATAGTTTCGATAATCTTCTTGCATACCATTTTTATCTCTTACCCTACCTGCTATAGAATATGCTTGACATGGTGGACCTCCTATTATTATATCAACTTTTTGCTTACCGATAATATTAATCAAGCCTTTGTTGATCCCATATTTTGGATCTTCATAGCCTTGTAATAACTCGTCAGTCCTTTGAATATCAAAATAAAGTGTATTTTCTTCAGAATTGACGTAATTCCATTTCTCAGACAAACGATTTCTAAGAGTTTTGATTGTAGGTAATTCCCAATCTACTGCCGCTAAGGTTTTGAACTTCCCAGTCTGCAAGAAACCATCAGTAAGTCCTCCACATCCTGCAAATAAGTCAACTACATTAAGCTTCATCAATAATATAATACTTTAATTGCTCTGCTAATACTTTACCTAAAAGAGGTGGCACTGCATTTCCCACCTGCCTATTCTGATCAGTTTTATTACCAAGAAAGATAAAATCATCAGGAAATGATTGTAATCTGGCATTTTCTCTCACCGTCGGTACTCTATTCCATTTATAATGAAAATGGTTACGGTGGCCCGTATCTATCGTCTTTGAAGGTCTTTCACTATGATATCTCGTCCAAGCCTCATTGAATTTTCTGGAATCACCAACACCAGGGGGTAGATCCTTATGATTTCCTCCCTCAGGTACTTGAGATATAACATTTATCACATGATCGGTATGCTTTGTACCTATATGATTATGAATGATATCATTACCATTTCTCATCTGCTTTTGATATTCACTTGAAGGGTTTTTATCATAATCTAATTTCTCTGAACCCATATCATATTCTAAATTAGGCAGGTCATCAATTGCATCCTTACATCCAATATAAGTCTGAGGATTAAATTGTTTTTCAGGAAATTCAAATATTCCAAATTCTTTTCTCAACGCTACAAAAAATACTCTTTTTCTTATTTGAGGAACACCGTAATCTGGGGCAAAGAGAATTTGAGGATTACAGGAATATCCATAATCCTCACACAGCTGTAAAATCTCATCCCTTGCTTTACCACCGTACATATTGAGTAATCCTGGAACATTTTCAATAATTAAGGCTTTAGGATTAACTCTTTTTGCCAATCGAAACATAGCATTAAATAATGTATTCCTTTTATCATTTGCCTTTCTAGTTCCTGTCAAAGAAAATCCTTGGCAAGGTGGTCCTCCAATTAAAACGTCAACTTCTTTTTTTTTTGTTAACGATACAATTTTATCAATAGCCTCGTCTGAGTGCAAATCAATATTAAGAGTTTTGGAATTTTTGTGATTTCTAGCAAAAGTTTTCAAAGCAATTTCTGAATTATCTACTCCCAATAATACATGAAAGCCTGCCTGTTGAAAGCCATAAGAAAAACCTCCACACCCAGAAAATAGATCTATAGCAGTCAATTTTTTATTCATTTTTTAAACTTAATAATATAAAACTTAATCTAACCCTACCTCGAGTAACTCATTCATAATTTATTTCATCTGAAGGGATAGATCCACAAGCTTGTTCTTGTGCTTGAGCTCTCCCAACGGATGAGAATGATTGGCATGGTGGTCCACCGACCAAAACATCTACTTGTCTATTACCGATAACACTATCAATCTGGTTCTGCACATCATCAGACGTGAGGTCTCCACATATAACTGCACTTTCAATTGCCTTCTCCGAATAATTGTAATAGCGCATCCTTTCCTTAACGGTTTCACAAGCTGGCCCATCAAAGTCAACATGAACTACAGACTCAAATTTTTCTTGATAAAACCCTTCACTAAATCCACCGCAACCAGAAAATAGGTCTATAAATGTATATTTCTTACTCATGTTCAACTAAAAGTTCTTTTACACTGATGTTTAATATTTCGGCTATTTCATAAAGACATTCAATACTTGGTTGTCTTCTATTTTGAACATATGAGTTTACCATATTGTAACTCTTTTCTAATTGTCCAGCCAACCAGATTTGTTTGATTCCTTTTTCTTCTAAAACCTCTTTTATTCGGTTCATTTTTTGAATTGTTTAATTCAGTATGCAAAATAGAAATAATAATTTAATATCTCATTAAATGAGTATAAAAATAATCATTCAGTTTAGGTTTTATTGTGTGTTATTTTGTTATTTATTTGATATCTAAATTGGGTTGGGATCAATAGATTATTATTAATAAACCAAGGATCCATACGCAAGGAAACTTCACCACCTGAGGCAATCGGATCGTCATCAGATTTATCAAGATCAATTTTTGAAACTACAACCAAAACAGAAGTCGTTGGGTTCTTGGAGACATGATCAACTTCACCACTAGTTAGAATTACAGAAGCTCCATCGCCAGTTGTTCCTTTTACTTCAATATATCGAATCTCTTTACCCTTATTTGCTTCAAAGTCATAAGGTCTCGAATTTGAAGTGTTTACTAGAGTCCATCCGTCTTGAGTGTATAAATCATGAGCAATTTTCATGGCTCGTAACTCAATCGCTTTACGTTCCTTATATGAAAGATTTATTCCTTGTCCTGAACCTGACTTTTCTTTATTTTCTAAATCTTCTAAATTAATTGATAAGTGTTTTGTTACCTTCCCAATATCAAGTTCCATTATAGAGTTTTGAGATTTAAGACCTTCACCTTTTAATGCGCACGATTTTACTTGCGCCACAGATGGGGACAAATCAAATTTATTGAAATCTATAATGCCAGCGGTATATTTAGTTACATCAGCATTATTCTCAACGGGTATTATGAATTCTTCCTTGCAGTTTCCACATTTCCATTTTGGTCTCTTGTTTTTTCTTTCTCTAATATCTGTTGCACGACAACTTGGACATCTTTTATGCACTTTGATGGATTTTTCAGATTTTATGACACTTATTCTCCCATATCCAAGAATATCATTTTCTTTCCTTATGATAATAAAATCAGCTTCTCCAAGGTTCTTATAATTAGGAACTAAATTATCGTAATTATAGAATTCTCCTGTTATGTCCTTATAGCTTTCGGTACTACCTGAAACACGAGTATCGTCAGACTTCTCTAATATCAGCCAAATTCTATTTTTTTTAATCATATTATTAAAGTTGAATTACATACAATATTCAGTTTACGGTGTAATAGCTATCCCGCAAGGCACCTATGCACTATAAGCATGATTTTATGCCCTTTTTTATTTCGTTTTTAAGCATAAGGTCAAACATACTCATTGACAAGTTTTGGCTGTTACGATTGGATTACTGCGACTTGACAATGTGTGTTTTAATTCAGGGTAAATAGTTCATTGCATAGTATTTGCTCAATCTATAAATCTGACTCCCTCTCTTTCGTTGTTAAGATCTTTACTTCCAGGTGTCATAGCTAAAACTAATCCGTCCTTGTCCATCCCAAGTCCATCGTCTGTTATTTGAACCCAAGAGTCTCCTCCGTCCCATTTATAATCAATCCAAATATTATTTGCCTTCGCTGATATACTATTATCAATAATATCGGCAATGGCTGTTCGCAGGTTATAGCCAAAAGCCCGAAAAGTATTAATCATTGCTCCTGCTTTGGGAGGAGTTTCTTCAGATTTAATGTTTTTGTATTTATCTATCATCACTGAAGATTTTTAGTTATTGATTCCAATCATTCTAATGTAATTTTAATAAAGATTAAATCACCCCACCTCCAACAACTCCTTCATGATCCCCTTCATCTGAAGAGATAGATCTACGAGCTTGTTCTTACGCTTGAGCTCCCCAATATGCCTCCACACTCCAGCTTTAAATATGGGATTCAATAAGATCCAATAAACGCTATAAAATGCCATTGCAAAGCCAAGGGTACCTCCTACATCCTCTGCTCGAGAATTTCCTAAATAAATACCTAAAAAGAAATAGCCAACATACACATAAGATTGCCACCGCTTGGGAAAGAGAAATACGGCATCTAGGCTAAAGAACATGAGTAAGAAACCTATTAAGGTCTGCTTACCCATCACCGAATGTCTGACCATAGCCTCTGTTTTTAGAGCCTCATCTAGGGCTTGTAAGAACTCGTAGAGATCCTTTTGTTTCTCTTCTATGACAGCAGCTTTCTTTTCATCTCCGAGCTCT
>Ga0115572_10003988_pt1 | contig 11599 bp, 13 predicted proteins | sample COGITO_mtgs_1206_FD_88681 | JGI IMG/M metagenome (GOLD analysis project Ga0115572, IMG submission 88681) | Pelagic marine microbial communities from North Sea - COGITO_mtgs_120607 | ecosystem: Environmental > Aquatic > Marine > Epipelagic | place: Germany:Helgoland, sampling site Kabeltonne... | reverse complement strand
TCTTCATCTTCATCTTCATCTTCATCTTCATCTTCATCTTCATCTTCATCTTCATCTGTAGTTTTGTACTTTGATAAATAATCTTTCGTACTAAATTTATAAAGTAAAATATCATTTAACAAATCAATATCTATATCCCCATCTTCATCAAGATATTTATCTTCTTCATTTAATTCAAATAAACCTATTTGACTAACAAATTTATCTTCATATACTAAATAAACAGGAAAATAAATAATTGGTTTATCTAAATAACTAATTGCACTCCCTATTGCTATTTCAACATCAACATCATTTACATTTAGAGGATATACTACAGATAATTTATTAATATGTTCTTCGAGTAGATCTTTTTTTTCAGGATAATTAATTTTACTATCTAATAATGATTTTACCATATATATAATTATAATATTTAATATTCTAAACCATTTTCATCGCAATAATCCATAATATTAAATCCGGATTTATTTGATAATCCTTTATTTTTAGATTTATTTGATGTCATCGATAAAATATTTAATAAAAATTTATTATGACTAATTAACTCATTTTCTAAACTAGAATTTTCGTTTAAAACATTCATTATTTTACAAATATTTTTTATATAATATTCATTTAAATTTTTACTTTCATTAATTTCTACATTGTTTATAATATTTTTTTCTAGATTATTTAATAAAGTAAAAATAAATGTTTTATCAATAACATAGTTACTACTCAAATATGTAATTAAAATATATTGAGAAGATTTGTTTTCGAGAATTTCATTATTTTTGCATAAATCATCATAATTTTCTACTGATTTTATTTCATCAATAATACTCGTATTAATTTCATTAATAGTTTCAAAAATAATTGGTAAAATAGCATTATGTTTTGTAATAATATTTTTGATAAGATCTCTATAAAGTTTTATAAATGTGGATGAAGACGTTTTCATATCAAAAATAATATTAATTATTTTTCTTTTATCTTCATTTGGACAATTTTGTAATTCTTTTATAATATTTTCAGATATTTCAGATAATGTTTTTCTTGACAATTTATTCAAAAAACATTTAACATCATTTATAATATTTTTATTTTGTAAAATTTGTGTTGATGTATTTTGAACAAACTTGTTATAATTTACAAAATTATTGTGTTTTTTTTTAAATACTGGTGTTTTTGAATAGTTAGGTGATAACACTTTATCACTTAAAGTTTTAATAAGATTTAATACATTTTCAGGTAATTTTTTATTTGATAAGGTTTCGGAAGTTATGCTATTGATAAATTCTATCTTATACACCATACTAATATATATATATAATAAAGTATTATTTAAATTATATTTAAACATATAACATCATACTATAATTATTATGGAGGCAACTACATTCGAAACATGGGAGGATGATCATCTTAAATTGGATACTAAATTACTTAGAGGAGTATATGCGTATGGGTTTGAGAAACCAAGTTCTATACAAAAAAAAACAATAATTCCAATATTAAATAAAAAAGATGTAATCGCACAGGCACAATCAGGAACTGGAAAAACGGGTGCTTTTACGATATCTATTTTACAATCGATCGACGCGGGTATTAATGAAACACAAGCTATCATAATGTCACCAACAAGAGAATTGTCAAAACAAATATATGATGTATTAAATTCTATTGGATATTTGTTAAAATATAGTACTTGTCTTATGATTGGTGGAACAAGTATTGATGAACAAATAAGACAATGCCAAAATTCCCCTCCCAAAATTATCGTTGGGTGTCCCGGAAGAATATTTGATTTATTATGTAGACGTGTAATTAATGCAAACTCTGTAAATATACTTGCTATCGATGAAGCGGATGAAATGTTGTCTTATGGTTTTAAAGAGCAAATTTATAATATTTTTCAGATCCTAAGAGCAGATATGCAAGTTTTATTATTTAGTGCTACAATGCCAAACGAACTTAAGGGTATTAGTCAAAAATTTATGAGAGATCCTGTAGAAATATACATTAAACAAGAACAGTTAAGTTTACAAGGAATTAAACAGTTTTATGTGTTTTTATTAAGCGAAGAAGAAAAGGCACTATCATTAATTGATATATTTAATACAATTAGTATGACACAGTGTATTATATATTGCAATAGCGTAGATAGATGCGAAAATCTTTATGAATATATGACTAAAGAAAATTTTCCAGTATCGAAAATACACAGTAAATTAACACAGGAAGAGCGTGTTGACTCATTCAATAAATTAAAAAACGGCGAAACACGAGTATTAATTTCAACAGATTTATTTTCACGTGGTATAGATGTACAACAAGTTAGTTATGTTATTAATTATGATATTCCAAAAAATGTAAATACATATTTACACAGAATTGGAAGATCTGGTAGATGGGGTAGAAAAGGAGTTGCCATAAATTTTATTACCAAATATGATAAACATAAATTAAATGAAATTGAAAAATATTATCATACTAATGTTGATGAATTACCATTAAATTTTTCGTCATTTTTAGGTTAATAATTTATATCAAACATATAATATGAGTAAATCATTAATAGAAGAATTTAAATTACCTATTTTAACTTCTAAAAAATTACATTATACAAATAGTAATTTAATAAATGAATTAGAACTTGTTTCTTCAAAAACTAATACCGATCCTGTATTTAAAAATTTGTTTAATCCCAAAACTGAACATGGTAAAACAATAATGAAAGAATATTCTAAATATTACACAACTGATAAAACATATATTCAAGAAACACAAAAATTATTTAGTATTTATAAACCAAATTTAAATACAGAAATTATTAAAAATTTCAATGATTCAATAAATGATATAAAAAATAATATTAATTTTTTAAAGGAATTTCAGTATTTAGATATTAAACAATTGCATTTTTTAAACAACAATGAGATGTTTTTGCAACTTTATTCTATTTACAATATTTCATCGCCACTCATTTCTTTAGTTTATCCAATTATTATATTTATTATTCCTTTTTTTTTATTAAAATTAAAATTTAAAGATTTGCCATTTAGTGCATATAAAAAATTACTGATAAAACAATTAGAAAATAGTTCATTTGGTAAGTTAAGATTTGTTATTGATAATGAAGTTGATGTATTTAAACGTTTATATGTTTTAGTAACAATTGGATTGTATGTGTATGGAATATATCAAAACATAAAATCGTGTATTAAATTTATAAGTAATATAAAAGTTATTAAAACAATATTTTTACATAGCAAAGAGTATTTCAATTATATTGATGAAGAATACAACAAGTTAAAGAAAGTAGCAACATCATTAAAGAGTTACGATACATTTGTTAATTCATTTGAAACACATATAGATAATATAAGAAACATAAGAGACAATCTATCAAAAATAAATATAGAATTTAAAAATCCAACTTCAATCGGTTCATCATTATTATTATTACACAAACTTAATTACAACGAAGCACTAGATAGTAATATGAAATTTTTAAATGGGTTTGTCGGGTACATTGATTGTCATATAGGATTAAGAGACAACATAAATAACAAAAAAATAATACCAGTTACATTTACAACAAATAAAACAAAAATAAAAAATAGTTATCACCCATCTATTAAAACAAATATAGTAAAGAACAATATTGATTTAAATAAAAATATAGTATTAAGTGGTCCAAATGCTTCTGGAAAGACAACAATGATAAAAGGAACATGTATAAATATACTTTTGTCTCAACAAATTGGTTTTGGTTACTATCAATCTTGCAAACTTAACCCATATGAACATATTAACTGTTATTTAAATATTAATGATAGCAATGATAAAGATAGTTTGTTTCAAGCCGAAGCAAGAAGATGTAAAAATATATTAGACTCTATAAAGAAAAATAGTAATAATAGGCATTTTTGTATATTTGATGAACTGTATTCTGGAACAAATCCCGATGATGCTATAAATGCAGCATTTAAATACTTAACATATATATCAAAATTGAAATGTAATTTTATAATAACAACACACTACAAAAAACTTTGTGAAAAATTATTAAATTCAAAAAATATATCGAATAAACAAATGATAAAATATAAAGTAAAAAAAGGTATTACTAATTTAAGTAATGGTCTTAATATATTAAATGAATTAAATTATCCAAAAGAGTTATTAAACATCGTTTAAAAAGTATTAAAAAAAAATTTATATGAAATATATATGGCAATCATAGAAAATATAATTAACGTATTAGTTCCTTTACTTATTTGTGGATTAATATTTATTTATTTTAGAAGAAAAATAACAAATTTAGAACAATCAATTGATATTATAATGAAAATGTTGCAAACAAATCAATTAAACGGTAATGAAACAAGTAATGATAATTTATTTATTCCGGGTAATCATGACGATACCAAAACTGTTGAAATAAATAATGTTAATTTAGAAGAAAATGATTTAACTGAACATAATGAACAATCAGATGATTCAGAATCATCATCCGATGAATCAAATACAGAAGAAAGTGATTCAGATTCATCAGAATCTTCAGAACATTCTCATAATTCTGAAAATTTAAATACACAACCTGTAGGAGAAAATACAAGCGGTGTTACAAACATTGAAGAATTAATAAATAATACCGAAATTATAAATGAAACACCAATGGTCGAAGAAACTAAAACAGTTTTATTAAGTAATGAATTATCAAAAGAAGAACTAGAAAAAAAAACATTGAGTGACTTAAAAAAAATGTTAAAAGATAAAGTTCCTGATATTAATAATTTATCAAGAATGAATAAAGCAACGGTTATAGAAAATCTAATGCAATAATATAATGGAAACAAATCAAGATTATAGACAATTTTTAACAAATAATGCTACAAAAATTATGAATGTTAGCAAATTTAATTTTGAAAATGAAACTTACCTACCCAAAGATTGTTTATATATTTCAAATAAACATCACTACACCTATAAATCTGATTTAAAGGAAAATGAAATACATAAACAAAATTTAATTAAAAGATTAAATACCCCTTTATTATAAATATGAAAATATTAAGTTTTGATATTGGAATTAAAAATTTAGCTTATTGTCTAGTTGATGAAAAAAAATTATACGATTGGCGTGTGATTAATTTACTAAGAGAAGAATGTAATTGCAATATTAATAACTGTAAAAATAATGTTTGTTATATTTATAATAACTTAATATTTTGTAAAAAACATATTGATAAAGATCTGTTTTTATTTAAGAAAGAATACTTAGTAACAAATATTAGAAAACAATCAAATCGTGATATTTTAAAATTAATTAAAGAATTTAACATAGAACCAGGAAAAAAAAAAGAAGAAAACGTAACAATACTTAAAAAATACTATGAAACTAATTCTTATAAACCATATAAAAAACCAAATAGCAACACTGTTGATTTAATTAAAATTGGTAAAAACCTAAATAGTGTATTTAATGAATTATTTAAAGATACACAATATGATGTTGTTTTAATTGAAAATCAAATTGGACCTTTGGCGAATAGAATGAAAACATTACAAGGTATGATAACACAATATTTTATAATGAAAAATAAGGAGGTCAGATATATATCTTCACAAAATAAATTAAAACTAATTGATACAAAGGGAAAAAATTACAAACAAAGAAAACAAATTGCTATAGATTACGTGCCAATCATATTAAATAAATTAACTATAAAAAATAATAGTGATAATGTATTTAGTGAATTAAAAAAAAAAGATGATTTATCAGATTGTCTATTGCAAGCATGGAGTTACATTGCTAATTATTTATAACAATCAACAATAGAGATCGAACTAAATGGAATTTTACCTGTTATAATCAGGTGTTTTTGAGATATTAATGTAAATAATTTATTATATCATCTAAAATATTGATTCTAATAATTATTTAACAGAACTAAAAACTGGAAATATATTATACGCGTCTTATTTAAAATAATAAGTTCTTAATAAACTATCAGTATGGTAGAAATTAATTTAATGGAAGAAGTAAATGTTGATAATATTCAAGGAATTGACCTATTAATGAATGATAAAAAACCAAACGAAAACGAAAAAAAAAAAGCAACATCAACGATCGACGAATTAGAACTTGAATTAAATAATTTAGCACCAAATAATGAAAGTCTAAACGTTGAATCAGAAATAAAAATTGAACCAGACATATTTGAAACAAATAATTTAGAACGTGAACCGATAAAAATTGATCTTGGAAATGATACCGCTAATATTAACAAAGAAGAATTCCATGATGGATTTAAAAGTTATCAAAATGTAAAAGTTGAAGAAGACACAAGTAATTATAGAAAACAAACAAAAGAAGAACTTTTAAGAGAAAAATTCATTCTTTTAAAAAAATTAGAAGAACTTGAAAGACGGGGTGTTAAACTAACACAACATTATTCAATGGATTCAAAATATGATGAAATGAAAGGAGAATATGAAATGTTAAAAGATGAAAAATCAAGAGACAACAGTAAAAAATTTCAATCAAAAATGTTAATGGCGTGTGTTACTGGTATTGAATTTTTAAATAATAAATTTGATCCATTTAATGTAAGTTTAGATGGTTGGGGAGAGAATATTCACGAAAATATGAATGATTACGATGATGTTTTTTCTGAACTTCATAATAAATATAAGTCAAAAGCAAATTTAGCACCAGAATTAAAATTAATGTTTATGTTAGGCGGAAGTGCTATTATGACACATATGACAAATACAATGTTTAAATCATCTATACCAGGAATGGATGATATCCTCAAGCAAAATCCTGAATTAATGAAACAATTTACAAATGCTGCCGCTAATACAATGCAAGATCAAAATACTGGTTTAGGAAATTTTATGGCAGATATTATGAAAGAAAAACAACAATCCGAAACAAATCATACTATACATAATGATTTAGAACAAGAAAACGATATTAATATGGTTGGAGAATCTATTCATAAACCACAAAGATCAAATAAAAGAAGAGAAATGACAGGACCAAGAGATTTAGATAATTTATTGTCTAATTTAAAAACAACTGATAATTCAAGCACAAAAGTAAAATCAAAAAAGAAAGAAAGAAATGTTATTAGTTTTGATGAATAAAATAGTAAATTGAAATAATATATAAATATTATTATATTTATAAGAAGATGTCAAAAGAAACATACGATTACGATTTTAACATAATTTATAAATCATTTGTTAATATGATAAAACTACTTGAACACCAAGGATTTAACACTGACTCGCAAAAAGACATTTCTTTAATAGAACTACAAAATAGAATTGAAACAAATACAATTAATTTTAAAGTTGAAAATACAACAGGCGAATATTGTTATGTTATTTATCATATTAATAAACAATTACGTCCATCTCATATACAAGAATATAGTGAAGATATTTATCAATTTAGAGAACTTATTAAAAATAGTGATCAACTTATTATTATTACAAAAGATAAATTTAATTACTCAAATAGTAGTGGATTATCAGATACAATAGAAAATACTATAAATGATCTTTATAATGATTTTAATTTTTATATTAATATTTTTCCAATTTCAATTCTTCAATTTAGTATATTAGATCACAAATTAGTTCCAAAACATATAAAATTAACGAATGAAGAAAGCGTTGCTTTCAGAAAAAAATACAAAATACAAAAGGACTCTAATATTCCATCTATATCTAAATTTGATCCCGTTTCAAAGGCAATTGGTTTAAGACCTGGGAATATTTGTAAGATATTTCGTCCAAGTAAAACAGTTATCGAATCGATTTATTATAGGATATGTATATAAATGACTAGTTATGATAGTAGGTTATGTGATATTTTAAATGATATCAATAATATTATTAAAAATAATTCATTTTCTGATAATAAACAAACACAAGATCAAATTGAAGCAACTAATACAATTAATAACTTTATTGAAAGCAATAATAATAATAATAATAATAAAAATTATGATATTTTAAAATCAATGCTTAATAATTTTAAAAGTGATGTTAAAAAAATGAAAGAAGGAGATCAAAATTATTCAGATTTGTATAACAAATTAGTTTTTTTAAATAATGAAATCCAAGATGATACTATTAGTACATATAATTATTATAGTAAAAATACAAATACTTTATTAACAGAACAAAATAAAGAATTCGAAAATGTTAAATTTAATAAAATATACTTATTTTTTTTTAATTTGGGAATAATATTTATAATTCTCCGAATAACTTATTTTAAAAAAACTAAGTAATATATAAATGAGTTACAATGAAGATGATGATTGTAAAAGTTATCTTATAAATAATCCTGGTTTATTAGAAGATAAAACAAAATTTGATTTGTTTGAAAGGTGTATGAATAAAGATTATGATATTTCTGAATATTTAGAAAAAACAGATTCAGAACAACAAAACAAAAATAGAATTTATAAAATAAATAAAAAGATATTAAAAAAATATAATAATAAAAAAAATACTTTTCGCGAGGAACTAATAAATAACAAAAATGTAATTAACTTTACCATTATTGAAAATAGAATAATAGTCACTACTATATTATTATTAATTTTTTTAATTTATAAATATATATTAAAATGAATAATCCAATTAATACATTAAATAAATGGTTTGATGATATTGGCAAGTCAATAGAAATTAATAATAATTTAAAATACAACGAACATTACATTGGTGTTGTTATTGATGACGATACTGAACGGTATGAAAATATGAAAACACTATTTGATAATTTCAATAATGAAAAATTAGAAATGAACTTTGAAAGTTTAAAAACCAATATTAATAGATGGAAAAAAACTACAAATCAACCAACCATTAAAACAAATGATTTATATAATATGTCTATTGGTGAGTTCGAAACTACTAATGAAGAAATCCTTAAAGACAAATATATAAATAAAGCAAATTTAAAAAGGGATGAACAACATATGGATTACGATAGACACCACGGTCGTATATTTCAATGGTTAAAACATGTAGTTTCATACTATAAACACTATATAAAAGACAATAATATATATCATCCGGAATTTAAAATATCAGAAGATGTATTGGAAGATTTTAAAAAAAGAAGAAAAATAATTGAATATTTAAAAAATCACTTTACTTATATTTTTATAAGCAAAGATGGAACATTCACATATAAAAACGAAGGAGATAAGAGTCTTCCAATTAATTATTGTAAAAAAAATTGTATATATAATTCACATGAGCAGTTAACACCATTTAATAATCAAAGTGAAAGATACATTAAAAATAACACTAACATTGAAATATTAAAAATATTAGACGAAAACAAATTTCCGACGAATTATAATACTTACTTGATTGCAGTCGGAATTGACAAATCTATGAAAGAAAACAGTGTTAGTTACCTTGATGATAATTACTGTGGTTGTAATACAGTACAAAATAAGTTAAATGGAGATGGTTCTAAGTTAATAAGTGGTTGCTATAATGATAAAAATGTAGAAGACGTTATCTATAATGATAGTAGTGGTTGTGGACCTAATCGTTCTACTGTTGAAGGGTTTAATGTCCACGATAATAAAAAATTATTTAATCATTTTAACAATAAAATAAATAATATTGAAAATAGTTATGTTAAATATAATGAAAATAATTCAGATTTATCAAATGGAATAACTACATTTAATAACTTAACCAACAAACGACATAAAAATAATAAAATTAAAAATAGATTAGTAAATTCTGACGAAGTTTATAAACAAATGATAAAAGACAATATATTAATATCAAACAGATATACAATATTAAGGTATTTAATAATTATTATTTTGATATTTAGCATTCTTCTTTTAATGAAATATATTAATATATTATAATGAGTGAAAATAATTTTCAAAGTTTACAAAATTTAAATAATGCGAATTATATGTTGAATAATGAATTAAAAAATCATCTAGAAAAAATAGATAGTTTATCATTTGATGATTTAAAAAAAGAGTCAAAGTCATATTTAGGTAAAAATATTCAGAACTATAAAACTATTGCAGGTTCTATTGACTCTACAATAGGTACTCAATTATTACTTCAACAAGATGCTACTGAAAAGTCAAGAAAGGCTGCAACATTTTTAAGTAGAGGTAACAAATATTTAACCGATTTAATTTCAGAAACAAATGAAGAAATTAATGATCTTAAAATACAAAAAGATAATAAAAAAAGATTAATTGAAATACAAAGAAATCGATTATATAAATATTTATTTATAAAAAAAACATTACTTTATGTTATTGGTATTATTTTAATATGTGGCGGAATAATGTATATTGAAAGAATTATTGGTAGTTCTTTTAAACCATTCACATCAGGATCTTTAATCATTATTGTAACAGTATTTTCTATATTTTTAATATTTAGACTCGTTGATTACAATAGAAGATCGAAATTTAATTTTAGACAATATGATATTGATACAGGAGGAGATAAATACAAAAAAAGTGTTTCTAATTATGACAGAGATCAATTAGTATCTGATGGTACATACGGTATGAATCAAGTTCAATTGGGTATGGAAAGCGGGTTAAATGGTGTAAATCAAGGTTTAACTGATGAAACATCTAATTTACACAGTAATGTAAAATGTGATGATTTAAATAAATATTGTTATGATTGGTCACAAAGAGGCGAATGTGATAAAAATCCAAGTTATATGCACGTAAATTGTAAAAAATCTTGCAACCTTTGTGATTAATTTATAATTATGAATAATATATGTATAATATATTATGAAAAAAATAGAATTTAACATAACAAACTCAACATTTTCAAATGTATTAAATAATTGTATCAATGATAAAAACAGTAAAGGTTGTAAAGCATATTCAGAAAATTTAATTGATCCTTGTAATGTAAATGATAAAAACTTATATAAATATACCCCCTCTGCATCAACCTATAATCAATTATTATCTAAGATAATTAATCATTTTAATTATATTATTACATTAAATAAAGAAACCAAAAATACATTTAGTAATAAAATTAACAATGATAAATTAAATAAAAGATATATATATTATGATTCGTTATCAATCGATTATGAAAATACATGGATTAAAAAACTAACATTCTGGTTGTATTTCATTGCTGTATTAATTTATATATCTGTCTTTATATTGAAAAACTTATATAAAGACAAAATAGAATTTTTGTATTTATTTATAGTAATAATTACTCCATTATTTTCAGAAAAAATATTACATATAATAAACTATTTTTATAAATTTAATATATTATTTACAAATAATTAATCAACTTCCTCTACCGTTGATTTTTCTGAATTAAACATATTTCCCATTTTAGAAAAATCAGGTTTACCGTCTTCACCCATCATATTTTTTGTTAATTCTTGCAACTTTTCCATATCGGGTTCGCCATTTTCATCAACAGCACCCATTTGTTTGGCCATCTCTTTAATATCTGGCATTCCACCCGGCATTCCACCCGGCATTCCACCCGGCATTCCACCCGGCATTCCACCCGGCATTCCACCCGGCATTCCACC
>Ga0115572_10003987_pt1 | contig 11599 bp, 26 predicted proteins | sample COGITO_mtgs_1206_FD_88681 | JGI IMG/M metagenome (GOLD analysis project Ga0115572, IMG submission 88681) | Pelagic marine microbial communities from North Sea - COGITO_mtgs_120607 | ecosystem: Environmental > Aquatic > Marine > Epipelagic | place: Germany:Helgoland, sampling site Kabeltonne... | reverse complement strand
GTAATTGCAAAACTTTTGCGGGTGCTAAATTAATCTTTATACCTTGTATTCCATTGTCTCAAACTTGACACATCAGACTATCGTCTGACGCATCAAAAGTTCGGACAATTACTTTAAACGTTAACGGTAATGATATTCATCCCAAACAGTTTCAATCTTATAAACGTCATCTGTAAAGTCTTTTCTCCAATACCCTTTAGGCAACGGTTTATTGCTACCTTGTTTTTCGTTAGTGCTGTAGTTGTCTTGCAACCATTTTGCAAAATCAATACCGTTAACAATAAATAAATTCAATATTTCTTCAGTAGCTAATTCGGGACTGTACTTATCAATATTCCACTCTATTTGTTCTCTTATCTTATCCATACAAAATTTATTTTCAACGTTATAATTAATAGCAATAATTAAGGGTGAGAAAAGTTCAATTACAAAGAGCCGAGCTACAAAAACCTTAATTAAAGCTATTATATTTAACATCACGAATATTATAAATTATCTAAAACCCATTTTGTACCAAATTTAATCGCTTGCTTTTTTGTATTGAACCACTCATCAACATCAAAACCTTTACCATAGATTAAAATTTGCCAACCATTAGTTGCACCTTTACCGCATTGAATAAAAGGATTTGAAACATTTATTGTAATCCCGTCGGCTTCAATCTCGTAATATCCTTTGCTTACTTTTTTAAGTGATAATGTTTTTTCGTTTTCCATACTGTAAATATAAAACAAACTTTTTGTTAATAAAAATCATATAGTGGTTATTTATATTATTACTCCACTACGCTACACAGTTATTACACTTATCATTGTAAATAATAAAAAGTGGCTTCCACCGCATCCAATCAGCTATCAACCCCTCTTGAGGTCTTTTCAAATAGGAATCCAACCTATTAATTAACTCCATTAAGTTAATCGCACGTTCAGTTTTGTAAGGTTTTAGTACTCGGTTAATACAGTCTATTATCATACTTCTAATTTAGACCAATAACTTACAATTCATCACTCGCAGCTTTTAACGGTATCGAACCGCCACCACTTTTTACATATTCACAACAATAAATAAATAACATTAAAACGATTCTTTATTAGAACCGTTAGTATTAAGTTTGCTTAGTAGCTGTTCCATCTTCCCAACAATCTCTACAACATCCGCCTACAGCACTGTACACCTTATTACCACAACCCTCGCAAACCTTTCGCTTCGCAAAACTAACATCATCTAAAACACTATTATTAACGGGTTCAGTGTTAGCCATATTTACAACTTTGTATCTAGCTTTATCATAAAGCCACTTATAACCTTTATCCTTGTGTTCATCTTCAAGTTTATTTAAATACTTTAGCAATTCATTTGCATCAATCATATCCATCTCTTTAATTCGTTAATAACATTGTTTAGTTGTAGCATTATAAAAAATAAAACATTATTGCGTTTTCCTACATTTTGAGCAGTTACAAATAAACTTTCTAAATCTTCCACAACCTTTAGCATATATGTAACCTTCTTTTATTAGTTTATCATATTCACCATTGACTTTCCATTTTTCAAGTGTTTTAGGATTGGTTATACGTAAAGTGCCACCGCATGGCTTTTCCCATTGTTCCATAATCTTTTACTTTTTATAACAAGTATTAATAGCAATTAAAAAAGCTATTACACTTATCATTGTTCGTAATGCTATTAGTAAAGTGCTTTATACATTTTTGCAGTCAATTCCCTTGCTTTTTTCAATGTTCTAAAGTCAAGTGAATATCCGTGAGCATCTAATAGTAAATCGTGCAAGGCTTCAATGGTTGCAATATCGCTATCTACTATATTTACATCCGCACTACGCACAACACCACCTATATTTAATGCTTTATCGGTGATTTCTGATACTTCTGTTCCTTGTTTCATTGTTTATTATTTTCAATTAAAAAAATGCTTTAACATCTTTAGGTCCCTTACCAAATGGATGGCAGGTTGCATCAGCAATTAATCTAGGTATGCTATCTATTACTTCAAGCTCATCCTCATCCCACCAAGCATTATGTTCATTACCAATATTTAGATCATTTATGTATGATATACTTGCTTTCTTACCATTATTATTTGTTTCTGTTATAAAGGCTATCCCACCTTTTGGTGTTCTTACTATATCTAGTGCTCTCATTTTTAAAGGTTTATAATATTATTTTTACCACCACAATAATCTAAATATTTTAGGGAATAAATCTATCCCTTTATTTATCTCTTCCATTTGTTTATCAGTAATTGCCCAATAATGTTCAGTACTTCTAACAAGCTTCATTGATTCTAGAAACAGCTTTATATCTTTTTCAGTCTCTTCATCTCTAGTTGGTGCTAGTAATAAATACCTTTCTAGTCTTGGTATAATAAATTGTGCAATTGTATAGTCTAAGTTCCAAGTTTCGGTGTCATCAAATCCCCTCTCTAATCTTTGTTCTTTCCACTCATCCGATTGCTGATTATGACCAAGAATATTATCCTTCTCTATAGAGAAACATAAGTTAGGAATTTTTAGGTCTTTTATATCTACTTTTTTGCTCATAATACATTATTTATTTAAAGAGGCTACAAATTAGTTGCGCCTCTCTATAATACTTAATAATTAGAGGTAGAAAAACTTTATTACGCATCTACCTCTAGATTACAAATTAAATGGGTGTTCAATAATGGTTTTAAATGTGAGCTAAAGTAAAGATTATTGCTCTATATAGACAAATCCCCAGAGAGAAAATATTTTTATAAAACATCCTTTCTACTTAACTCTAGCTCACTGATACAACTAGTTCTCTACTATGTTTAATATTAGATTACCTGAGTAAACGGTTGAATAATTATCGCTGTTGTTATGTATGTCTAGCACAACACTATCGTCATAATAATGTAGTATAGTCACGACAGAACTATCTAATAATATTTTATACAACTTGTACTTACCTATGTCATCGTATATAAATGAACCCTTTGAAGTCTCAAGCCTTGTTAGCCTATCAAAACTTATAGTCATGAATGAATACAATACAGCTGTATCTCTAACTATGTGGTCTAGGTGTAATGATATGTTTCCATCTGCGGTCCCATACTCTACTACTGTGCCATCATCGTAATGTTGACTTATCTCTACTTGTCCTATACCTACCACACCAGTAAGTAATAATACTAATACTAATATCTTTTTCATATCTGTTTTATTTAAAGGTTAAGGCAAAAAAACTAGGCGCAAGTTTAACACAGTCGCATTCGCTCCTACATCTATCCTACTCCTAACTTATAATTAATAGTTAGGACACTCAATTATTTTATATAATATCTCTATACCCATTAGGGCAATGTATCTTGTACTAGTTCACTTCTTTCCATGGTTATTTATTTTAGGTGGTTTTAATGGGTGTTATGGTTAATGGGTTTGAATTAGGTTAGAGGTGGAAATAGGTGGATATGGGATTGAGGGTGGCAGTCAATCAGCCAAACCCCCAGCCACACTCAGTTTAGAATGTACTTATTCTTCCTATCCTTCCAATTAATCACTGTAACTTCAGCTAAACACCTAGTATTTAACTCAATCACGTAATCATCCTTAACACTATCCTTCAATTTCTTGCTATAAACGATCTTATTCTTCATCTAGTGTGTGTTATTAAACCGTTCTACATCCTCTAAACTCATAACTCTCACATCATTAGTGTTATATACCAATGGAAATGCATATACATACCTATTAAGCTTCTTACTCCACTTATATACTAAAGGAGAGCTATATCCACCTCTATTAGTGCGAATTCTAGCTATAAATGTGTCATATCCAATAAGTTTACCTGGTATATTACTATCATAACTCCCGAATACCACAGAATCTGCACACAGAACCCTTTCAAGCTCTGGTGTAGTTAAGTGAACACTAGTATGATATAATTCTGTATGATGTCTCATCCTATCTGGGTTAACTCCACAAGATATCATCATTAATACTGCTGAAATAATTAATAGTCCTCTCATTTTAGTATATTTTAGTTTTGTGTTGGTCTCTTAAAGACTGTAATTTTTTACGTCTAGTTAATTCTTCTACGATCTTTGTTCTAGCGTCCATTAATAATTCTTCACCTACATTGTAGGATACCTTATTTAAGAACCCACCAAACTGTTCTAATGTACTCTCTAATTTAAATGTTGGTACTTTTTCTATATTGCTCACGGTCTTTTAATTTAATGTTGTGTTAATTAATTCTTCTACTTCCTCTAACATATTTAACTTATCAGAGAGATGCTCAATCATTGCATCCATAGAACCTTTTGGTACTTCAAGTTCATTAGGTTCGTAACCATTTCTAACTGCTAACCAGTGATTAAGATTATTCTTAGCCTGTAATATTTCTTCTGCTCTACTCATAACTTTTCTATTCTAGTTTAATAATAGTAATAGTAATAATAGTGGTAGCAGGGGACTCGAACCCCTTGTGTTATCGTCGACTATAACACTTTTCCTTAGCTACCTGACAGGGGATTTATTGTCTCGGACTGACTTTACCGGACTCAGCATACTCTAATGGGCAGCACAATTTAAACTCGGAGTATCGAATACGGTTATACTCAGTAGTTGATGTTAAAAAAAAAATGGGAGATATTTCTATCTCCCATGGGTATTAAGCTTTAATATCGTGGCTCACAGATACTTCATAAGCTTGAATAGGTTTCGCAGAAGCTTTAGGCTCTGACTCCCTAACTTGGTTATACAACTCTGCAGTCATATTCTTCCAATCTTTCTTAGCGGTAGCAAATGCGGCATCGAAACCAACATAATCACGGATACCGTAATCTTTAGTATCATTAACTTTATCGATAGTAATAGTTCGAGCTAGCTCGACTCTAGTAGCATCGTCTTCACATTCTTCAGTCATAGACTTGCCATCAGCAATTTCCATTTTCTCAAGCATATTAACCGAGAATCGGATTCTTTGACCATCACCTTGTTTCTTGTAAACAATTGTAGTGACATTATTGTCTCCGAATTGTTTAGTGATAACACTTGTTAACTCTAATTTATCTCCTTTCTCAAGACCTGAGTATTGAGGAGTTTTAGAAGAAATTTGTGCACTGTAGATACTTGAATCAATTGATTTCATAACTTTGTTATTTTAATTAAAAATTTATATAAGATGGCAACATCGCCAAAATAGAGCAGGGTTTGGGGAAAGGTTTAGCTAACTTACTAATTACGTCACGTTTTATGAGATAGGCAGTGGGTAAGTAGTAAGTCAGATTTTATGTTTTAGAGTACGTTACTAGTGTACTCAGCATTTAAGATAAGTAAGGAGAATGAAGCCTGCTTAGCTACTTCATCTCTTTCCGAGGCTAGTCGTTTTATCTTTTTAATTATTGGATCTGTGTTGTTCCAATTATCTTCAATGGTTAGTAGTGAGATAGTGTTAAATATCTCAGTGTCTAGCATTGTTCTTTTCTTGTTCATAGTAGAGTTAATAAGGTCTACTGATTTTTTGTAGGTTGATTTGTTCATAGGTCTAGTTATAAAATAAATTTGATTTAGGTGTGTGTTCATTAATGTAACGTAGGGTGAAAGTAGTTAAAGTCCTTATAGCGTTATTAGGATCTACTTCACCCGACATAATTTTCTCGTTCCAGATTGCTTCTGCTTGTCTAGCTAGTTCAGCTCTCCTTATCCTATTTTTTGCTTCTAACTCAACTTGTAGAGGTGTTTGACTAGATCTTACTGTGTAGTTAGGTGTATAGGTCGGTGGTGTGTAGTAACCATTGTTAACATTTATTGTTACTACTGTTACTGTTGTTTGTGCTTGTGTCATTAGTGATCCAAGTACAAGTGCTGATGCAATTAATAAGTTTCTCATTGTTTTGGTTTTAGTTATTATTAGTATTTGGGTTTGCATGTTAAGTATAAAACGTAGCCGATGTAAGCAATACTAAGTACTCCTACTACTGCTCCTCCGCCTATTGCTAATGCTGTCCCTAAGTATCCAACAGTTATTGCTAGTACTTTTCCAACTCTCTTAAAGCTGGTTGTGTATGATTCTTCTCTCATTTTTCTTCGTCTTTAAACATTAAGGCAAACCATCCTGTTAAGAATACGCCTATTGTAAATATGGAACAGCCTTCCGAGTCCCCGTTGTTAAATGCATCTAAAGCTAAGTATAAGCAAATTAGAGATGCTAGTATAAGTATAATTTTCATAATAATTTAATTTGTTTTGGTTAAGACCCTCTGATATCACATCGTTGGGTTTCTACATACTCGTCAGTTAACCTAAAGTATTATTAATTATTTATTAATGCTTGCCCAAAGTCTTCCTATAACTGGTGAGTCTGCATTTCTTTCTAACTGTTTAACAATGAAAGGAATAGGAGTAGAGTTATCCATATTGTTATATCCGGCCATAAAGTCAGAACCCTTTAAGTAAACGTTCTTAACCCCTACTTTACCAGTACTAATAACAGTACCTTTTACTCCATTAAACGCACGATAGTACTCTTTTGGATCTAGGTCCCAAGGTTGTCCTTCAGTGTATCCTTCTACTTTGCAACCTAAATAGTGGTTGATTTGTCTTATCATTATCTTCTCTGCTTCGTTAAAATTTTTCATGTTGTTTTGGTTTTAAATTAAATATTATGTTCTATTACGTATAAAAGGTTTCTTAACATTGGGCTATCCTTTTGGATATCTTCTTTGATCCATCTAAATTCATCTTCAGATACTAGTTCCCAATGTTTATGGCCTTCTTTAATTATAGTGGCTTTACAACCATGTACTATAGTAACTTGGTCTAAATCACTCTTTATGATAAATGTTACATCATAGTAATTTTCTGCGTCATCTGACTTTACGTGCTTAACGTAATCATGCTTCATTTCTTTCATCTAGTTTTAGTATTGTGGAGGAGCCGAAGCCCCTCCTGATTAATTATTTATTATCAATGTAGTATTTTACATCATTACTAATATCCACTGCTTTCTTTTCATAGCTAGCAGCCAACTCTAAGTCTTCGTTACCTGCTTTACGGTAATGAAGTGACTGACTAAACCAATATGCTGCATATTGATTGTCGAGTCTAGTGTTAGGATGTGATGATGGGTTAACACTCTTGTCAACTAACATTGTTAAGATCTTTAAATCTTCTTGTACTTCTCTAAGTACTTTCTCTAATATCATTTCGTTTGTCATAATCTAATGCGTCAGTCGCCACTATTTGATTTTATGATTAAGACACCCATATCTCACGACGGTAGTGTTTCGACTATTAAAGTCTCTTCAGTTAATCTTTATGCGACTATTAGAATGGTAAATCATCATCACATGAATCATCATACTGTGGAATAGTAATCTCATGGTCGCTTTCGATAGACTCAGCATAGTTTACTGATTTACAAAAGTTATCCCACTCTTTAATCTCCTCAGCAATCTTAACATCTTCCTGAGAGTTTAAACATTCAATACAGTCCATACATGGATGAACAACATTGTCTTCTGGACAATAGGTAGCATACTTACACATAATTAAATAATTTTTTTTTTATAATTCAGGTTGAGATAATAATTCTTTCATAAACTTCTGCAGCTTTTCTTCCGTTGACTCGAATGATGCCTTAGCTTTCTTAGCTCTTGGTGCTGGTACATAGCTCTTGATACCATGGAATGCTCCTGGATTAGTTCGCTTAATGCTTTCAGTTGACGATACGAGTTGGCTTTTTTTGATTCTAGTTTTCATTTTACAAATATTATTTATAGCAGGATGAGTTTCCCACCACAATTAGGCAGGGGGTCAAGAAAGGTGTGCCCCTCAGACCCACTCAACTTTTCCTATCTCTCTATTTTTATGCCCCTCTATATATACGACCCCCTACTCTATATACAAGTACCCCTACTAATATGTAAGGGGCGGGGGTATATACAGGAAGACATCCTACTTATATACTATTATTAAATTACCAATTATGCATTTTAAGCGTAAGTGCCTAATTATCAAGGGTAAGATTTTTTGGTTTTGTACCAATAGTGCATTTTAAGGCTGTTTTATTGCTAGATATCTTGCTTAAAGTGCACTATTAGTCCAAAAAGGGCCCTTTTAATAATCAATTATTCTTGTGTAGAGGGTATAATTCCTCTATATTCTAGCATGAATAAATACCAAATTTATACACCTGCTAACTCTACTGTTAGGTCTTTAGTTAGTAAAGGACTAGGTAGATTTAATAAGTCAGGTGTTATTATGACAGGTGGTTTAAAGAGCTCTGTTATTAGTCTTGGTAAGAGTAAGGATTCTGAAAAAATTGTAGTATACGATGTAAGAGCTAAACATCTTGTACTTATATTTATTTCTATGGCTAGTTCTAAGGTTACTAAGAAGTACTATAATGATGTTAAGAAGATGTGTAACATCAGTAAAGATTATGTACCTAACTTTGATAGTCATAATATAGCTGTGATACCTCCAATAGAGATGTCAGAGTTTATGGGTATAAGTAAAGGGGCTTTTAATAGAGCTGTAGCAGAGTTAATAAAGGATGGCCTTCTTAAAGTGATAGGTCATATTAATAAACACAGAATATTACTGCACGATACTTCAGGATACCACTTAGATAAGTACAATATACCTAGTGTATTAGTAGAGAAAGGACCTCTTAGTCTTGCTACAAGGTTAATGTTACTAAGAATACACCTATCTACTAATAGTAATAGTTTAGATATGTCTCCTGTTATTAATAACTCAGGATTAGAGCTATTCTGTGGTAATAGTAAAGCTGGTACTAGGAAGTCATTCCTAGAGTTAGAAAGTATGGGTATGATTAAAGTTAGTAATAATGGGGTTAATTCAATAGATCTACAATTTATATACAAGCAGATAGATGCTATTATTAGAGGTAATAAGATAGGCAAGCTAGGTGATGTATATACTCAAGTAGTTAGAAAGGATAACTCAAGAAAGTTTACGATATGAATATAGAAGATTTACACAATTCCGATGAAGACACTACTGAGTTATACTCTGACTCAGATGTAATGACGGCACAAAATGCTGCTAATCAGCTTAAAGAGTTAAGAAAAATTCAAGATGAGTTAGATGAAGGACCATTTAGACTCACTGCAACAAGTGCAGCTTCGTTTAATGATGATACTAGGATGCAATTCCGTCGAGAGGCCCTTGGGCCGAGTGCAGAAGATTTGCGATGGGAAAAATTTAGAGTTTAATACTTTGCTATGAGAAGTGAGTCAGAATTGTTATCAATTAAACTAGGAATGATTTCTTACCTTAAGCCAAATAGTGGTTGGGTACATACAGTAGATTTGATGCATAGCCTTTGTATAAGTCTAGAAGACCTAGAGCTAATACTATGTAAAGACATGGGTACTAACTTTGAGATCTCTGGAGGTATAAAGTCTATAAGATATAAAGTTTAATTATGGGATTACTCGTTAAAAAATACCAGACAGGAGGTACAGTTGATACTGAGGCCAGTAAAAAAGAGAAGCCAAAGAGCAAGTTACTTAGCGGTCTTACAAGTACAAACATAAACAAATACTTTTTTAGTGACAAAGACCTTGAGCAAAAAAGTGCTCTTAGAAAAGAGGCTGCAAAAGTAAATGAGTGTGCTGGAGGTAGTTGCGCAGCTGGTGCATTTAACTGGTCTGCAAATAGACCTGTGCCCGGTGTATTACCTGTTAGGGCACAGTTACAAAAGGCTGTTCCTAATATATTTGAAGGCAAGTACTCTATTAAAAGTAAGCCTAGATATTCAAATATTAACTATAGGCATAATAAATCTATTGATTCTTGGGAACTTTATAACATATATAAAAACACAGATGCAGGAACCATTCTTTGGGATAAGAGCGTAGATGGACAGTTTGAGGTAACACCAGAAATGTGGAAAAATATACCTGTCGGGGCTGTAATTACGCAAGGTAACACAAGGGGAAAATATGGTAATATTACATCCGCTGAAGATGAAAACAGTAGCCATACTACAACAGTAATAGGGTTTCATAAAGATGGAACACCGCTAGTTTACGATAATGGGAAGATACATAAACTAGGAGATACTACTTGGGATAATTATAAAATAAATGACATATTTGTTCCTAAAGGAAATGAAGACCTTACTTTCTCTAATATGAGAGATAGAGATGCTCAGTTTGTTAGAGATCTAGGATACACAGATGAAAAAAATAATAATGTAACAGACCCTGGTAGTAAATATAAAAGATCTTACGTTAATGATGTAACTAATGCACTAAATAAAGACGAAAAGGCTATAGGCACTAGATACAACATATCTAAGTCTTTTATGGACAAGATACAAGATAGAGTTGTAGGAATAGGCGCTAAGGAATCTAACTTTAATGATTTTGGAGATATTAAATACTCAGGTACCGGTAAAAGTGAGTATATTACAAAATTCGGAGATAACCCTCTTGCAAATTTAGTTGGTAAGCCACTAAAGAAGATTTTATGGGATGGTAGTTCTAACGTGGTTAAAAACGCTTTAAACATGTTTGACGATAGAGAGCAAAAGTATGATTGGGAAGTAGAGCTTATTTTAGAAAAGAAATTAAATAAATTAGGACTAGATACAAACTATGGGTCCGATGATTGGAAGAAAAGATATAATGAGCTGCGTAAAGATTACAGCGAGAGGGTAGGAGGTATTCCATTACCGTTTACAGAATCTACAAAAAGTTCTAGAGGACCTTTTAAGATAAAGAACTTCCCTTCATCAGCAACAGAATTGTTAAGAGACAGAGATGGAGAGCCACTGACAGAAGGAGATTTAAACTTAGTAGGAGGTGATGTAGATGAATTAAGGTATGGATCTAACGTAGCTGCCATACACCTTATAGAAAGTATAAATAAGTTTAAAAAGCTTTACAAAGATAAAAACCTTAACGAAGACCAGCTTTTAGATCTAGCTACAGTTGCTTATAATAATCAAAGCAAGTCACTAAATCCTGACTTTGTAGAAAGCTATATTAAAAGAGGTACTTTAAAAGATGGATACCTTACAAAGGTAAAAAAGTACCAAAGCCAGTATTTAGAGAGGGAAGATATAAAGAAATCAGACTATCGTAGTTATACAGAAGAGGATGCTAAAAGAGATGCTAAAAAAGAGAAGGAAAAAAAGATGAACGCTGCATCTAATCTTATGCCAGTTACAAACTATCTAGCACAAGAAGCACCTAAAACGCAACCATACACTTTAAAAAACTCTGGTGGGGGAAGTATAGTAAGATATAATTTAGGTGGCAGACTACTTAACAAAAAATAAGAAATAGTTATGATATTAAATAAGAAGAGTAAATTAAAGGGTAAATTACTTTATGCTAGTAAGCATCAAGAAGGAGGTATTATCCGTGTGTCGAGCTATGATGATCCTGCATTTAAGGCGGAGAGTGATAGTACAGCATCCGCTAATGTATCTATTAAGATGCTAGCAGATATGAAGAAGTCATTAGCTGAGTATAAGAAAGCACGTAAAGAAAGACTTAAGCTTAATGATGATAGTTTACCAGAGGCGGTAGATCTTTACGGAAAAGAAGTAGGAGCTATTAAAAAGGTGTTTGAGTT
>Ga0115572_10003984_pt1 | contig 11605 bp, 15 predicted proteins | sample COGITO_mtgs_1206_FD_88681 | JGI IMG/M metagenome (GOLD analysis project Ga0115572, IMG submission 88681) | Pelagic marine microbial communities from North Sea - COGITO_mtgs_120607 | ecosystem: Environmental > Aquatic > Marine > Epipelagic | place: Germany:Helgoland, sampling site Kabeltonne... | reverse complement strand
CCCTCTGGTTCTTGCAACTTCTCCCGCATCGACAATGCTACCCTCCAGCTTGTGCTTTCCAATGCCACCGTCAACGGTACCAAGACTGCCAAGGTTCGCGTGTACGCCACTAACTACAACGTCCTCCGTGTCATGTCCGGTATGGGTGGCTTAGCGTACTCCAACTAAATTTAATACATATCGAACTAATAATTCATATTTTTATATTAAAAAATATGAATATTTTCTTAAAATTGAATATAAAATCATTACTAATAGTTATATAAATATGTCTTGTATGAATATATTAAAAAAATCTTTTATGAATACTAATAAAATTAATTATAAAGAACTATATGTTTCAAAATGTAGTGAAGTTGAAATTCTTAATAAAAAAATATCATCATTAATCAAAGATATAAGTAATATGAATATTGATTTATCAAATAAAAATAATTTTGTTCAAGAATACAAAAAAGGTAGCTTATGTTCTATAAGTGGTTCTAACTATGAAAAACATATTTACAAAATTGTTAAAAATTGTACATTAAATAATTCATTATTTAATACACAAGATGAAAGTTCTCTAGGTGGTTCTACTGCTACCAATGACATTACTTGTAACTATATCAATGAAAATGATATAGGAATTGAAATTAAAAAATACAATACTCCTGATTGGATGCAATGCAGTATAATTTATAATAAAACTACAAATAAATGGGAACCTTCGAAAAAAGGTAAAATACCCAAAGAATCTCGTGAATTATTTGATACTCTTATTAATAATATTACTTTATTCGATAATAAAATACCTCCATTTGTAGAAAATAAAATTACACACGATGAATGGTTAAATATCAAAAAGTCTACACATATTTGGAAAGATTCATATATTGATGTTCCAGAAGATACAATTAAAAAACTTTATGCTGCCAAAGGATGTCAATATATTCAAGTTAGCAATGATTATGGTCTATATCATCTGGGTAATGATGTTTGTAATTTCAACGTTCCTGAATTTATTACTGAACAACAAATACGTGTCAGAACTAAAATTCATTCTAAAAAAAATAAAAAAGGATTTTGCAATATATCTGTTACTATTGCATGTAAACCAAAAAATATTAAATCTTTGCAACAATCGAATTATTCATTAGATGATATTGATAAGTTACCAATAAAACTAGTATATGTTAACCCATAACTACTATTTCTGATGATTTTTTTGTTTTATTCATACCATAACTCCAACTTGTTTCAACAATTTTGTAATCTTTATACAAATCTTTTATATATTCACAATTATTGTATGTCATTATCCAATTTTTTTTTGTAGATATACATTCAAATAATTTATTATGATCAAAATTTTCATGCATATCTCCATTATTTCCATATAATTTTGATTTCTTTTCCAAATAATAAGGTGGATCTAAAAATAGTAAATCGTCTTGGTTGTTATTTTTATCAATAAATTCTTCAAAATCTTCATTACTTATTTGAAATAATGAAAAATCTAATTGTTTTATTCTATCTATTGATGATTTTGTAAAACGTTTTTTTGAAGCTTCCATTGAAAATCCTCCTGACATTGTAGCTCCGCTAAAAGAACACCTATTTATTGCAAAATACATAATTGATTTGATAATTCTATCATTTTCATCCATAATTTTACTTCTATAATCTATAAATTGTTCTTTATTAATATTACCCACTAAATCATATAATTCGTCACATAAAGTTTCATTATTCAATTTACAAGTATCCCAAAATGTGTATAATGGTTTAAATTTATCGTTTGCTTTTATTCTCAATCCATACTTATTTTGGATATAAAATTCAAATGACCCACCTCCAAAGAATGGGGAAACAATATTTTTATAATTATTTATATTGAAATTTTCATTTAAAATAATTTCTAATCTTTTACAAGCACGCGTTTTTCCACCAGGATATCGCAATGGTGAAACATTTTTCATTATATTAATTATTTAATTCTATATTTATATATCAATTTTTATAAAAATATAGAGACTTATTTTTATATAATTTTAATTATGACTAATTCTGAATTTTATATACTTGAACAGCGTGTTTTAAAATTAGAAACGCCATATTTTTATGACAGTGATTATTATAAAAATTTGTCAGAACAAGTATGTAATATAATTGACAATTCAGAATATTCAATATGTTATGAAAACAAAAATGAATACTTAAAATTAAAGAACAAGTTAATTAGTTCCAAACTGGATTTTGATCTAAAAACTCAATTCAAAGATATTACTAATTTTGGGGTTTATAATTGGGATAAAAATTTATTACATATGTATGTTCAACCATATATCTGGAATCAAAACAAATTGATTAATGAATTAAATGAAAAAATTAATATTTTAACTACAAAAATTGAAAAATTTGAAAATAAAAATATAAATTAATTTTTATTTTAATATTTATATATATTAAAATGAGAGATTGGATTAAGTTATTTAGTTTCACTTTATTAGTAATTATATTTTTGTCTTTGATTGGTGCGATTGAAATCAACCCTTCATCAGAAATTCCTGAGAAAAAAATAGTTGTAACTGAAAGACCTGCTTGGGTTTTTAACTATCCACCTCCTTATAGATATCCTAATAGACTATATCAATCAGATATCATCGTTTCAAGACCATCTAGACCATATTATCGTAGACATTATCGTCATCATGGTCGTCGTCATGGTCGTCATCATGGTTCACGAAAACATTAGATTTTTTTTCTAATAATATAATCTTCGTTTATTAGAATAAATAAGAATTTTTTCCCACAACCCTTTATGTTTTCAATTTTATCAAACTTAGCTTTTTCTGAAAGTATTGTATTATTTTTAAAACCGTGTCTATAACATTTGTTATCTTCAATTAATGATTGTTCTAATTCTAGTAATTTATTACAATGAGGACATATTATGGTTATATTCATTTATATTATATTATATTGTATTAATAATAATATTACAAAAATATTTATTATATATAAAACTTAAATATAATATTGATATATATATTATATCATAATGCAGATTTTTGTAAAAACACTAACAGGTAAAACTATTACATTAGAAGTTGAAGGAAATGATACAATTGATAATGTAAAATCTAAAATTCAAGATAAAGAAGGTATTCCACCCGATCAACAACGTCTAATTTTTGCAGGTAAACAATTAGAAGATGGACGTACACTAAGTGACTACAATATTCAAAAAGAGTCAACATTACATTTAGTACTTAGACTTCGTGGTGGATTTTAGAAATTTCAATTTAATAATATTTTTTAAATTAAATTGAAATAGATTTATATTATAATATATTAAGTATAAACTATATAATTACAAAAATGCCTAATACTAAAATTTATTCCATCGACGGTAACATTGGTTCTGGTAAGTCTACCCTCGTAAGTAATTTGGCTAATCATCTTAAAAATAACAAAAAAGTATGTTTTCTACAAGAACCTGTGAATATTTGGACAAATATTCTTGATGAAAATAATGTAAATATTATTGAAAATTATTACAAAGATCAAGAAAAATTTGCTTTTCCATTTCAAATGATGGCTTATATTTCTAGACTTGCTATTCTACGTGATGCATTGAAAAAAGATTATGATGTTATTATCACGGAAAGGAGTGTTTATACTGACAAAATGGTTTTTGCTAAAATGCTTTATGATGATAAAAAAATTGATAAAATTAGTTATACTATTTATAACCAGTGGTTTGAAGAATTCTTGAAAGATATACCGACTATTAATACTATCTATGTTAAAACGTCTCCAGAAATTGCACATGAGCGTGTAACAAAACGTGCTAGGAAAGGAGAAACTATTCCTCTTGAGTATTTGGAAAATTGTCATGAATATCACGAAGAATGGTTGAAAAATATAAATAAAGATTCAATCAAAATTATTGACGGAAATGTAAATATTTATGATAATCCTAAAATTGTTGATATGTGGATAAATGATATTACATATTATATGTTTGAATAATTAAATTAATATATAAATATAAAATTGATAATAATAATATATTTTTTTTACATTATTATTACAAAATGATCAATATTGTAGATAATGAAATAACTAATATTATAAATAGTCTAAATATTATTAGGAATGAAATTACTAATAAAGAAAAACAATCTTTATCTATTAATAATGACACTAATAATACTGATAATATTAATGATACTGCTGATATTAATAATATTGATATTACTAACAATGATAAATATATACTAATGTTTGATGGAGGAAGTAGATCAAATCCTGGTTTATGTGGTATTGGATGTGTAATTTATGATAATTATAACAATATTATTATGAAACACAAAGAAATTGTTTCGCAAAAAGATACAAATAATTTTGCTGAATATAATGCTCTACTTATTGGTCTTAAAAAATGTTTAGAATTGAATATTGATAATTTACACGTTAAAGGCGACTCGTTACTAGTTATAAATCAAGTAACAAATCAATGGAAATGTAATGCGCCTAATTTGAAACATTTTTATGAAGAAATATCTAATATTAAAAAGAAATTTTCAAATATAGAATTTACACATGTTTTACGTAATGAAAATAAAATAGCTGATAGTTTGGCTAATCAAGCAATGAATGAAAATTAATATTTAAAATTGCTTTTCCTTTATATTTTAACAGATCAAGTTCTTTTTTTGTAGTTGGAAATTCATCATCTCCATATATATCCTGTAATAGTAACCATTCGAACATTCCACCAGTATAAATGTATAAATTTATAAAACCTAATTTAACTAGTTGATTATATTTTTTAACTAAATTTTCATCATTTGAATTTTCACCATATATTACTATATTACATTCTTTATTACTTTTCAAATATTTGTTCAATATATCTACTTCATCATTTATATTACATGTTCCTTGAATTAAACAATCTTGTTTAATTACATCTAGTGTATTTATAATTAGATAATTATCATTTTTAATAATTATCTTCATATCTTCAAAATTAATCTTATTTAATGAATTAACATTTCCCATATGTTTAAATAAAAAATTAATATTTAAATTTTAACATATTTAATTAAATTTAACAATAATCTCTACTTCTTCTTTTTTTATACTTTTTACTGCTGAAATAGAAAGTTCTTCACGCTTCTTTCGTGTTTTATGTGAAATTTGTTGTTTCCTTTTTGATGTACTATTTCTATTATTCATGTCATTTTCTATTGTACTATAATTATTTTCAATAAAATCTATTACTTCATTTTCAATAGCCCATTTAAAAAAATTCAGTTGACCAATTGTTGTTTGAATACATGTATCATTTTTATAAGGTATATTTATTCTTTCCCACCTACAAAATGGATCAAATCGTTTTTTTGAATACGCTTTTAATTTTAATTTATAATCATTGTATACTTTGAAACGTTTTTTTGGATCACTTTTCAAACTATAAACTGTATAATATTTTTTGGCATAATTTGTAGCAAACCAATCTACAATTCTTAGTGAAATACGTGATTCGCCATTAATAATTGATAACATATGATCTAACCGCTCATTTTTCATATAAAAATCTAATAGTCTATTTAAAATTAAATCATTTTGGGTTGTATAACTCATTATAATTTGTTTACTTATCTATTCATTCTATCTTTTAAATACTAATTATTCTTTAGATATATTCGAATTTTTTGGAATTAAGAATTCATGTTGTAAAGCCAAATCTTGTATATAATTATTATTGGTCATAAAAGGATTTTTATTTGTTTGTCCCATTAACATTCTATCATTTAATTTATTATTTGCTAATTCTCTCTTATTTGAAACTTTAAACTCTATATCTTCAAATATTTTATTTGATTCTAACTGTTCTTCTGTCTTTATAGGTTCACTTTTTTCGGTTGATCCATAATTATTTGTTTGAGATAAATCTATTGGTTTATCTTTAACTGCTGATTTCAAATATTTTTTCCCGTCACTCCAACTGTATAATTTCATATTAAATACAAATATTTATTTAAAATGAAACATTATTATAATTTTCATAAAATAACATAAATCATTCTATCTTTTTCAACTTTAATTGTTTTGTAAATAAGAATTTATCTTGATTTGTGGTTCTCCTTTGTAAATTACATCCTAAACAACTAATTACTGTATTATTATTATTATGTCCCATATCATTATCAATTCTATCTAATGTCCATTGTAACATATTTCTTACTTCTTTGTAAAAGATTAACACATTTTTTTTACAATAATGACATCTTAGTTTGGATAGAACCAATTTTTCTACTATTTCTTCTAATGTAATTATAGTTAGTTCATCAAACATATTCTTTGTTATATCTTGTTGTTTATAACTATTTTTTTTCTTGTTTAATTCTTTTTCTAAGAGAGATTTATTAATAAAATCTATATTTAAAAATAATTTATTTATTAATTCAATTTGTTTTTTTTCATCAAAATATGTATTTTCTATATTTTTTACTTCTTTTCTCTCTGCAATAACATTTTTATTTAAATTATCTATATTTCTTTTACCACTAATTGTTATATGTTTCATATATATATCTATAAATAAAATTAGGAGTTAAAATCTACGTGACATTATTATATAACGATGGGTGAAAATGAATGTCAGGAATTAAAAAATATAAAATATAAAACTATGTTGATAAGTAGAAAGCCTGATGTAGATACTAATATTACTAACAATTTATCTAATATTGAAAAAATATTAGAAAAAGAATGTAGTTTGAATAAAAAAGAACCTTGGAATAAACTTGATAAAACTATCAAAGTTGTCAAAATTAAAGAATATATTGAGAAACTTTCTAAAGAATTGAAGCTCACAACTGTAGAATGTAAAAATCTTAAAACATACTTAATTTCCCTAATCGATAAAAAAAAATTATTAAAGGTGAGGGATGTTATTTATGATAAAGATAATCAGATTATTAAGAACATTCCATTACTTCATTTTAACAATACTACAAGAAAATTTACATTAAAAAATAGTGATAAACATCAATCGACATTAAAATCACTTGCACCAAAAAAGAAGATAATTAAAAGTAAAAAAGATAAAATTGATAAAAAAGATTAAATTGATAAAAACATAAAAGAATAATATTATATTAGTATAATATGAATAATACAAATTCTACTAATGATAATGACTTTAATTTATTTGATATCTTAAAAAAAGATAATAATAATAATAATAAAAATAATATTATTATTGATAATGATAAACATGATTTCATAGAATATTTATGTGAAAATATACAAAACTATGTTAAGTCCAATATAAATCTACTTATTTATCCTGATTTTGATGAAGTAATGTATGATGAAATATATCAATTATTTGAACTTGAATTTCAAGATTTTCCTATAAATAAGTATCAATACAATAAATATTACAATAATGCATTATCAACATTCTATACACATATTATGCCACGACGTTCGTATTCTACAAATAATATCTTTAAACCCCCTGATATCGAGAAAATGAATGCAAAAATTGAATTTATTAAAAATATTCCACAACCAGAACAAAGAACTGATGAATGGTATAAATTTCGATATAAATATTTGACTGCTAGTAGCATTTGGAAAGCATTTATCAGTGAATCTACAAGAAATCAGTTAATTTATAGCAAATGTCAACCACTAGATATTTCCAAGTATCAAAGGACTGCTATTAATTCTCCTCTTCATTGGGGACATAAATATGAACCATTATCTGTTATGTGGTATGAGAAATATTACATTACAATAGTTACTGATTTTGGTTGTATCCCACATACAAAACATAATTTTCTTGCTGCTTCACCAGATGGCATCAATACTGACTCTAATTCAGAACGTTTTGGACGTATGTTAGAGATTAAAAATATTGTTAATAGAACAATTAATGGAATTCCAAAAATGGAATATTGGATTCAAATGCAACTACAAATGGAGACATGTAATCTAAATGAATGTGATTTCTTAGAAACAAGATTTATTGAATATAATTCATATGACGATTTTATTAATGACGGTACTTTTGTTAGAACAAATGAGGATAAACTAAAAGGTATTATGATTTATTTTAGTGATGATAATGGAAATCCTATTTATGAATATGCCCCATTAGAAATGAATAATATTGAATTTGAAATTTGGGAAAATAATATTATGGAAAAAAATTCACATCTTAATTGGATTCGGAATATATATTGGAAACTAGATCAAGTTAGTTGTGTTCTTGTTCTAAGAAATAAAACATGGTTTAAGTCATCGTTATCTACTCTATATGATCTATGGAAGATAATTGAAAAAGAAAAAGTTCATGGCTATGAACATCGTGCACCAAAAAGAAAATTAAGAGGGAAAAATGTAGAAAATAGCATATTTAAGAAATGCTGTATAGACACAAGCAATCTAACACTAAATAATAAAGATGTAGATATGAATAATAATGAAGACCAATCAATAGATAGTGAAAATAATAAGAAAGAAGCAATGGATATTGATAACAATAATAATAATATAATTATAAATATTGTTACAGAAATTAATAATTAATTTCAATCAGAAATATAGTAATTAACACGAATACCATCGTCCCATCCGGGATTTTTTGGTTCGCCAGGTATGACAATGTTTTTTTCATTATACATTGAATTGCAGAATTCAGCACTACTACATTTACCATTATTTGGACTTTTCCAATATCTTATATTATTTGTTTTGTCAGATTTAGCAAGATAAATTGGATTATATTTATATAATTGCTCAGAATCTAAAGATGATAATTGAGGTGGGGTTTTCAATGGATAATCATCTTTTAAAATCGGGTAAGAAACCGAATCAGGAAATTCTCCAGGGCTTAAATTACTAAAATTCTCTTTATAAAATATAAAAAATCTTGGAATTATAATTATTAATAAAATACTTAGCATGATTAATAATACTATTGAAAGATAGGACGCATTTTTGGATCTCATTTTATATAAATTGATTATATTTTATTTATATAAAAATCTATTAAAACAACAATTTAAAATTTTATCAATAATATAATAAAATGGACAACAATGAAATGAAAGTTGTAAAACGAGACGGTCATGACCAAAATATATCATTTGATAAAATTTTGAAACGTGTCAAGACACTCGGTAACGAGGTAGGAATTAAAATTTCATATACCCAACTTGTAATGAAAGTGATCGACCAGCTATATAATGGCATTGAAACTACTAAAATCGATGAATTGACAGCTGAACAATGTGCATCAATGAGTACCATTCATCCTGATTATTCTATTTTAGCCAGTAGAATTGTAATTTCAAATTTACATAAAAATACAAATAATTCATTTTATGAATCTATGAAAACTCTTTACAATTTTCACGATATTCATAACAATCATACTCCACTAATTCATCATAATACGTTTAAAGTTATTGAAGAAAATAAAGAATTTTTAGATAATATCATTGATGGTGAACGTGATTATTTAATTGATTATTTTGGTTACAAAACTCTTGAACGTTCTTATTTAATGAATATCAACAAAAAAATCATTGAACGTCCACAATATATGTGGCTTCGTGTTGCTATTGGTATTCATGGAAATAATTTGAAAAATATTGAAGAAACTTACTATTATATGTCTAATAAATATTTTACACATGCTACACCAACTTTATTTAATGCTGGTACACCGCGACCTCAATTAAGCTCATGTTTCCTTCTAGCTATGGAAGATGATAGTATTGATGGAATTTACAATACATTGAAAGACTGTGCTAAAATTTCTAAATGGGCTGGTGGTATTGGATTGCATATTCATAATGTTCGCGCAGAAGGCAGTCATATTCGCGGAACAAATGGAACTTCTAATGGAATTGTTCCTATGTTAGGTGTATTTAATAAAACAGCAAAATATGTAGATCAAGGTGGAGGTAAAAGAAATGGTAGTTTTGCAATTTATTTGAGTCCTGATCATCCTGATATCGAATTATTTTTAGAACTAAAGAAAAACCAAGGCGACGAAGAAATGCGTGCTCGGGATCTTTTTTATGCGTTATGGATACCTGACCTATTTATGGAAAAAGTAATTACTAATGATGACTGGTACACATTCTGTCCGGATAAATGTCCTGGTCTAGCTGACTGTTATGGTGAGGAATATAATAATTTATATTATAGATACGTATCAGAGAATAAATATAATTCTAAACTGAAGGCACGTGAACTATGGTTTAAAATATTAGATTCACAAATGGAAACTGGTGTTCCATATTTACTATTCAAAGATGCCGCCAACAGTAAAAGCAATCAAAAAAATCTTGGTGTTATTAAATCAAGCAACTTATGTACTGAAATCTTAGAATATAGTGATAAAAATGAAAGTGCTGTTTGTAATTTAGCCAGTATTGGTCTTAGTAAATTTGTTGATGTAAAAAATAAATCCTTTAATTATGAAATGCTCCATAAAATTACAAAAATTGTAACAAAAAATTTAAATACGGTTATTGATGTTAACTTTTACCCAACTGATAAAACAAAACGCAGTAATATGTTACATAGACCAATTGGTATTGGTATTCAAGGTTTAGCTGACGTATTTGTAATGATGGATATTGCTTATCATAGTGAAGAAGCAAAAACTATTAATAAAAACATTTTTGAAACAATATATCATGCATCTTTAGAACAAAGTAATGAAATCGCAATGGAGAGATGTGAAATCATGAAGAAACTTAAATCTTCTTATTGTGATAAGAATACAGATATATGGTCTTATAATAATGAATCAAAATGGTCATATACTGATAAAATTGATATATGCCAAAGTTATTCTACAAATAATAATGATATTTCTTCACTATTAGAAACGGTTACTCCAATTGAAAAAGAAATTACCAGAAATAATATCGATGTATTAGGTTCATATTCCTCATTCGAAGGTTCTCCTGCTTCAAAAGGTATTTTACAATTTGATATGTGGAATGTAGAACCTTCATCAAGATATAATTGGGACAAATTGAAATACAAAATTATCAAATATGGTCTTCGCAATAGTTTATTGGTTGCTCCAATGCCTACTGCTAGTACAAGTCAAATTTTAGGAAATAACGAATGTTTCGAACCATTTACTAGTAATATTTATACAAGACGAGTACTTGCTGGTGAATTCATTATTGTTAATAAATATTTAATGAGAGAATTAATCGATTTAGGACTATGGTCAGAAAATATGAAAAATAAAATTATCACAAACAAAGGTAGTATTCAAAATATTGAATCTATTCCAGAACATATTAAAAATAAATATAAAGTAGTTTGGGAAATTCCAATGAAGCATCTTATTGATATGTCAAAGGATAGAGGTGCTTACATTTGTCAATCTCAAAGTCTTAACTTATGGTCTGAAGCTCCGAATTATAATAGTTTGACAAGTATGCATTTTTATTCGTGGAAATCTGGATTAAAAACAGGACTTTATTATTTGAGACGCAAACCTGCTCATCAAGTTCAACAATTTACAATTGAACCTGAAAAAAAATCAAATAATAATAATAAT
>Ga0115572_10003983_pt1 | contig 11606 bp, 12 predicted proteins | sample COGITO_mtgs_1206_FD_88681 | JGI IMG/M metagenome (GOLD analysis project Ga0115572, IMG submission 88681) | Pelagic marine microbial communities from North Sea - COGITO_mtgs_120607 | ecosystem: Environmental > Aquatic > Marine > Epipelagic | place: Germany:Helgoland, sampling site Kabeltonne... | reverse complement strand
TCTTTACATTTTTTCCCCGTAAAAATGGATGCATTTCCCTCTGTGCCAATCACCGCAAGCTGGCGATGTTCGCGATTTGGATCGGCCTCGGTCATCAGTCGGATGACTTGCTCTGCCGTTTTTCCCCGAGCAAGTAAATCCAAGCCAACTGGCCCATACCGAGGGTTTCCCCAGGCCTGGCTGGCGATGGCCCCCACTTCTGCCTGTGCATAGGGAACGACAGAACCGACCGCGATAAACTTAGATTGTACCGCGACTCCGATTTCTCCGGTTTGTTGATCTCTTGCAACAATCGAATAAGTGGAAATGGATGGTTCTGAAATTTGTGCCCATCCCAAAACCGGAAACAATAGCCAGGAATATTTGAGTATTTGATTTATAGACATTACAAAAAATATTACGAATTAGTTGGTTGTGCTGTTAGTGAAGCAGGTAATGCGTTCTTTTGTTTAGCAAATCATATTTTAAGTTGACAATAAAACTCAAATATGGGGAATAATTGGGAGCCCGTGTTGTAAGTAGATTTAATCCGCAAACTTTTCACATTTGATTTTTTTTGTAATGTTTTTTTTAGCCCACTCTTCCTTAATTCGTCCAAGACGAATTTTCTAACTCAAAAAAATACATAAATGCTGTGAAAACTACAAACATCCTACTCATATTTCTAGGTTCAATCCTTGCACCAGCTTTTACTTTTGCTGATGACCATGCGAAGGCAAATCCGGCTGTTGCTGAAACTGCGGAGGTTTCCTACAATGGTTCCTTAAATCCTGACGATTTTGTCGGTGTAAGCTTTTGGCTCGCTACTGCTATGATGCTTGCGGCTACTGTCTTCTTTTTCATCGAGAGAGATCGTGTTAAAGGAAAATGGAAAACTTCTCTTACGGTTGCCGGTCTGGTTACGGGTGTCGCTTTCTGGCACTACTTGTACATGCGTGACATTTGGGTTTCGACGGGTACAAGCCCCACTGTATTCCGCTATGTAGATTGGTTAATTACTGTACCTTTACAAATCGTTGAGTTTTATCTCATTCTCGCGGCTGTTACCAAAGTGAGTGCAAACTTGTTTTGGAAATTACTTATTGCATCTTTGGTGATGCTCATAGGCGGTTATGCCGGGGAAGCTGGTTATGCTGACGTGGGACCTGCTTTCTTTGTTGGTATGGCAGGTTGGTTGTACATCATTTATGAACTCTTCAAGGGTGAAGCTTCCCAGCTTAATGAAAACAGTGGTAATGCCGCATGTCAGCAAGCTTTCAAGACTATCCGAGCTATCGTAACTTTCGGATGGGCGATCTACCCAATCGGATACTACTTAGCATACATGGGCGGCGGAACTAACGACAGTGAGACATTAAACATTGTTTATAACCTTGCTGACTTAGTGAACAAAGTAGCTTTTGGTCTTGCCATTTGGGTTGCGGCTACCAGCGACAGCGAGCAAACAGCATAGTTTTTTCTATAGATTCTTTTACGGTCTATGGATTGTAGTTTAAATTTCCTGAGCCGCCTTGAATGGCGGCTCAGGAACTATTTTTGTGAGGATCCAATCCTCAAAGATTATGCGGATGACCCATATTTTTGGTCCGGGCAAAAAATCAGAGCAAAAATATGCCTGTCGGTTGGAAAATCTTTCGGTATTGAAGAAGACTTGCTTCTTGAAATAGCCGCTTTTACCGATATTTTGCACAACGCCAGCCTGATTCATGATGATCTGATTGATAACGATGAGCAAAGAAGAGGATGTGTAACTCCATGGAAGAAGTATGGCCGTGATAAAGCATTGTTATTGGGAGATTTGTTGATTGCGAAGTCTCTGGCTTTTTCGGCAAATATTAACACAGAACAACCTGTAAAAGCGGCTTGGGCATCCGAAATCTCCAACTGTGTAATTTCTGCGGTAAGAGGGGCTTTTCATGAACTAGATTTTAATCCCAAAAGTTCTGATGACCTCATTTCTCAATACATGACCATGTCATGCGACAAAACCGGTGTTATGTTTGCCTTACCAGCCCGCTGTGTGGCAATTGCCGCGGGTAAGAATCAAGAATTCCTGGATTCCATTACCGAAATCTTTACGAATATGGCAATTTCTTATCAAATTCGGGACGATCAATCAGATTATCTCGGGATTAAAAAGGGCCGGGACAATCTTTCCGATCTCAAGAACAACCGACCTAATCTTTATTATTTATTGGAACAATCTACGTTCTATGAGGGGGCACCTCACGAATTTATCGAGGGCTTTCAAAAAGATCTAATTGCTAAGGCATTCGACCTCGCTAAATTGCATTTACCTGAAATGAGCGAATTTTTCTCCAGTGTCATCATTCCATTTATCACCTTAGATAAGAAGGTACCGGCTACCCAGAAATTTATCAGCATTTCTTAAATACTGATTATTTCGGTTCTTTTTCCCCAGAAAATTGGCCAACAAATTTAAGTCTTTATCTCCCCGGAAAGCGCTTGTTGTAGGTGCTGGTTTTGGTGGCCTAGCCATAAGTCTCCGCTTGCGCAGACTTGGTTATGATGTGTCCGTTTATGACAATAACCCCAAAGCGGGTGGTCGTGCTCAGGTTTATGAGTTGGGAGAATATAAATTTGATGCCGGTCCAACTGTAATAACCGCACCTTTTCTGTTTGATGAATTGTTTGCGTTATTCGGAAAGAAAAGAGAAGAATATATTGAATTTTTGCCTGTTGAGCCATGGTATCGCTTTCAATTTTCTGATGGTTCGATCTTAAATTATGGAGGGCAATTAGAGGACACCATAACAGAAATAAACCGAATGTCTCCCGGAGAGGGAGAAGGCTACAAGAGGCTTGTCGGTTTTTCCCAAAAAATATTCAAGGTAGGTTTTGAAAAACTGGCAGATCAACCCTTCCACCGGTTTGGAACGATGATGAAACAAGTTCCTGCCTTGCTTGCCCTGAAAAGTTATCTTTCAGTGTACTCTTTGGTTAGTAGCTATCTAAAAGATGACAGGTTACGCCGAGCTTTTAGTATTCATCCACTCCTTGTTGGGGGGAACCCTATGCAGACGACTTCTATTTACTGCCTGATTCACTACCTCGAGAGAAAATGGGGTGTATGGTTCCCTAAGGGGGGGACGGGAGCGTTAGTTGAAGCACTTGTAAAATTGATGGAGGAAACAGGGGTAGAATTAAGGCTCAATCAGCAAGTTAGTAAATTGATGGTGGAAAATAAAAAAGCATGTGGTGTTCGCTTAAAATCCGGAGAGGAAATTAGAGCAGACCTGGTTGTTTTTGATGCGGATCCGCCCAAGGTTTACCGCGATCTGATTGATGCCAACCATCGGTCGAAATGGTCGGATTCCAGGCTCGACCGTTTATCCTTTTCGATGGGCTTATTTGTCTGGTATTTCGGAACCACCCGGGCTTATCCAGAGGTTGAACATCATACCATCATCATGGGGGAAGCGTTCAGGAATCTACTCGAAGATATTTATAAAAGGAAAATTCTTTCAGATGATTTAAGTCTCTATCTCCATCGTCCAGCCGCGACGGACCCAAGTATGGCTCCTAAGAACGGGGATGCCTTCTATGTGCTGGCTCCAGTACCCAATAAATTAGCCGAAATTGACTGGCAGGAGGCAGGCGAGCGGATCCGTTTGCAAGTGCAAACCCAATTGGAAAATACCTTACTGCCTGGGCTCAGTAATTGTCTGGATGTCTCCCATTTTGTGACACCTGATGATTTTGAGGGGAAGTTTAATACCTTGTGGGGAAGCGGGTTTTCGATTGCTCCTCTTTTCAGGCAGTCTGCATGGTTTCGTTTCCATAACCGTTCGGAAGACTTAGAGAATCTCTATTTTTGCGGAGCAGGTACTCATCCTGGAGCTGGAGTGCCCGGAGTGGTTTCTTCTGCAAAGGTTGTGGAGAAAATGGTTCCACCCTCCAGATTTGGAGATGAGGGGGAATTCCAGAAAATCTTCCGTTCTAAAAGCCGTACTTTCTCGCTGGCTTCGTTTCTGCTACCTAAGGAAAGAGCGGAAGCTATTTTTCAGTTGTACTATGTCTGTAGAACCCTTGACGACTGGGCGGACGAAGGGGAGGGGGAAAAGCTGAAAGAGGCAATGCAGTGCTGGAAAAACCACCAACCTCATAGTTTGCTGGATCATTACCGTTTCCTTCAAGCTCGATGGGGTTTGGCCTCCTTACCCCTGACCGAGTTAATGGAAACAATGATCAAAGAACTGGATGGAGTACGGATTGAAACAGAGGCTGAACTTATTCAATATTGTCATGGAGTGGCTGGAACAATTGGTCTGATGACTTGTCCAATATTTGGGGTGACAAACCCGAGTGCCATGCGCCACGCCGATGATCTTGGAATTGCGATGCAACTTACCAATATTTGCAGGGATGTGTGGGAAGATGCCGAAAATAACCGTATTTATCTACCCGCCGATTTTTTTGATAACCCACCCAATATTTCCGGAGTGCTCACCGGACTGCCTGCTTCTGTGGAGGAAATTAGCAAGGTGAAAACCCGGCTTTTAAATTTAGCAGATGAAAGGTACGCAAGTGGAGAAGATGGCATTCGCCACCTACCATGGAGAATGCGGATTGTAGTGAGGTGGGCCGGCCGAATGTACCGCGAAATTGGTGAGTTGATTAAAGATGATCCATCTTTTTATTATTCAAATCGTGCGATCGTTCCGAGCCGTAAAAAAATGGGGATTTTGCTACCCTGTATCTTTCAAGCTTTTATCTCTTAGCTTTCTATGAACTACTTGGAGTTTCTGCTCTGTTTTATAGTCATTCCACTGGTTGTTCTTTCGGTCTGGGCTTGTAAAAAAAAATGCCTGGACCGCAAAACCATTTTGGGCATTGGGTTGCTCTGTGCAATCGCACTGGTTTATACCACGCCTTGGGACAATTACCTGATTATGGAAAATATATGGAGCTATGCAGACGGGGCAATATTGGGAACATTTGGTTATGTACCAGTCGAGGAATATGGGTTCATGGTGATGCAAACTATGCTAGCGGGTATTCTTTGGTCTTTAGTCTCGAAAAGGTTACCTGTTTTTAGACTCAGTTTTTCGGGGAGAGGGTTTTTAGTAGGTTTAATTCCCGGGCTGATTGGGGCGTTCCTTTTGTCTAGTGAAAGCGGAACCTATGCCGGCCTGATTTTGGTTTGGGCATCTCTTCCATTGGCCGTTCAGTGGGGTTTTGGCGAACGGGTTCTTCGACAAGGTGTCAAAATTTGGATGCCGCTTTGGGCAATATTTACTTTGTATCTATGCGTTGCCGATGCTTATGCGATTTCGGAAGGGATTTGGGAAATTACTTTGGCTACGCGTTCGGGTATAGAAATCGGGAACCTTCCCATAGAGGAGGCTCTCTTCTTTGCCCTGACCAACCTTTTTGTTTTGCAGGGGCTTTGCCTTTGGCATGGATGGGCCCGTCAAGCAGGATGAAGTGTATTGAATGGAGTCCACTGAGCTTTAGCTCATCTTCTCGTGACTACCTGCCCAATTCCTATTCAGTTGGTCTGACCAAGCTTTCACTCGGGTTGCTTATCCCGATGGGCATACTTGGATTTTTAAGCACAAATTGGCCCATATCTTACCAATTGTTGCCACTATACCTAAGTCTTTTTCTTTTTGGTATGCCACACGGTGGAGCCGATCATCTTTTAATTTGGGGAATGATCAAGAAAAGTTCCTGGATATTTCGGATTTCCACCCTCTTACTGTACCCCATACTTTCTCTTTTGTATTTGCTGGTTTGGCATGTTCAGCCGGTTGCTTCAGCTGTCTTTTTCCTCGCCATAACTATCTTTCATTGGGGACAAGGGGACAGGTACATATCGGTGAAACTACACCGGGCCGGCTATTTAGAAAGATCTACTCTTCTGACTGCTCTCCATATACTGGCTAGAGGAAGCATTCCCATTCTATTACCTGGATATATGGGAAATGAGACCTACCGAATGTTTTTGGAAGAAATGATCCGACAAGGTGGTAAGGTACATTATGACTTGTCTTGGGTTTCACAAAATCAACTGTTCTTCCTGTTGGTTCCGTTGATTCTAACTACCCTGCAACTTCTTTTATCGGCGGTAAAACTCGATGAAGGAGAGGGTAGTGCTTTGGGGGTAGATTTTTTTGAAGTTTGTTGTTTGTTTATTTGGTTCTTAGTTATATCCCCTCTATGGGCTCTGGGAACTTACTTCGCTCTTTGGCATAGCTTGCGACATGGGTTACGTATTTTGTGGATCGATCCTGCGGGAAAACAAAGTTTATTGATAGGAGCTTACTTAAAGCTGAAAGCACGATGGTTACAAATTAGCGGACTGATGACTATTCTGGCACTACTCGGCCTTTGGTTTTTACTCGCCCTTCCACTATCTTTTAGGGGTATACAACTTGATTGGCTGGGAAAGGCTATGCTAGGCATATCCATCCTTACTCTTCCACATACCATTGTGGTTTGCTTGATGGATCGTTTGCAATATTCGAAAAAAGAATCTTAGCACCTTATCGACTATCTAGGAGAGTCATGGTCTTGCCATATCGAAACTGACAGAGCGGACCAATGTTCTTTCCCATGGTAAGAACTAGGCTTATTGTGGTATCCCCTCCGAATAACCGGACCGACTACTCCATGGGCGGTTTGATTTTGTTGGAGTAGGCTTTGAATTGTTCAATGACTTTCAATGCTTCCGGGTCATCTATGAAACTGGATGGCTTTTCGTTATCCGGTTCTTTTTCGTATGGTGTTTCGGGCAGGTGTTGCACCAGATCGAAACCCAGAAACAACGGGTAGCTGTCGTTGAAGATGGAAAGTCGGTCAGGGTTTTTTGGTTCGATTTCTTGGGTCTCATCTTGATGGTTCGATTGTCGGTTTTTCTTATCTTTATTTTTCATAGTTTTGTCCTTCTGAGTGGTTGATTTGTGTCGTGAATAAAGGGTGAGCGACTTAGTTAGTCGGGGAGGTCAGGTGATTTTCACTTAGCTCGGCAAGAGATTTCCAATGGGTAAGTCCCTGATGAAAAATGGAGGTACTGTACATGTCCAAATGGGGGAGTAACTGCTCGAGTTTATAAATATTTACTGGGCCATGGGCTTTATCCCTTGAGCCGGTTACATAGTAAATTTCGAGTGGGTCTATTTTTACGGGTTCCCAGTCAAGGTCCGGAAATTCATCGGATGAATGATTGCTCACTTTCATCCTGATTTTATCGACCCGTATCACATTTCCCCTGAGTAGCTCAGAAGCCACACGGTTGGCGAGTTTACTGTCCCGAAGCTCACCCTCGATTTGCAGGATTTCCTTCACCCGTGGACGGGTCTGTTCGATGATGTTGATAGATTGGCAGAGGATGGTTGCTTCCTCTGCAGAGAGTCGTTGATTGATCAGCTTCATGCCTGTAAGGCTAAAGGATTACCTAGTGAAATTCTACTCAGGCTCCTGTCATAAGTGTCATAGAGAATTCGTGTGTTGTATGACAGTTATGACACCGAAGCAGATGGTAAATCAGTTCCTACCCATTCATTTATTTATGATTAATTGATTTAAAAGGAGCACGGAATAAATGAACAAGAAAGCATTGGAAGAGGAAATCCTCGAGGAGGTAAACAAGTTGAAGGAGTTGTGGGGAATCGAGGAACCCTTCCGGTTAAGCGGTGGGTTTTACCAAAACTACTGCAACCTGAGTGTGACCAATCGAAAGATCCGAAAAAAGAAGAGGCAGACTTGGGCGGGTGTGCTCACCCAGGAACTTGGATACCTCCCGGAAACGGAGAGTGAATGGCTGGAGGCCTTTAACCTGACCGGCGTGTTGCCACCTCCCAAGTTGAAGAAGTTACGAAACCGGTTGTGGGACTATGATCATTGTATTGAGCTCAAAGACCTAACCGACCCGGTAGGGGAGAGCCTCATGGGGGAACCCTTCGAGTGCCCGACACCTTCGGCGATGGCTTATGATTTGTTTAAGGCCCTTAGGGTATGGGATTGGTTTGATCGGAGCTATCTTAGCAACTGGGAGGGCTTACAATATAACAATGATGGATTCCCCAGAAATCCGGGCCGTAGTCTGTTGCTGATAAGTCGAAGGTTTGGTTACGACTTATCCGATGAACTCAAGGCACGGTTCGGAATTATCATGGAATTGCGCCCCGGTCGGGATAGCAACCGGCAGAGCTGATGGGGTGGCTTGAAAATTTTTATAGCGATCTAAAGTGGAAGTAATCCTTAGGTTGGATTTCTGCTCTAATAAGTGAGTAGGTTTCGAAGTTTTTCGGAAGTTAAACCTCTCTGTTTTGCTTTGCGGGCAATATGATTACAGAAGCCAAAGAAGTTTCTTAGTAATTTCTTTTTACCAATCATATCTTTTGATCCCTTTAACTCGGTCAAAATGACGATCTTTGCTGAGTAATCCTAGTTTGTGCTGGCGAGCAAGGGCAGCGATCCAGCAATCATTTGCAGGAATAGGTGTGCCGGCAGCTTTTAACTCTGCTCGAACCGCGGCATAGGGTTCAATGGTCTGACGATTGGGTGAGAGTACTTCGGCCCGTTCAAGAAAGGCATCGAGCCATGCTTGGAGCAGTTTGCGGCGGGCTGGGGTGCAACCGTTCAAGCCATAGGTGTATTCTCCAAGACTGATCAAGGTCGTGCAGATACGGGGGGAAGTTGAGAGTTTATTAATTAAATTTTCGTCTCTACCAGCAAGCGCAGACAGGGCATTTGTATCCAGAATCATTTCCACATATCTTCATCGATTTCACGAAAGTCATCCGCCGAAATATTTTTTTCTAAATCACCAAGGGCGGCAGGCGAAACTTTGGGTAACGAGTTCATCCATTCTTTCAAGGTGCCGTCTTGTGATTCATCGTGTGCTAATTTTTGCTCGAGGCACTCTTCCATGTACTGGGCTAGTGGTTGGCCGCGTAAAGCAGCCCGGGACTTGGCTCGGCGCAAGACATCTCCTTTGAGATTAATGGTTGTTTTCATGAAGCCATATTTACGGCTAAACCATTAATATGTCAAATTACAGTTCCACCCTTTTAGCTATTCTTGCGAGCGGCGATGGCGAAAGAGCTTTTGGTGTTTAATACTTTGGGTGGAGGCACGTTTGCGCCAGAGGCGGAAGCTGGATGGCTTGAGAGATTTTCTCATGTGGGCAATTACCTTACTTTCGGTAAGGCCGGTGACTTTACGGATTTCCTCAAAGGTGATTCGGTCGGCCCAGGCAGCCCAGATAATCCAGTCCGGACTATCCTTGGATGGCTCTGGCTTTTTGACTCGGGTAACTGGACTGTCGGATTGTTTGGGCTTCACCAATGATTAACTCTAGCTTTATTTGATGGTGGGGCAAATTGATGCTGGCATGTTCATTGTCTTGGGCTTTTCCCGCATGTTACTATCATGGCTATCTTGAATACTAATAATACAGCCAGCGGACGGGAAGCACTTGTTGTGGAGAATGCCAAAAAGTCATTTGGTAATGTGGATGTGCTCAAGGGCATAGATTTAAAGATTTTAGCAGGAGAGCGAGTGGCGTTAATGGGCCCGAGTGGCAGTGGCAAGTCCACTCTCCTGAATTGTATTTGCGGGATTGAACCCTTGGATGATGGGACGATCCATGTAGGCGGGCAGGAATTGTCGGGATTGAAGAGTGGAGAGATCGAAAAATTGAGGAGAGAAAATATGGGCTATGTGTTCCAGTCTTTCCATTTGCTTCCGACCCTAAATGCCTATGAGAATGTGGAGTTTGCCGCCCAGTTGGTTGGGATGGTTAAAGAGGTGAGGCAGAGCCGGGTATCCTCCCTACTTGAGCAAGTGGGTTTGAGCCACCGGGCGGAGCATTTACCTAGTGCATTGAGTGGGGGGGAGAGGCAGCGCGTAGCGATTGCCCGTGCACTGGTGCACCATCCAAAATTGATTTTGGCAGATGAACCGACGGGCAGCCTGGACACGGAGTCCGGCGGGCAGGTATTGAAATTACTCAAATCTTTATCTTCAGACCTTAAGGTGGCCCTGCTTTTGGTAACTCATGATCATGAGTCCACACGGATTTGTGACCGGGTGATCACGATGAAGGATGGTTGCCTGATCTGATGCACTTGCGTTCCCGCATACAGCTTGTCTGGTTGTTACTAACCCGGACGACTTTCCGGCACTGGCGGAGTAAACTTGGGCATTACCTGCTGCTGCTGGGAATTGTGGCGGTGGGAGTGGGAGCGTTTAATGGGATACGCCAGGCAAGCCGGGCAGCATCTGCAAATTTCGGACTCTTTAATCAAGCGGTATCTGGGCAGAGCGATTTTTTGATCGAATCTCCCGTACAAAGATTGCGCGAACAGGACCTCGCAAAGCTACAAAAACTAGGCACTGATCCAGACTGGCACCTGATCCCGGTGATCGAAGGCTCGGTCACGGCAGTAGATGAGGACACGGAAGCAAGGAAGCAACTCCGGTTGATTGGGCTCGACTTGCTGGCATTGGGTAACCTGCCAACACTGGCACAGGAGACCCTCAAGTTTTCTGCCGAGGACGATGCGAATTGGTATGACTGGATTGGTAGTGAAAACGAGGTATGGGTGGGGCAAAAACTAGCAGATGCTCTTACCATTTCTGTGGGGGACGAATTATCATTTTTGGCAAGTGGACATTTGGCGAAGATGAAGGTGCGGATGATTTTGGATGATCCCAATGGCAACCTCCCGGATGATTTAATATTGGCCGATATTCCCACTGTACAATCCCTTTTGAGCAGACCGGGTGAGTTAAACCGGGTTGAGGTGGTGCTCGATCAGATAGACCGTCGAGAAGACTCCGACTATCTGAGCGAAATCGAAAATAGGTTGCTTGAAAATATACCTGCCAACCTGAGCCTTTCCCCAACCCAAAACCGGGCGGCGGACCGTGCATCGATGACGGCCGCATTTCGGTTGAACCTAACCATTCTATCCTTAATCGCTATCCTTGTGGGTGCCTACTTGATCCTACAGGCATTGGATGCAGCGGTGGTACGCAGGCGTTCAGAAATTGCCACCCTTCGTTCATTGGGAGTGGATGGATCGGTCCTGTTTTTTACCTATCTGTTGGAAGCGTTTGTACTGGGCTTACTTGGTTCGATCGCAGGAGTGGGAGTGGGCCAGATCTTGGCCCTTGGTGCTGTGGGGATGCTCGCAGATACCGTAAACGCACTGTACTTTGCCACTTCAGTGGAGGCACTGGACCTGACCGTAGTAGATGTGGTGGTGGGCATTGTACTGGGATTACTCTTTAGTATGCTTGCTGGGTGGCTGCCTGCACGGGATGCAAACCAAACCCCACCTGCACAGGTGTTGGCACGGGGAGATTGGTCACCCGGTTTTTCATGGTTGCGCAATCCAAAATATGGAGTGGGTCTACTTTTGATTGGTGGAGTTTTTCTGCTTTTTCCGCCCTATGTGATGGAGTCGGGTTCCAAGATGCCTGTCGGTGGGTTTCTTGCATCTGGTTGTTGGATATTAGGAGCGGCTCTCTTATCCGGCCTTGTATTGGTGGTTTTGGCAAAGTGGTTTCGTCCCATTTGTACAAGCCCGGTCGCGAGGCTGGCGTGCAGTAGGTTGCAGGATGGATCCAGC
>Ga0115572_10003978_pt1 | contig 11616 bp, 8 predicted proteins | sample COGITO_mtgs_1206_FD_88681 | JGI IMG/M metagenome (GOLD analysis project Ga0115572, IMG submission 88681) | Pelagic marine microbial communities from North Sea - COGITO_mtgs_120607 | ecosystem: Environmental > Aquatic > Marine > Epipelagic | place: Germany:Helgoland, sampling site Kabeltonne... | reverse complement strand
TCACAGGCACTTACTCTCAGCGTTGTTACTTCTTAAAAGGGATGGCCATTCTTGCAAAGTAACGCCTTGATATTAAGCCCCTGTGAAACGCTGAATTCTGCATCTTGAGGTGGCTTGGGTATATAACGGCAAGGTTTAACTTATTGGCTTAAGTAATTGTGTTATTTGGGGAGTTACTACTTTCTTGCTTTGCGGCTTCACTGTACCAAAGCTCCATAAAAAAGGCTGTAAGCTTATGCTCTATTTCTAGTGCTTTTTCAGTTGGGCAAAATAGTGTAAAACTCGCCTTAAATTCACCTAATTCTGTGGTGCTAAAATGTATTTCTGGCTCCGGGCCTGAGATTTTAGCATCTAATTTCCTTTCAATTATTGAGTTGTAACGCCCTGCCACATCCTCAAATTCCTCACAATACTCTTTTGCCTTCTCAGTTAAAGTGGCATAGATAGGATACGGGTTAAAACTCTCCTTACGCACAATATTAAAATGATGTGTAGTAAAGCGTTTTACAAAGTTTAAGTTTTTAATCGGGTTAGTAATTAGTTTATTATTCGGAATATAAATGGTTTTGCGAGAAAACTGATAAGTATGCATATCAATTTCATGCATGGTGGTTTTAATCCAATCAGTTTCGGCAATTTCACCATAATACTCACCAACCTGTACCCAGTCACCAACCCGAAAAGGGCGAGTCGTCACTAAGTAAAAAAAGCCAATTACACACTGAATAAATTCTCTTGTCGCTAACACAATTGCCACCGCAAATGCGGCAATTGATAGCGCGAAGTTTTGAATTTCTGTTGACCATACGAACAATAACAGCAACACCATTATTAAGTTTATAAAGTGTTTTATATTATGTGAGATATAGCGAATATCTTTTTCTTTTTTTTGTGCTTTATGGCGCGCAAACCTGTCAACTAACACTTTAAGCGTAAACGAAATAGTGATCATTGCTAATGAAATTAGTACCGGATGGAGCAGAATATCAGTGTTCATAAATTCCTAATTGATGAAGGGAGCGTTAATAAAAATAACACACCAGAATATTAGCTAAATTTTGCAGGTTTAACCACGCTGGAACAGCAATAAAGTGCTAAGGCAATGGTGATGACAATAAAAAACCTTGCAGCGTTAACTGCAAGGTTTTTACATATTTTCTCGAAGCTCGAAGCTCGAAGCTTACCTCATAGTAACAAACTCTTCTGAGCCTGTTGGGTGCAGGGCAACTGTTGAATCAAAGTCAGCTTTGGTTGCGCCCATTTTCATGGCAACGGCAAAACCTTGGATCATTTCATCAACTGTAAAACCAATACCATGTAAGCCAACTACTTTTTCTTCAGGACCTGCGCAAACTAGCATCATATTACATGCTTGGCGATGCTGAGTAACGGCAGTGTACATAGCGGCAAAGCTTGATTTATATACTTTTACGTTTTCTGCGCCGTATTGCGAAATAGCTTCTTGTTCAGTTACACCAATAGTGCCAATTGGCGGGTGGCTAAATACCACGGTAGGAACTAGGTTATAATCCATTTTCAAATCATCAGGGAGGTCTTTGTTAAATAAACGCTCTGATAAAGTGCGGCCTGCTTTGATGGCAACTGGTGTGAGCTCTATACCGTTTTCGATAATATCACCCACCGCATAGACGTTCTCTGCTGTGGTGTTTTGGTATTCATCAACCTTTACATAGCCACTTTCGTTTACCTCAACACCCGCAGCGGCGAGGTTAATTTTATCTGTTGTTGGAGTGCGGCCAATAGCCCAAATAACTTCGTCAACGTTTTGGCTGTAACCATTTTCAAAATGAATGGTTAAGCTGCCATCGCTTTCTTTGACTACTTCTTTTGGTGAGCACTCAGTGTGTAGCGTTGGACCTTCTTTTTCCATGATATCGACAAGCGTGTCGATAATATATGGGTCGAATGAACGCAGTGGTTTGTTTTTACGCACGAATAAATGAGTTTCTGTACCAAGGCTATGTAATACACCTGCAATCTCAACTGCTATGTAACCGGCGCCAACAACAGCAACGCGTTTAGGTTGCTCATTGAGCTCAAAAAAGCCATTTGAATCGATACCGTGCTCAGCACCTGGGATGTTAGGAATAGTCGGACGGCCACCCACAGCAATAAGGATATGATCAGCTGTGTAAAGCTCGCCGTTTACTTCAACGGTTTTATTGTCTACAAATTTAGCAAAGCCATTAACGACTGTTACGCCATTACTTGCAAGGTACTTATTATAACCTTGGTGAATACGGCCAATGTAAGCTTCGCGACTTTCAACTAATTTAGCCCAATTGAAGCTTTTTAGCTCAACATCAAAGCCGTAATCTGGCGCATAAGCATTAATCGCTTCGGCAATTTGTGCACCGTGCCACATTACTTTCTTTGGCACGCAACCTACGTTTACACACGTGCCGCCCATGTGTTGTGCTTCAATTAGTGCTACTTTAGCGCCACGCATAGCTGCGCGGTTAGCTGAGCCAATTCCGCCGCTACCGCCACCAATTGCAATGTAATCAAAATGCTGAGCCATTTTTAGTCCTCAAGTTTATATAAAACGTATTTAATCTGATAATAACACATGGAAGACCCGTTAAAAGCCCCTTGTATTTCAAGTGCTGTGCCCCAACTTAAAAATCATATTCGGAACGATTTGAGAGCTAACATGAGCGATTTACAAAATAACCCACTAATAGGCCTTGAAGGCTTGCCACCGTTTTCAAAAATTAAGCCTGAGCATGTTGTCCCTGCACTTAAAGCGGGTATTGATGAATGTCGTGCAAAGATAGATGAAGTGTTGGCGAATAAGTCGTTCACTTGGCAAGATCTCGTTTTACCGCTTGAAGAAGTTGACGATAAACTTTCACGTATGTTTTCGCCGGTTTCGCATATGAACTCAGTAGTGAACTCTGATGAACTACGTGAAGCATATGAGCAATGCTTACCTCTTATCTCAGAGTACTCAACGTTTGTTGGTCAACACCAAGGCTTGTACGACGCCTACAACGCACTGCGTAATAGTGAAGAATTTAACACCCTATCCACAGCGCAACAAAAATCAATTACCAATGCCCTGCGTGATTTTGAATTATCGGGCATCGCCCTTGAACCTGTGCAACAAAAGCGTTACGGCGAAATTAGCGCACGTTTATCAGAGCTTGCGGCTAAGTTTGGTAATAACGTGATGGATGCAACCCTTGCGTGGCAAAAACACATTACTGACGAAAGTGAGCTTGCCGGTTTGCCTGAATCGGCCTTGGCTCTTGCGGCAGAGACAGCAAAAAGCAAAGACTTAGATGGTTGGTTATTTACTTTAGACTTCCCATCATACTTACCAGTAATGACGTATGCAGATAACCGCGAATTACGTGAAGAAACGTATACGGCATTTGTTACTCGCGCATCAGACAAAGGCCCAAATGCTGGAGAGTTTGATAATTCAGCAATTATGAGTGAAGAGCTAGCGCTACGTCACGAAATTGCGCAATTATTGGGTTTTGAAAGTTATGCCGAAAAATCATTGGCGACTAAAATGGCCGAAACGCCAGATCAGGTGTTCTCATTTTTAGAAGATTTAGCTGCTAAGTCAAAGCCACAAGCGGAGCAAGAGTTGGCAGAGCTGCAAGCTTACGCTAAAGACAAGCATGGTATCGATGAACTCGCTGCATGGGACTATGGTTACTACGGTGAAAAGCTTAAACAAGAAAAGTACGCGATATCAGATGAGGTATTAAGACCTTACTTTCCAGCAGATAAAGTCCTGAGTGGCTTATTTGAAACCGTAAACCGCCTGTTTGGTATTACAGTAAAAGAAGTAGCTGATGTAGATACTTATCACAAAGATGTACGCTTTTTTGAAATTTACGATAGCAGCAATACCCTACGTGGGCGTTTTTATCTTGATTTATACGCACGTGATCATAAACGTGGTGGCGCCTGGATGGACGATTGTATGGGCAGAAAGGTGCGTGCGAGTGGTGAGCTGCAAACACCCGTTGCTTATTTAGTGTGTAACTTTAATAAAGCGGTTGGCGATAAACCTGCATTGTTCACCCACAACGAAGTGACTACTTTATTTCATGAGTTTGGCCATGGTATCCACCATATGCTAACTCAAGTTGAAGCCGCGCCTGTTGCAGGTATTAACGGTGTCGCATGGGATGCTGTAGAGTTACCGAGTCAGTTTTTAGAAAACTGGTGTTATGAAGAAGAGGCACTTAACTTTATCTCAGGCCATTATGAAACGGGCGAACCACTACCCAAAGAGCTACTTGATAAACTATTAGCCGCTAAAAACTATAATTCGGGCATGCAAATGCTACGTCAAATTGAGTTTTCATTGTTCGACTTTAGAATCCATAATGATTATAAAGTGGGTGAAGAGTGCCAAATTCAAGCGCGTTTAGATCAAGTGCGAAACCATACATCGGTTGTTAAGCCGCCTGAGTTTAATCGATTCCAACATGGCTTTAGTCATATCTTTGCAGGTGGCTACAGCGCGGGCTATTACTCGTATAAGTGGGCTGAAGTGCTCTCGGCTGATGCCTTTTCACGCTTTGAAGAAGAAGGTATTTTTAATGCAGCAACAGGCCAAGAATTCCTATATAACATTTTGGAAAAAGGCGGTAGCGAAGAGCCAATGGAATTATTTAAAGCGTTTCGTGGGCGCGAGCCTAATGTAGATGCACTTTTACGTCATAGTGGTATCGCCTCTTAAGCATAATTAAACACTAAAAGCGCCGAACTGGCGCTTTTTTTGTTTTAACGCAGAAAAAACAAATAAATTATCGCAAAATCAGTGCTCCGTACTATGCTTTTTAAGTGAGTGACAATAATGGAGCAAGGTATGTCAAAACTGGTTTTAGCAATTGATGATGATAAATACGTACACCGTGTTATAGAAGAGTCTTTAGCGGGGTTTTGTAAAATCATACATGCTAAAAACGGTGATGAAGGACTCAGACAAGCAAAAAAATATAATCCCGATATTATTTTACTTGATGTCGAAATGCCCGGAAAAACAGGTTACGAAGTTTGTAGAGAGCTCAAATCGCTTGAGCAAACAAAAGAAACACCAATTATGTTTTTATCTGGCCGAAGTGCACTCCCAGAACGCGTTAAAGGCTACAACTCGGGCGCTGCTGATTATATTGTTAAGCCGTTTAATGCAGAAGAGCTTATTGCGCGGATCCGAGTGTTGTATGAGTATCGGCAGCATTCTATAAAGTTAAAAAGTGATATTGAGCGCGCGCAAATAACCGCCGAAATTGCAATGACAGACTCTGGCGATATGGGTCGAATAATGCGCTATGTTGGGCAAACTTACCATGCACATGATATAGATACCTTATCAGGTTATTTTTTTGATTTTTTCAAACCCTTAAACTTAGATGTCGTTGCTGCATTTTGGTACGAAGAGCTTGGAGTATTTTATAGTGATAAAGGTGCTGTGTGCCCACTTGAGCAAGAGTTATTAGAAAAACACCGTTATGCAAATCGTTTTGTCGATTTTAGCAGCCGCACTATCGTTAACTACCCTAAAGTGTCTATTCTCATTAAAAATATGCCACTGGATGATGCCGCTTTATATGGCCGTTTTAAAGATTTATTCCCGCATATTTTAGAAGTAACAAACGCCAAAATACAAGATATGGAAGTCAATGAAAAAGCGCTCTCGCAAGCCCATACCATTGGCAATGCATTCAGTGAGCTTTCGTCACAGATGTACAAAAATAGTGATGCACGCGATGTTGAAACCGCAAAGCTTGCGACTCAATTAAAGCAAATGCGTGAAATGATAGAGCAGGACCCTTCGTTAAGCGATAATCAAGCACTGCTTACACAACTTGGGGAACTAGCACAAACTCAAGAGTCCTTCGCAGTACTAAACGAAGATCTAACTTATATTAAGTATCAACTGAATCATATTATTGAGTCTCGTAATGAGTTAATTTTAAGCCTGAGTAAAATAGCAGAGCCAGAGCACACAGAGGACATTACCTCACAAACAGATATTGAGCTATTTTAGTGCTATAGGCAGTGGCAATTGATATACTTCGCGCGCTATTCACGGTCGGAGTTTATTTTGGTTATTCAGTGTTCTTTTAAAGAAATGCGCACATATCTTAACGAGTTAGAGCAACGCTTTGGGCTGGATAGCTGGGCGGCTCAACAAACTGGATTTGCGCTGCGTTACGATGAAAAAGGGTTGAGCTTATATAAAACCGATGAACCAAAGCTTGGGGCGATATCCGTCGATTTTGTTACTGGAGCGGCGGCTCATCGACGTAAATTTGGGGGGGGTAAAGGGCAATCAATCGCAAAGGCGGTGGGCTTAAACAAAGGGGCAACCCCTGTTGTTTTAGATGCTACTGCAGGTTTAGGTCGAGATGGATTTGTTTTAGCCTCTTTGGGTTGTAAAGTGATTTTGCACGAACGCCATCCTGTTGTGGCTGCGTTACTCTATGATGGTTTGCAGCGAGCTTATGATGACATTGAAATAGGCCCTTGGATGCAGCAAAGCATGAGCTTGGTATTTGGTTCAAGCCATACTTTACTTGCACAATGTGAGAGCGTTCCAGATGTTGTGTATCTTGACCCTATGTTTCCTCACCGTGAGAAATCAGCGCTAGTAAAAAAAGAGATGCGCGTATTTCAAGATCTGGTTGGCGCCGATACCGATGCTGATAACTTATTAGATTTTGCTTACCCTCTAGCGAGTAAACGGGTTGTGGTAAAACGCCCTGATTATGCGCCATTTCTAAATGACAAAGCACCCAGTATGCAAATCAAAACCAAGAAGAATCGCTTTGATGTTTATGTTAAAGCGGCCATGGTCTAATCGTTTTATAGGATTAATGTGGCTTATTCGTTCATGTCACTGACACCATACTTTGACATAGATTGAGCGGTGAAAATAAGTCACTGTAACGAGACACTACACTGAGAGAATCATACTTTCTGCGCTTTTCTGTACTGACTTGGCGTTAAGTCATTAAATTTTTTGAACGCTTTGTAAAAAGAAGAGCGCGAGTTAAACCCGGTCGCCATCGCGATATCAAGTACCGATTGATTGGTATCTGTAAGCATGTGGTTGGCACTCTCTATTCTTGCATCATTGATAAAATCAAAAAATGTTGTACCCAAGTGCTGCGATAATGTTTGTGATATATATTGCGAGGGCTCTTTTGCTATTGCAGAGAGTTTTGCCAGCGTTAACTCAGGATCAAGGTGTGCCTTATCATCATTTATAGCACGGGTTAGCTTTTCTGAAATCACTGATAAGTCATGGTTAGTTAATGCTGAGCGTTCGTATGCTTTTGTTGGTTGTTGTTGGCTTTTAACGTCTGTTGGTGGTGGGTTGTCTTCAAAGCCTGGGCGTTGTTGTAACCCATTGGCACACATTACCCAGACAATGGTGACAAGCATTACCAATGCGCCGTTCTCAGACACGCCGATAAACTGTAACCGATTATCAAGCAGCAATACTGCTAGCGCATATACCCAGGAAAAGGCGATAAGTAAGGAAACACCACTAAACCAGCTTAGGCTCTTCCCTTGATCATTTGAAAATACATTCTTCAACTTATTTCTGTATTTGACCGTTCGCTTTAGCATCATGACAACGTAGCACCAGCTGAGCACGCACCAAAATATCACCGTGGCAAAAAATGCACCGGAAAGTAGATGAATATAAGTGTCGTCATGGCTCTGCTCTGAGAAAAACATGGCGTTAAAGGATGGTTTTGGTAAAAGGAAAAGAGCCCCCCCCAGAGCGCCTGCGAATAGCAGCGGGAAAAGATGCTTCCACATAGCTGGCGTCCACTGCCATTGATGCTCTGCTATCAATGCTTCGTGATAGAACCACAGACTGGGCAATAATAAGAAGAACAACAAAGGCAACATACTGATGTACAGCTGAGTAAGCCAAGGCAAAAAAGCAAAAATAATAGGGCCAGTAGAAAGCAGCCCTAAACATAACAGTATAAGCATCAACGGTTTTTTTGATGGTGAAGGCGTTTGCATCGGTATTAATATCAGCGTAAAACTTGCGACCGCCATTGCCATTGTTGATAAGAAAATTTCAGTCATTCAATCAATTCCTATTTTTTATTGCTCAACGTCGCCGTATTTTGTCTTCGCCACATTGTGCGAATACCCAACTCACTTCATCACTAATTGTTGTAATGCATTTGGACAGTATTATAAGCGCGTTTGCAGCAAAAAATGTCCGAGTTATGTAGGAAAGACGATTGAAAACACTTTACTCGTTAGTATGGACGCATTAATTACACAGTTTAATATTAAGGAACCGTTTATCATGAATCACAACATAAGTGATCAAAATACCTCGAACCATATACACATGCGTTGGGGCGCAAGCGCTTTTTTTGCCATGCCGATGTGCTACATCGTTATGTTTTTAATCTATGGCGTTGCGCTTTCAATTCCTCAAACTGCGTCTGTAAGTGATAAAATTGCGTATATTGAATCACAACAATCCTTACTTAGTCTCGCGAATATTTTTGGTTATCTCGTATTCGGAGGTTTCTTATTTATTGCAGTACAGGCAACGCATGCACGTCTCAACGTATTATCATCTCATCTTCTAAACGCCGCAAGCGCATTTGGCTTTATTTGGGTCGTGTTTATGTTCGGCTCAGGTATGGTTGCACTCGTTGGTATGAACACGATGGTTTCGTTGTTTGCTAAAGGGAGCTCACATGCGGATACCTTGTTTTATATTTATACCACAGTGGTTAATGGTTTAGGCGGGGGAATTGAGTTGGTCGGTGGTATATGGGTATTGCTTATTAGTATTCATGGCCTAAAAGCAGCACAATTAGCAAAAGGGTTACATTTATTAGGGCTTGTTGTTGGTGCTTTCGGTGTGCTCACGCTGTTTCAGTCAGTGCCAGAGTTGAAAGATGCATTCGGCTTAAGCCAGATTGTATGGTTTGTCTGGATGGGGTGTGCCTTACTAAAAAGCAGTACTGAGAGAACGCAGTGAAGCGATTCTCAGGTTAAAGTGTGCTACCGACTGTTGCGTTGCAGCAACAGTACAGCAAAAGTAACCTTTATATTATGGAAAGACTATAAAAATGGCTGCTCTAATACTCTGTAAATACTTAAACTCACTAACGATAGCTATTTACCAACGACAGCCTTAAGTTGGTAAGTCCAAACACATACATGTACAAACGCGATGCCAGAGTATAGTTTCATTTTATGTCGCTGTGTGACTTTACATTGTTCGTAAGCTATTTTTAATTGCATACTATGTTTATCATGCTTTTAGTTTAGCTATTTTTGTCATGTGAGAATTTCATGTTAGGTTTTCATTAAACTGTCATAAATAATTAATAATCTACGTGCGTGATTAACCCAAAGGGGAAACTTATGCGCGTATCTTCATTTACCCGCCTCTTAGCCGTGTTACTTGCCTCTGCAAGTATACTTTTATCGGCTACATTATTTTGGGCTAGCCAAACCCTGATAAAACTTGAACAACAAGATCAATCTTATAGCCAATTAAAGAATAAAATTCTGCTCGATCTGGAAGGGGTAATTGAAGACTATCTGGCTAAAGGCGATAGTTTGTACCTTACAAAAGCGTCTGAGCTGATCAGTGAGGTACAGAATAATGATCTTAACGTATTACCCAGTCACTTAGAGAAACAACTAGCAGCTTTACTCACCCAACTTGACCAAGATATTAATGGTAAATACCGGGCATTAGGTAAATTATCAGGCAATGAGACGGCTCTTTTAGATAACGCTTTGCGCCAAATGACAGGTTCTGCTTCTTCATTGATTAATTATGCCAATAAAGCAAATCAAGCGGGGACTCATAGTGAGGAATATTATGTGCTTGCTAGTGACTACTATAGCGAAGTTGCATCGCTTTCATTATTTACTTATCAATTAATTATTAGCTTTGATCAAGACACTAAAGATAGCTTGCTCCAAAGCGTGGATAATTTAAATCGTATCGCAAAGCAGATTAATAACCTAGATAACTTGGGTGTGATGAGTGAGGTTGATGAAGATGAACTGTTTTTTGGTGTTGAAGCTGAAGATTTAGCAGAGGAAATAAAAGCAGAAATAAGCAGCTGGCCTAACAGATACCCGCGAGATTTATCAAGTACTTTAGAGCAAACTGAGCAGCGCCAAGCCGGCATTGAGTCATTACGTGAACAAACAGCTTTGCTTTCAGAGACGGTTATTAACGCTGAGAAACAATTAAAAGTTGAACAGGCGACATTGAAAAAGCATATATTTTTGGTTTGTTCAATTGCTATAAGCATGCTGGTGATTTTAGCAATCGGCGTTTATATAGTTCAGCGCAAACAGATTCTTGCGCCATTAAGACAGTTGCGTGATGGTTTTGCATTTTTAATTGAGTCAAACGAGCTTAAAAATATTGAGAGTAAAAACTCAGAAACTGAAGTGGGTGAAATCGCTACTTACTTTAACCAATTAATAGAGCGCCAGCGACTAGAAGCACAAGAGCGAGCGCAAATGCTCAAGGTCATTAATGACTTTATGCAGGACATGAGTGATAACCTAAATACGATTAGCCAACAAACACATGGTAGCCATCAACAAGTAGAGCAAAATCAAGCATTGCTGCATGATATACAGCAAATCGGTGAGCAAGTTAACGACATTAATAGTCAAGTTGCTGATAACGCCAAGCAAACCTTTTCAGCGATGGAGCAAAGCTTGGGGTTTGCACAAAGTATGTTAGGCGCGAGCTCAAATACGCAAACTCGTGTTGAAGGCGGTCTTAAGAGCTTACAAGAGTTACTTAGTGGTGTGCAGGATGTTGGCCAAGTGATAGAAGTGATACGTACAATTGCAGAGCAGACTAACCTACTGGCTTTGAATGCGGCGATTGAGTCTGCGCGAGCTGGTGAACATGGACGAGGTTTTGCGGTTGTGGCAGACGAGGTGCGTAAACTTGCGCGACAAACTCAGGGGTCATTAAGTGATATAAACGAACAGCTTAATTTACTGAGTGAAAACTCCAGTATGGTGTCTACTCAAATTTCAGCATTAGCGGATGATGCACAATCACAAACTAATAACGCACAAGAGCTTAAACGTAACTCTGAAGGTGTGGCTAATAATGCTCAAGATGCCAACAAGGTTGCTTTTGAGGCAATGGAGCTTGCAAAGCAGCAAAATAGGTTGCTCGAAAACTTTAGTCAGTCTATGCAAGACATGAAGGGACAGGTGAGTGAATCAAGTCACTTGGTTGAGGAAATACATGAGCGATTACAGCAACAAATGAAAAATATTAAAGATAATTTAGGTTTGTAATTAAGAACCTAAATAGGCTTAAAAGCAGTGTTTAAGCCTATTAGTGATAAGTAATATAAACGCGCAAGGCGCTGATTACATCATGCTATCTTTTAGGTATTGAAATAACTCTTTATAGCCACGTGCTGGCTTTTCCGCTTTCACTTCTTTCGCTGCATTGCGCACTAGCTGACGCATTTTTTGGCGTTCAAGTGATGGGTATTCTACAATTGTTTGATTGATTAAATCATCACCTTGCTCGATCAAATCGCTGCGCAATTGCTCGATTTTTTTGATCATGAC
>Ga0115572_10003977_pt1 | contig 11617 bp, 9 predicted proteins | sample COGITO_mtgs_1206_FD_88681 | JGI IMG/M metagenome (GOLD analysis project Ga0115572, IMG submission 88681) | Pelagic marine microbial communities from North Sea - COGITO_mtgs_120607 | ecosystem: Environmental > Aquatic > Marine > Epipelagic | place: Germany:Helgoland, sampling site Kabeltonne... | reverse complement strand
GAGAGTGTTGTTAATCAACGAAAATGTAAATACAAAAAATCTTATTAAACAAAGCTTAGGTGTATTTACAGTTTCAGGAACCGCGGCGCTTGAGGCTTCTTTAATGGGGGTTAACAGTTATTGTTTCTCAGAGAGCTATTTTAAAGATCTTAAGTATTGTAATGTCATATCACTTAAAGACTTCAATTCAATCAATGGGGCTATTGATGAAGATAACAGGGCGGGGGTAAGTAACAGCGAGTTCGCGTACGAAATGTTATTCAGTGCCTGTGACGGTGTAATCAGTAACCCAGTAAGTGATCAACGATGTGTTACTCCAGAGAACATTATTAAAGTGAGTAAGGAGTTTGAGAACCTGATTATGAGACAGATTAATGAGTAAACTAAAGATTTTTGTTGATGGCCATGTCCTTGATGGAAAGCATCAAGGTACTAGCTCTTATATTTCAGGTTTATATTCAGCACTAGCGAAAAAAAATGAATGCGAACTTTACATAGCTACGGAAAAAGAATCGAGTATGCAGAAGTATTTTAATGATATTTCAAATATCAATTGGGTACCTCTGAATTCTCGTGGGAAGTTTTCACGTTTATCAACAGAATTTGATAGAATATCTAGAGCTGTTAAACCTGATTATAGCCATTTTCAATATATAACACCGTTGATCAAACGTGAGAAGTGGATAAATACAATTCATGATATTTTGTTTTTAGATTTCCCTCAAGAATTTCCATTGAAGTACAGAATTCAAAATCATGCCTTATTTAGATTAAGTGCATTACGTAGTGATCTTTTAACCACGGTATCAAATTACTCTAAAGAGAGAATTGCTCATCATTTTAAAATAGCAAAAGATAAAATTGTCGTAACACCAAATGCAGTTGATGGTATTTCTAAAGTACAGCCTAAACCTCTCACTAATTTAGTGGGCCAAGATTTTTTTATTTTTGTCAGTAGACTTGAGCCAAGAAAAAATCAGCATCAATTGATTGATGCATTTATTCAGGCGAAGCTAGCACCTGAGACTAAGCTTGTTTTGGTAGGTGCACCCGCATTAGAGTATAAAGAACTAACTGATAGATTATCTAATCGAAGCATCTCAAATCGTGTTATTCATCTGCAGGGGCTTTCTCAAAATGAATTAGTTTGGCTCTATCAAAATGCAAGGGCATCGGTTTACCCTTCTAAGTGCGAAGGGTTTGGCATTCCTCCGCTTGAGGCTGTGGTATTGGGTACTCAATCATATTGTGCAGATAATACCGCATTATCTGAATTAAGCCCATACTTGGATGGCATGTTTGATGCCGGTGTTGTAAATGAAATTACTAGTGTTCTAGAGAATAGCTACCGAACTAATAATGTTACTACAAAAAAAAATATATCTGATACTTATCAATGGGATAAAAGTGCAGATATTTTACTAAATAATTTACTTTGAAATACTTATGAAAATAATAACTAAAGTTAGTAAAGAATCTATTTATCAAAGTGTAAGTATATTACTTTTGTTTTTTGCTATTTCATCAGGCACATTTTCTGGTTCAGTGACAAAACTAGCACTAATGTTTTCTATTATAATAAATTTATTGTGTTTCCCTAAAAAAAATAGCATTTTGGTTATGTTATATTTTTCTACGTATATGTTTTTTACTATTTTTATTGACTCTACTCGGGGTGTAAGTGATACATCCTTTGTTGTATTGATTCTTATATTGTGGTTCATTTCTATACCTAAAGATTATGCTGATTACTTTAATATTGTTAAAAAAGCGGTGGTATATAGCTTTTTTGTAGGTTGCACTCTTTCTATTATTGATATTATATTTTTAATAGATTCGAATCCTTTTACTTATAACATGGCACAAAAAGGTTTAGCTTTTGTTGATGCTTTTATAGGCTTATCAAATATTCCTCAAACCTTTGGTGTTTTAGGTGTTATTACATTTATTTTACTTCGGTCTTCTAACAAACGACTTTCATTCTTAACTTTAGTATTAGCTAATTTTGCTTTAAATCGTGTTACTTTTATCCTTAGTGTTGTTTCAATTTTTAACCGAAGAATATTAATATACATTTCTATTTTTATTTTCTTGCTTATTACTTTGTTTTTAACTGTAGAGTCTGAACCTTTATTTGCTACTCATAGTTTGACCAATCGTATTGGATTAACCTTAGGTATTTGGAACCAGTATATTAATGGAAGCTTTATTGATGTCATTATAGGAATAAAAGCTAAGCCTGAGGTTTTTTATACTACGAGTGTGGGAGGTATAGATTACATTGAGAATGGCTATATGTTCCTGTTGTATTACTTCGGTTTAATAGGCGCGGTTGCTTACATATTATTTTTCTTTTTATGGATAGTATTAATTCCTTTTTTATATAAAATCAAGCTTCAGAAGTTGGATTTTTATATCGCATTGTTATATTTCTTTATTGTACCTCTCTTTACACATGAAATGACACATATGAATTTTTATATAATGATGTATATATTATACTATCGGACTTATAAAGAGAAAGAGGCAATAAAAAACTCAAGTTGACAATTTTACTAAGAACTTTGGTCTGTATTTTGTTCATTTGCTACATTATATTAGTCTAATCCTTTGAACCTGGGAATAACTTTTCCAATATATTTCTTGAAAAGTTATTAATGATTGATAAACGATGTATGTAGATTTTATTGACTACACATAAGTAATAGGTATTTAACTGATTATTATAGACCAAAAGACTTATATAATAGCTGTCTTTACGAAGCATAATTTTTTATTTACAGCGGTAATTTTTTAACGTTGATCCCTTTAGTTTTTAAATAAGCTTACTTAATTTAAGAGAGTTATATGAGGTTTCGTTCAGATATTGGTGGGCTTAGGGCAATCGCGGTAACTGCTGTTCTTTTATACCACTTTCAACCTAGCTGGTTACCAGGCGGTTTTTTGGGTGTTGATATATTTTTTGTTATTTCTGGTTTTTTAATCACTTCAATTATAAGTGATGATATGGTAAATGGTACATTTAGCTTTACGCAGTTTTATAAGAAAAGAGCTAGAAGGTTATTGCCTCTATTTTTCTTTGTAGTTTTTTTTGTATTACTAGTTGGTTTCTTTATACTTCTACCAAATGATTTTAGGCGTCTAATCAATTCTGCTTTAGCTTCTTCCTTATTTTTAGGGAATTTCTATTTTGCTCTTCAAGGTGGATATTTTGAAAGTGCTGGTGAATACCCATTGTTACATATGTGGTCACTTTCAGTAGAAGAACAATTTTATTTTATTTGGCCATTAGTGTTATTTTTTATTCACAAAAATATATTAAATTTAAAAACAAAAAGTTTTATTGTAGTTTGCTTTATTCTTATCTCTTTAACTTTGGGTACTTATTTAGCTATATCAGAAAGGTTTAGTCAGTGGAGTTATTTCCTACTACTAACTCGAATGGGTGAGTTATTGGTGGGTGCTTTAATAGCGATAAATATAAGAAATATTAACCTGCCTTCATATGCAGCATATTTGGGGTTTGCCTTAATCATATCATCATTTATCTTCATAGATGAGAGTATAGTATTTCCTGGTTTAATAACATTAATTCCATGTGTCGGCGTCAGTTTGTTATTACTTAATAAAAAGAACTACAAAATCTCAAGTTTCCTAGGAAACCGACCTTTCAATCATATTGGTGAATTATCCTATTCAATATATTTATGGCACTGGCCATTTGTTGCTTATATAAGCTATTACTATGGTACAACAGAAATTTCTCTTTTGGCTACAGCTTTATCAGTTTGCTCAATTTATTTATTATCACTTTTTTCTAAAACTTACGTTGAAGATAAATTCAGAAAAAATAGTAACACTAGCTCTTCAAATGTTTTTTTAACTACTTTTGCTATCCCTACTTCATTAATTGTTTTTGTGATGTTTACATCAATAAAAACTGATGGCTTTAGCTTTCGTATTAGTGATGGGCTACTTAATGAAAATTTAACTTCTTATAATAATGTAGATAAGTGTATAGACAGTCTTAAGGTTAATTGCAGTGTTGTAACTGCAAAGATAAGCAAAGAATCTGGAGAAAAAATCATTTTATTTGGTGATTCGCATTCTGCTCAGTTATATGGTTTTTTTGAACATATAAATAAAAGTAAATCTATTAATGTTGATGCATATTCTTCTAGTAGTTGTGCACCCACTGTTACCAATGTGACGGTAAACTGCCGCATTACGCGAACATTATTTTGGGATAATGTAGATAAGTATGACTCAATTATGGTTGCTGCAAAGTGGTCAGATGCTTACTATAGTTATGAAAATGAAAAGTTTTTTGCAGAAAAACTGACAAGTTTTTTGAATAAACTACTTTTGACAAAAAAAAATATCTATATTTTCACGCAGGTGCCAGAGTTTAAAAGTAACCCTTATCGGAATTTTATTTATAAAAATATTTATAATACCGATAATAAGATTTACCCATCGAATAAGTCAGTAGTAGCAAATCAAGCTTTGAGAACAGTTTTACTTTCGTTTCCTACGGTAGGCCTGATTGATAATGAAAAACTAATGTGTCAAAGCAAAAGTTGTGCTTTAAATGATGAAGATGGAAATATTCTATATATGGACAATGATCATCTAAATTATTATGGTTCAAAATACTTAGCTGACAAGTTTTTAAAAAGTGGTGCTAATTACAATAACTTTCCTGTAAGTCACTAAATGAAAAAACTATTTAATTATTCATTTATCTTATTCCTAGATAAAGGTTTAGCTTTTGCTTTACCGTTGTCTATATTGTTTATTACCAATAATAATACATTATATGCTAATTTAGAGGCAGCGCTTGCCTTGTCTGTTATTTTGATCCCGTTTCTTGATTTTGGTATTAAATATTATGTGGGGTATTGCTATAAACAAGAAGGGGAAAAGTGCTTTAACCGATTTAATCGTTTGTTAATCACACTTTCATTCATTAGCTTAATTGTTGCCATTCCTTTATTTTTATTATCGGAGTTGTTTTTTATATTTGTGCTGGCTATTTTGCGCAGTGTACATATAAATTTATATCAATACGGTCAAATAGAAGGTCGCTTAACTGAACATTTAATCTCTCCTATTTTAATTAATCTAGCTGCCTCGTTTTGTGCTCTGATCATGACGCTAATTATTTATTATTCGGGTGGTAGTGATAAGTACACATTGTTAAGTTTTTTTATTATCTCACCTATGTTGTTTCTGTTTCTAAATGTAAGACGCTTTCAATTATGCTCACTTTTTAAGTTTGATTATCACCACGCAATTCAGTTTATTACTAAATGTTTAATATTTTCAGCACCTGCAATTTTTAATACTCTACTTGTTGTTGGATTTGCAAATTTAACCAAAATTTATGTGCTTGAAAACTTTGGCGAATTAGAAATGGTGCAGTATTCGTTTGTATTCCGTTTAGCTATGGTTATTCAAATGTGTCATATGGCCGTATCTGGTTATACCTGTAAGTTTTTTTTATTGTCTAATGATTTAAGGAAAATGACATCGTATTACATAATTTATATGGTTGCCTTATTTCTTGTTACTTTATCTATTACGGTCGCTGTATATATACTTAGCGACCTTGTTATTTATGAATTATTACATTTTGATCTTTTGCTTGTAATGGCTTTTGCTTATACCTTGTTTTGGTGCTTTTCGTCATTTTTCGACTTTATATATGTACGAATAAATAAAACAAAATTGATGTTGGTTAACTCGTTTGTGTTTTTCTTTACTTATATTCTGTATTATTTGTTTTTTGGGGTTATGAGCCCTGTGTCTGCTGCCGTTGGTCTATTTGTATCGTCTGTTTTTATGTTTATGTCTAACCTCATTCTGTTGTGGTTCAATCGTAAAGAAATTATTGTTTAGAGAGAAATTATGATCGCTATTATTGGCACAGTAGGTGTGCCTGCTTGTTACGGTGGATTTGAGACTTTAGTTGAAAATCTGTTAGATGAAAAACACACTGAAAAGACTATTACAGTTTATTGCTCAGCAAAAAGCTATGAAGAGCGCCCTAAAGCATATAAAAATGCCAATCTAAAGTATATCCCTTTAAATGCAAATGGCATCCAAAGTATACCTTACGATATATGGTCTTTACTCCATGCAGCTTTTATTAAAAGATCAGATGATTTATTAATACTGGGCGTATCAGGTGCGTTATGTTTACCGTTAATACGTTTATTTAGTAAAGCCAATATTGTCACTAATATTGATGGTTTAGAATGGCGTCGTGACAAATGGGGGGCGTTCGCTAAAAAGTTTTTAAAGTTCTCCGAAAAAATTGCGGTGAAATATTCAGATGTTATAGTCGCTGATAACCAAGCCATTGCTGATTATGTTCAAAAAGAATATGGCGTAGCTTCTGAGGTTATTGCTTATGGCGGAGATCATGCTGTTGTTAATGAGCTGACTTTCGAAGACGAAGGTTATGCACTCGCATTATGTAGGATTGAACCAGAAAATAATGTAGAGCTAATACTAAAGGCGTTCAGCCAAACAGACAAGAAATTACAATTTATTGGTAATTGGGATAACAGTGTCTTTGGTCGACAATTAAAGAAAGAATACAGCCTATATAGTAATATAGAAATAGTTGACCCTATTTATGATGTCTCTGTACTTTTTGAGCGCCGAAAAAAGTGCTCGCTATATATACACGGTCACTCTGCTGGTGGGACCAACCCCTCATTGGTTGAAATGATGCACTTTTCTAAGTCTATTCTTGCATATGATTGTGATTACAATCGAGCATCTACAGAAAATAGGGCTAGTTTTTTTGCAAATGAAGCTGAGTTAATTAAGCTGATACAAGGGAATGAACTTAGTGCTAATGGTACTGACATGTTAGACATAGCAAAAAGAAGATACACATGGGATATAGTTAAAAAACAATATTTTTCATTGTTTAACAAGATTTAATTAAGAACAGGTTTATTAATGATATTACCAATTATTATGGCGGGTGGTTCTGGCTCACGCTTATGGCCATTATCACGTCAAATGTTTCCAAAGCAATTTCTTACTTTGCACGGTGAATCGACAATGCTACAAGCTACAGCAGAACGTTTATCGGGTATTGAGCATTCACCACCAATTGTTATTTGTAACGAAGAACATCGCTTTTCTGTCGCGGAGCAGTTGCGTCTAAATAACATTTCTAACAGTGGCATCATCTTAGAACCCGTTGGCCGCAATACTGCACCGGCAATTGCTTTAGCGGCTTTACAAGCTCTAAAAAGTGGCCAAGATCCATTGTTACTGATATTGGCAGCTGATCACGTAATTAATGATGAGGAAGCATTTATCAACTCAGTTAAAAAAGCTCGAGTTCATGCTGAATCAGGCAAACTTGTAACTTTTGGTATTGTGCCTACAGCACCTGAAACTGGTTATGGTTATATACAACGCGGCAGAGCACAGCAGAGCTTTGGCTTTGCTGTTTCTAAGTTTGTTGAAAAACCAGATCAAAAAACTGCGGAGGCTTACCTTTCTAGTGGCGATTTTTATTGGAACAGTGGTATGTTCTTATTTAAAGCAAGCCGATATTTAGATGAGCTTAAAACTCATCGTCCAGATATTTTATCTGCGTGTGAAGCCGCAATGAGTTCACCGCAAAGCGATTTAGATTTTATTCGAGTAGATAAAATAGCATTTGAAGCTTGTCCAGACGATTCTGTTGATTATGCTGTAATGGAGAAAACAGCTGATGCGGTGGTTGTTCCTATAGATTGTGGCTGGAGTGACGTAGGAAGTTGGTCATCTTTATGGGATGTGTCAGATAAAGACAAAAACGGCAATGCCTTTAAAGGTGATGTTATGGCCATTGAAACTAAAAATTCATTTATTTACGCTCAGGATAAATTAGTAGCAACAGTTGGATTGGAAGACATTGCTATAGTTGAAACTAAAGACGCTATTTTAATTTCTAAGCTTTCTGAAGTTCAGAAAGTGAAAAAAATAGTCGATCAATTAAAAGCTGATGAACGCAGTGAGTTTAAGCATCATCGAGAAGTATACCGCCCTTGGGGAGCGTATGATTCAATCGATAATGGTGAGCGATTCCAAGTTAAGCGCATTACTGTAAATCCTGGAGCAAAGCTATCAGTGCAAATGCATCATCATAGAGCAGAGCACTGGATTGTGGTCACAGGTACCGCTAAGGTCACTAATGGTGACAAAGAGTTATTATTAACAGAAAATCAATCAACTTATATTCCTGTTGGTGTGATTCATGCCCTTGAGAATCCAGGAAAAGTGCCTTTAGAGTTAATAGAGGTGCAATCAGGTTCCTATTTAGGCGAAGACGATATTGTACGCTTTGAAGATAAATATGGCCGCATTTAAATTTTATGTATAGTGAATATTGGAAGGTATTGATTATCTCATTACCTTTAATAAAAGTGTAAAGAGAATATTAATGACTAAAAAACTAACTTGCTTCAAAGCTTATGATATTCGTGGTCAACTAGGTGAAGAGCTGAATACCGATATTGCGTATCGCATCGGACGTGCAATGGGCGAAATTTTAAAACCCAAAAGCATTGTAGTTGGTGGTGATGTTCGTTTAACTTCAGAAGAACTAAAATTAGCATTAGCTGATGGCTTGCTCGATGCTGGTGTTGATGTCATAGATTTAGGTATGACAGGTACAGAAGAAATCTATTTCGCCACTTCCTATCTAAAGGTAGATGGCGGTGTGGAAGTCACGGCAAGTCATAATCCAATGGACTATAACGGCATGAAACTAGTTAAGGAAGGGTCAAAGCCTATCAGTGGTGACACTGGTTTATTTGATATCAAAGCTTTAGCTGAAACACAATACTTTGCCGAAAAACCTGCAGTTCGTGGCACCTTAACTCGGTCTTCAACATTAGTTGCTTACGTTGAACATCTTCTAGGTTATATTACTTTATCTAACTTTAAACCACTGAAGCTAGTGGTTAACTCGGGTAATGGTGCTGCAGGTCATGTTATTGACGTTATCGAGTCTGAGTTTAAGAAAAAGCATGTACCGATTGAATTTATTAAGGTACATCATGAAGCCAATGGTAATTTCCCAAATGGTATTCCAAACCCTCTATTACCTGAGAACCGCCAAGATACTATAGATGCAGTAATCGTTAATAATGCAGATATGGGGATTGCTTGGGATGGTGATTTTGACCGCTGTTTCTTGTTTGATGAAAAAGGTCAATTCATTGAAGGTTACTATATTGTTGGTTTATTAGCTGAAGCTTTTTTACAAAAAAATGAAGCTGCAAAAATCATTCATGATCCTCGCTTAACTTGGAATACCATTGACGTAGTGAACAACGCAGGCGGTAAACCAGTGTTGTGTAAAACTGGTCATGCATTTATTAAAGAGCGTATGCGCAACGAAGATGCCGTTTATGGCGGCGAAATGAGTGCCCATCATTACTTTCGTGATTTTGCATATTGCGACTCTGGAATGATTCCATGGTTATTAGTCGCTGAATTACTCTGCGTGAAAAATATGAAGTTATCAGAAACAGTTTCAGAGCGAATTATGGCCTATCCATCATCTGGTGAGATCAACTCAAAGTTAATCAACCCTGAAGCTTCAATCAAAAGAGTGCTTTCGGTGTATAAATCAGAAGCTATAGTATTTGATGAAACTGATGGGATTAGTTTAGAGTTTGCAGGCGAAGATGGTGAGTGGCGTTTTAACTTAAGGAGCTCAAATACTGAGCCTGTTGTCAGACTAAATGTTGAGTCTAAAAACAATGTAAAGTTAATGGAAACGAAAACTAAAGAAATTTTGCAAATCTTAAACAGGTAGGATGGAAGTTATGCACAAAGGAATAATACTCGCTGGCGGAAGTGGCACACGACTATATCCTCTGACGAAAGTTGTTAGTAAGCAACTAATGCCAGTTTATGATAAACCAATGGTTTATTATCCGTTAGCTACGTTAATGCAAGCAGGTATTCAAGAGATACTAGTTATATCAACGCCGGAAGAAATTAATCGTTTCGAAGATTTATTAGGTGATGGCTCAATTTTTGGTGTGTCTATCTCTTATAAAGTGCAGCCTAGCCCAGATGGTTTAGCGCAAGCTTTTATATTAGCTGAAGAGTTTTTAAATGGCGCTCCTGCGGCATTGGTACTCGGTGATAATATGTTTTACGGACATGATTTAGTTAAATCCCTAAAGAGTGCGAATGCGCAAAAATGTGGCGGTACAGTGTTTGGCTATCATGTTGCAAACCCAAAGGCCTATGGTGTAGTTGAATTTGACGACTCAGGCATGGCTATCTCTATTGAAGAAAAACCAGCAAAGCCTAAGTCTAACTATGCGGTGCCAGGTTTGTATTTTTTTGATGAGCGGGTAGTTGAATTTGCTAAAAATGTAAAGCCCTCAGCTCGCGGCGAGTTAGAAATCACAGATGTGATAAACCAATACTTGGAAACAGGTGAGCTAAAAGTCGAAATTATGGGTAGAGGCACAGCTTGGCTTGATACGGGAACTCATGATGACTTACTAGCAGCAGCTCAGTTTATTGCAACGATAGATAAGCGCCAAGGCTTAAAAGTAAATTGTCCTGAAGAGGTTGCTTATCGGAACGGTTGGCTAAGTGCAGAAAAACTTCAAGAAATAGCACAACCCCTGCGCAAAAGTGGTTACGGTGAATATTTATTAAAATTGATTGATGAGCGAGTATTTTAGTGAATTATATTGATACAACAATACCAGAAGTAAAAATTATTGAACCAACAGTGTTTGGTGATGAGCGTGGTTTTTTTATGGAAACGTTTCGTGTTGATGAGTTCACTGTGCATTGTGCTGAGCATACTTTTGTTCAAGATAATCACAGCAAATCTAGCCACGGAATACTTCGCGGTTTACATTACCAAACTCAAAACACTCAAGGTAAGTTAGTGCGTGTTACTTCAGGTGAGGTTTACGACGATGCTGTTGATATGCGCAGATCATCACCTACTTATGGTCAGCCTGTGCGGGTGGAACTGCCAGCACATAACAAACGTCAGTTATGGGTGCCAGAGGGTTTTGCGCATGGCTTTTATGTAATGAGTGACTCAGCAGAGTTTGTTTATAAATGCACAGATTATTACGCGCCAGAGCACGAAGTTTCGTTATTGTGGAACGATCCTGCTTTAAATATTCAGTGGCCTTTGGTTAATGGCTGCGCACCTTCGCTGTCGGCAAAAGATGAAGCTGGGCTTTTATTTAAAGATGCGCCAACATTTGCCTCTAAGTTTGAGTGAAGTTAGATAAGTCATGAAAATAATTGTAATAGGTAAGTCGGGGCAATTGGCTTGGGAGTTAAGTCAGCTTGCATCCCCTGAACATGAAATAGTCTGTTTAGGACGCAATGATATTGATCTCCAAAACGTTACAGTAATATCAAAGTGTTTACAGCAGCAAAAAGCTGATGGCGTTATTAATGCTTCTGCCTATACTGCAGTTGATAAAGCTGAAAGTGATATTGATAATGCTTATGCGCTTAATGCCAAAGCTGTTGGTAACTTAGCACAGGCGTGTAAAACCTTACCTCTCCCTTTTGTGCATATATCAACCGACTTTGTTTTCCATGG
>Ga0115572_10003974_pt1 | contig 11620 bp, 8 predicted proteins | sample COGITO_mtgs_1206_FD_88681 | JGI IMG/M metagenome (GOLD analysis project Ga0115572, IMG submission 88681) | Pelagic marine microbial communities from North Sea - COGITO_mtgs_120607 | ecosystem: Environmental > Aquatic > Marine > Epipelagic | place: Germany:Helgoland, sampling site Kabeltonne... | reverse complement strand
TTCTGTGGGGGGTAGCTTGTTGGCTACATCAGTTCCAAAGTATGATATTCGAATTGACTTAATGGCACCTTCGGATAAAAATTACAAGGCTTACATAGGGGCATTAAGTGATTCGTTGGCGAGTTTTTACGGAACCTCTTCTAGCGAATTTAAGCGAAAATTACACTTAGCGCGTCAAAATAAAAACCGCTACTACCTTTTAGCTAGCAACCTAGGTTATTCGCACTATTTGAAATTCAGAAATTTCCCGCTCTTAAGCAAAGGGGCTTTCAAAGGCGGGTTAATCGTAGAGCAGTCTACCAAGCGAGATTATCCCATGGGCGTCATTGCTCAAAGATTAATTGGCTATGAACGTTTTGATGACTTTGGCAATGTTACGCGTGTTGGTATTGACGGAGCATTTGGTGAGAAGTATTTGAGAGGCGTTGATGGGCAGAGGCGAAAACAAAAAATTGGTAAAGGGCAATGGAAGCCAATAGATGATTATAATCAGCTTGAACCACAAGATGGTTATGATGTTTACACGACTATTGATGTTAATATTCAAGACATAGCTCACCATGCGCTTTTGGAGCAGTTAGAAAAATACAAAGCCGATCATGGGACTGTTGTAGTTATGGAAACAACAACAGGTGAAATTAGAGCAATATCAAATTTGGGAAGGAATAGTGAAGGCTTATACTATGAGCGTCTTAATTATGCTGTAGGTGAGTCGCATGAACCCGGTTCCACCTTTAAGCTTATGGCTTTAGCAGTTGCTTTAGAAGATAAAGTGGTAGATACAACATCGATGGTTGATACTGAAAAAGGTGTTTTGTCTTATTATGGTAAAAAGGTGAGGGATTCAAAAAGAGGTGGCTATGGAAATATATCAGTCGCTAGAGCTTTTGAAGTTTCTTCAAATACGGGGATTGTAAAAGCTATTCATGGTGCTTACAAAGACCGTCCTGAAAAATTTGTAGATGGCCTGTATAGGATGAATCTTCAAGATTCTCTTGGGCTTCCACTTATAGGTGAAGGACGTTCTATTATCCCGGACCCAAGAATAAAAAACGGACGTTGGAGTGGCATTGCTTTGGAATGGATGGCCTATGGTTATGGCGTATCTTTTACGCCACTTCAGACCTTAACATTTTATAATGCCATTGCTAACGATGGTGTAATGGTAAGGCCAAAATTTTTAAGAGAAATTAAAGAAATTGATACGGCAATTGAAACTTTTGAAACGGAAGTTATTAACCCTCAGATTTGCTCAAAAGAAACTGTATTAAAACTGCAGCAACTGCTCAAAAATGTGATAGAAAAAGACCATGGAACGGGTCATAAACTATACTCCGAAAAATTTTCAATGGCAGGAAAAACAGGAACGTGTCAGAAAGATTATTCAACTAAAGATCAGTTGAATTATATATCTTCTTTCTCCGGATATTTCCCAGCAGATAACCCTAAATATTCTTGTATTGTTGTCATTCATGAACCCGACAAAAGTGTGGGGTATTACGGAGCAGATGTTTCAGGTCCTGTATTTAAAAAAATTGCCCAAAAAATATATACAGATTCTCCTCTAATTGATGAGGTTGATGATATAAACCTAAAGTCAGAGTCTGTTGAAACTAATTACAGTCAGTACTATGTGGTAGCTCAAAAGTATAAAACAGTGATGCCAAATTTAAAAGGAATGTCGGCAATGGATGCGATTTCTATTTTAGAAAACATGGGTCTTAGGGTTCAGGTTACAGGGAGTGGTCGTGTGACAAGTCAATCTGTGAAAAAAGGTCAGAAAATTAAACCTCAATCTTTAATACAGCTCGAATTATCTTGAAGGATTTAAAAAACATATTATATAAGGTGTCTATTGAGTCCGTCATAGGAAATACTGACCGATTTATTTCGACCTTGCAGTATGATTCTCGCAACGTTGGTCAGGATGCTGTTTTTGTGGCTATAAAAGGAAGTACTTTTGACGGTCATAAATTTATCTCTAAAGCGATTGATCAAGGGGTTGTTGTAGTTGTGTGCGAAGACCTTCCAGTCACATTGATCAAAGGAGTTACTTATGTTGTGGTTGGGAATACAAGTAAAGCCTTGGCGATTATGGCTTCAAATTATTATGAAAACCCATCTGAAAATTTAAAACTTGTTGGAATTACCGGCACTAATGGTAAAACAACTATAGCGACTCTGCTTTATGAGTTGTTTAAAAATGCGGGGTACAAAGTAGGGCTTATCTCTACGGTAAAAATTATGGTTGATACAAATGAGTATTCAACAACGCATACCACACCAGACTCTTTAGTTATTAACAGCTATTTGAGTCAGATGAGTTTTGAAGGGGTTGAGTTTTGTTTTATGGAAGTAAGTTCGCATGGGATTCACCAATTTAGAACCGAAGGATTAAAGTTCACGGGAGCTATATTTACTAATCTGTCTCATGATCATTTGGATTACCATGACACATTTTCTGAGTATAGAGATGTTAAGAAATCCTTTTTTGATCAGCTTCCGTCAACTGCATTTGCTTTGGTCAATGGGGATGACAAAAATGGAGCTGTGATGCTTCAAAATTCAAAAGCAAAACAGTACACTTACGCTCTCAAGAGTTATGCAGATTTTCGTGCTCAAATTTTAGAAAATCAGTTTAGGGGACTTTTGCTCAAGGTAAATGATAACGAAGTCTGGGTTAAGTTAATAGGTAATTTTAATGCTTATAACCTAACTGCAATTTACGGAGCCGCTGAACTACTAGGGTTAAAATCAGAAGAAACCTTGCGTCTTATGAGTGCGCTTGACAATGTAAACGGAAGGTTTGAGTATTTTATATCGGACACCAATATTACTACAATTATAGATTACGCGCACACCCCAGATGCTCTAAAAAATGTTTTGGAAACGATTAATTCAATACGAACCAAAAATGAAACTTTAATCACTGTTGTTGGTTGCGGGGGAGATCGCGACAAGTCCAAGCGTCCAAAAATGGCGCATATTGCTTCTGCATTAAGTACTAAAGTAATCTTTACAAGTGATAATCCAAGGTCGGAAAACCCAGATCAAATTATTTCCGAAATGGAAGTTGGTGTTGAGCCACAAAACTTCAAAAAAACCATGTCAATCACGGACCGTAAGCAAGCGATTAAAACAGCCTGTCAGTTAGCGAATCCTAATGATATTATTCTTGTAGCTGGAAAAGGTCACGAGACGTATCAGGACGTGGGTGGTGTTAAAAGTGAATTCAACGACTCTGTAATAACGCAAGAATTTTTAATACAATTAAACAAATAATATGCTGTACTATTTATTCAAATACTTAGAAGAAACATACCAGTTTACTGGGGCCTCTCTTTTTGGGTTTCTTACGTTTAGGGCTGCAGTTGCTATTATTTTATCACTATTAATCTCTACTGTTTTTGGGAAGCGAATTATTAGTTTTCTTCAAAAACAACAAGTTGGAGAAACAATAAGAGACTTAGGTTTAGAGGGCCAAAAGGAAAAAGCCGGCACGCCAACGATGGGGGGTATAATTATTATTTTGGCCACAATAATCCCTGTTCTTTTGCTTGCTAAGTTGGATAATATTTATATTATTTTATTACTAGTTACAACCCTATGGATGGGTGTTATAGGCTTTGTTGATGACTATATTAAGAAATTTAAAAATGATAAGGAAGGTTTAAAAGGACGGTTTAAAATCCTTGGTCAGGTCGGTTTAGGGATTATTGTTGGCACTACTTTGTTTTTTAATAGTGATGTTACTATCAAAGAAAAAATACCAACACACTTGCAGGTTCAGTCCGAATCAAATCAAGTATCGTCCCTTCAGTTTTATCCCGAAGCAAAATCTACTAAGACTACAATTCCTTTTGTTAAATCAAATGAGTTTGATTATGCAGACCTCATCACTTGGATTCATCCTGGATTGGAAAAGTATGCGTGGATTGTATTTGTGTTAGCAGTTATATTTATCATAGCGGCGGTGTCTAATGGTGCTAATTTAACAGATGGTATTGATGGTCTTGCTGCCGGTACTTCTGCTATTATAGTCTTAACCCTAGGAATTTTTGCCTGGGTTTCAGGAAATATTATTTTTTCTGATTATCTAAATATAATGTACATACCAAGGGTAGAAGAAATTACAATATATATAGCAGCCTTTGTGGGGGCCTTAATAGGATTTCTTTGGTACAATACCTATCCGGCTCAGGTTTTTATGGGAGATACTGGGAGTTTGACTATTGGAGGAATTATTGCCGTCATTGCTATTGCGGTTCGCAAAGAATGGTTGATTCCTGTTCTTTGTGGAATTTTCTTAGCTGAAAACCTTTCAGTGGTTATGCAAGTTGGATATTTTAAGTATACGAAAAAGAAGTATGGTGCTGGTCGTCGCATTTTCAAAATGTCTCCGCTACACCATCATTACCAAAAATCAGGATACCACGAAAGTAAAATTGTAACCCGATTTTGGATTGTAGGCATCCTATTGGCCATACTCACTATAGTCACTTTGAAAATACGCTAAATGAAACGACTGGTGGTTCTTGGTGGAGGAGAAAGTGGTGTAGGAGCCGCCTTATTAGGGAAAGTAAAAAAGTATGAAGTATTTCTTTCTGATTCAGGAAAGATTGCCAAAAAATATAAAGACGTTCTTATACATAATGAGATTGAATGGGAAGATGGAGCTCATACGGAATCTAAAATCCTAAACGCCAATTTAGTTGTTAAAAGCCCCGGTATTCCTGACCATATGTCTATGGTCAAGAAACTACATAAAGCAGCTATCTCGGTAGTGTCTGAAATTGAATTTGCAGCAACCTATACCAATGCTAATATCATTGGGATTACAGGGAGTAATGGAAAAACAACAACGACTATGATGGTTTATCATATTCTAAAACAGGCAGGATTGGACGTGGCCATGGGAGGGAATATTGGTGAAAGTTTCGCTAAACAAGTTCTTAATGATACGTCTAATTACGTCCTAGAGCTTAGCAGTTTTCAATTAGATGGCATACAGAGTTTTAGACCTCACATCGCTGTTATTACCAATATAACTCCAGATCATCTGGACCGTTATGACCATAAGTTTGAAAATTATATTGCGTCTAAGTTTAGGATTGTAATGAACCAAACGTCAAAAGATTATTTACTGTATGATTCGGATGATGAGGTCATTACATCTTATATAAAAAATCATCCAATTCAATCACAATTAGTGCCTTTTTCGCTTTCTGAAGTAGTAGCAAATGGGGCCTATTTAGAACAAAATAATATAATAATAGAATTTAACAATAGAGATACAATTATGCCAACAACAAACTTAGCTTTAGAAGGAAAGCACAACGTAAAAAATGCCATGGCTGCAGCCACGGTAGCACATCTATTGAAAATTAGAAAAGCTACTATACGAGAAAGTCTTGAAGGATTTCAGGGGGCTGAGCATCGTTTGGAGCAAGTTCTTACAATTAACAAAGTTAAATATGTAAATGATTCAAAGGCTACGAACGTCAATGCGACGTACTACGCCTTAGAAAGTATGAATGTTCCTACTGTTTGGATTGTAGGCGGTGTTGATAAAGGAAATGATTACACATCATTATTTCCGTTTGTAAATGAAAAAGTCAAAGCAATCATATGCTTAGGGAAGGATAACGAAGCGTTGTTTGACGCTTTTGGAAATATGGTTGATGTTATTATTGAAACCCAGTACATGAGTGAGGCTGTCAAAATTGCTTATAATGTTGCCGCTGCTGGAGAAGCTGTTTTATTGTCTCCTGCTTGTGCGAGTTTTGATTTGTTTGAGAGTTACGAAGATAGAGGTCAACAATTTAAATCAGCTGTAAGAAAATTATAATGAAAACAGTATTTGAGAACATAAAAGGGGATCGGATTATTTGGGCTATTGCTGCATTGTTAGCAGTATTCTCATTCCTCCCTGTGTATAGTGCTGCTAGTAATCTGGCTTATATAGGCAGTGGTAGTAATACCTTTAGTTATTTTATCAAGCATTTTGTGCATTTGTTTTTAGGATTTTCTATTATTTATGGGGTTCATAAAATTCCGTACAGGTATTTTAGGGGGCTTTCAATGGTAATGATTCCAGTTGTTTTAATATTGTTAATAATAACAATGCTTCAGGGAGCTACTATTGGAGGAGCCAATGCAAGCCGATGGATTCGAGTTCCAATTGTTGGATTTACATTCCAGCCATCCACCTTGGCTGCTCTGGTTTTAATGGTATATGTAGCACGTTATTTATCTAAAATTAAAGATGAGGTTGTCTCTTTTAAGGAGTCTATTTTTCCGTTGTGGCTGCCAGTTTTTATTGTTTTAGCTTTGATTCTCCCAGCCAATTTTTCAACTGCCGCACTGATCTTTTCAACGGTTATTTTACTAACTTATATGGGAGGGTATCCTTTCAAGTATCTATCAATTATTATTGGGAGTGGTATTCTTGTCCTCTCTTTGTTTGTTTTGACAGCGAAGGCTTTCCCAGACTTAATGCCAAACAGAGTAGATACTTGGACCAGTCGAATTGCTAGTTTTTTAGATACTGAAGTCACACAGGAAGATTATCAGATTGAAAAAGCCAAAATAGCCATTGCTACTGGAGGTATTCAGGGGTTAGGTCCAGGTAAAAGTGTGCAAAAAAACTTTTTACCTCAGTCTTCCTCGGATTTTATTTTTGCAATTATTATTGAAGAGTATGGGCTTATAGGGGGTGTATTTTTATTATTTCTCTATTTATGGTTGTTATTTAGAATAGTAATTGTTGCTCAAAAATCAGATTCTGTTTTTGGAAAGCTGTTGGCTATCGGGGTTGGAATTCCAATTGTTTTTCAAGCGCTTGTCAATATGGGGGTTGCTGTACAGCTATTCCCTGTAACTGGGCAAACATTGCCGCTTATTAGTAGTGGTGGTACTTCAATATGGGTAACCTGTTTAGCCTTGGGTATTGTGTTAAGTGTAAGTGCAAAAAGAGATGAAGATAAAAACAAAGAAGTAGATGATCAGCATCCTTTAGAAATATTAAGCGAAGCATTATAATGAAGTCGTATAAAGTCATATTATCAGGTGGTGGAACAGGAGGGCATATTTACCCTGCGATAGCCATTGCTAACGAATTGAAGTTGCGATTTCCGTCAACTGAATTTTTATTTGTAGGCGCAAGTGATAAAATGGAAATGCAAAAGGTGCCGCAAGCGGGCTATCCCATCGTTGGTTTGTGGATCTCTGGGTTTCAAAGGAGACTAACATTTAAAAATTTATTATTTCCATTTAAGTTAATTTTTAGTTTACTTAAATCGATTCAAATTGTAGGTGCTTTTAAGCCCGATGTAGTAATTGGAACGGGTGGTTTTGCAAGTGGCCCTGTGTTACAGGTAGCTTCAATGAGGGGGGTGCCAACTCTTATACAAGAGCAAAACTCATTTCCAGGAATTACAAATAAATTACTATCAAAAAGAGTTAATAAAGTCTGTGTTGCTTACGAAGACTTAGATAGGTTTTTTCCATCTAGCAAAATAATACTTAGTGGAAATCCAGTTCGTCAAGATCTTTTAGATTTGGAGCAGAAAACTAAAGAGGCGTTTTCCTTTTTCAACTTAGAAGCTGACAAAAAAACACTGTTGGTTTTGGGGGGTAGTCTTGGGTCTCGTCGCATTAATCAGCTCATCGAGTCTAAGCTAGACTACTTCAACTCTTTGGGAGTTCAGGTTGTTTGGCAGTGTGGGAAATTATATTCGGAACATTATAGTAAATATAACTCTAGTGATTTAGTGCAAGTTCATACGTTTATTAACAGAATGGATTTAGCATATGCTGCGGCCGATTTTGTGATTTCAAGAGCTGGCGCAAGTTCAGTTTCTGAGCTTTGTGTTGTAGGGAAACCAGTAATTTTTATTCCTTCTCCAAATGTTTCTGAAGACCATCAAACTAAAAACGCGAATGCCATAACTAAAAATAAGGCTGCAATATTAATAGCTGAAAATGAGCTGGATTTAACTTTTGAAACCAAATTTTCTGAACTTTTTAGTTCAGAATCTCAGCAAAAGTTATTGTCAGAAAATATAAAAAAATTAGCTTTAAGAGGAGCTACAAAAACAATCGTTGATGAAATTGAAAAATTATTAACTAAATGAATTTAAAATCTATCCATAATATTTATTTCATTGGCATCGGTGGTGTTGGAATGAGTGCGCTTGCAAAGTACTTTGTGGCTGTGGGTAAAACCGTTGGTGGCTACGATAAAAAGCCTTCAATCGCTACAGACTCTTTGATTGATTTGGGTGTTAGTATTCAATTTGAAGCCAGCCCTATCAAGATGGATAAATTATTCACAGACCCTCTAAAAACCTTGGTGGTTTTTACGCCAGCGGTTTCGCAGACTAACCCGCTTTTGAGTTATTTTAAATCCAATAGTTTTCAAGTACTTAAGCGTTCAGAAGTGTTGGGTATAGTAACTAAAAACACGCGATGTTTGGCAGTAGCAGGGACACACGGCAAGACCACCACCACTAGTATCTTGGCGCATTTATTGTATCAGAATAACGAACAAATGACTGCCTTCATTGGGGGTGTTTCAGAAAACTATCAATCAAATTTCATACAACGAGGCACAGAAATTTCAGTGGTTGAAGCCGATGAGTTTGACCGATCTTTTTTAACACTCAGTCCAGATTTTGCCTGTATTACATCAATGGACGCAGATCACTTAGACGTTTATGGTTCTGCAGAGGACATGGCAACAACTTTCAAAGAATTTGTTCAAAAAATAAAACCTTCTGGTAAATTATTTATCAAAAAAGGATTGCCATTTGATGGCATTACTTATGGCGTTAATGAGCCGGCCGATTATAGTGCCTTAAAGGTTCGTATTTTAAAGGGCGCTTACTGTTTTGATATACAAACCCCATCGGAGTTAATAGAAAACGTCCATTTTAGTCTTCCTGGAGTTCATAATTTATCTAATGCATTAGCAGCCATGGCGATGGCGCTTGAGTTTGGGTGTTCTGCCTCGGGTTTAGTCAAAGCATTGGAGTCTTACAAGGGAGTTCAAAGACGTTTCACGTATCAAATCAAAACAGAGGATTTTGTGTTTATAGATGACTATGCGCATCATCCTACAGAAATAAATGCTGTACATCAAGCAGTGAGAGAGATGTATCCAGCCAAAAAGGTGGCCGTGGTGTTTCAGCCACATCTTTTTAGTAGGACAAGAGATTTTATTGATGAATTTGCAGCAAGCTTGTCTCAATTTGATGCTACTTTTTTGTTAGATATTTATCCAGCAAGAGAGTTGCCTATAGTGGGAGTTGATTCTGAGTGGTTGTTGGGGAAAATAAAAAGCCCAATAAAGAAATTAATTTCTAAATCTGAGATAGTAGGGAAGATAAAGGATTTGGGGTATCCTGTATTTATTACCATTGGCGCTGGAGATATTGGAGTTGAAGTAAGTGAATTAAAAGAAAAACTGAGCTATGCGTATTAATTGGGGTTTTGTTAAAGGACTGTTTTTGCTTGGGTTGGTGGTGTTTTTGTATGCATTTTCATCCTTCAAAAACAATAACCGCCCAGTGTCTGGCGTAAAGGTTGAGTTTACAGGTGAGGATAACGTTTTTATTACGTCTGAAATGGTTAATAAATTGTTAATACAAAGTCAAGAAAAACTATATTTTTTACCAAAAGAAGGTATAGATTTGAAAGAGATGGAGTTTTTGCTTGCGTCAAACGACATGATAAAGTCGGCTCAGGTGTATCTTACTGTAAACGGAGAAGTTACGGCTAAGGTTGAGCAAAAACGCCCCATTGCTAGGGTGTATTCTAGTGACGTATTTTACATAGATGAAGAGGGTTTTAGAATGCCATTGTCATCAGAACATAGTGCACGCGTCCCATTGGTGTACGGGGTTGTGGATACTGAAGATTTAGAGTCCGCTTACAGGGTCGCATCAGTGGTGTATAAAGATTCATTTTTAAAAATGTACATCACTGAAATTTTTCAGAATGAAAATAAAGAAATTAGTTTAAAAATGAGGTTATTAGATTTTGAGGTTTTAGTAGGGAATCTAGACAACTTAGAAATAAAGTTAAGAAATTTAAAAGCATTTTATCAGAAAGCCAAAAAAGATAATATGTTAGGTATTTATAAAAGCGTGAATTTACAATTTGAGAATCAAGTTGTTTGCACAGAAAAATAATTGTTATGGAAGCTCAGAATATTTCAGTTGGATTAGATATTGGTACCACAAAAATTGTGGCCATGATAGGTCGTAAAAACGAGTATGATAAACTTGAAATTCTTGGTATTGGAAAGTCCAAAAGCCTTGGAGTACACAGAGGAGTCGTGAATAATATCACACAAACCATTCAGTCTATTCAGCAAGCTGTATCTGAATCTGAGTCCGATTCAGGATTAAAGATTGGTGAGGTTACTGTTGGCATTGCAGGCCAGCACATTCGCAGCCTTCAGCATAGTGATTATATCACCAGAGAAAACTCTGAATTAGTTATTAACGAAGAAGATATTGATCGCCTCATTAACCAAGTTCATAAACTTGTAATGTTACCAGGTGAAGAAATTATTCATGTACTACCTCAAGACTACAAAGTAGATGGTCAGGCAGAAATTAAAGAGCCTATTGGTATGTACGGAGAGCGCCTTGAAGCCAATTTTCATGTGGTTGTTGGCCAGGTATCTTCCATTAGAAATATTGGGCGTTGTGTGCAAACAGCAGGCTTGAATTTGGAAGGCATTACTCTTGAGCCTTTGGCTTCTGCGAATGCTGTGCTAAGTCAGGAAGAAAAAGAGGCTGGTGTTGCACTAATAGATATTGGAGGTGGGACCACAGATTTAGCTGTTTTTAAAGACGGCATTATTCGACATACAGCCGTTATTCCATTTGGAGGAAATGTGATTACTGAAGACATCAAAGAAGGTTGCTCGATTATAGAAAAGCAAGCAGAATTATTAAAAATCAAATTTGGATCCGCTTGGCCTGGAGAAAATAAAGATAATGAGATAGTTTCTATCCCTGGTTTGAGAGGGCGGGATCCTAAAGAAATTACCCTCAAAAACTTATCTAAAATTATACACGCAAGAGTTGTTGAAATTATAGAGCAGGTATATGTTGAGATTAAAAATTATGGCCACGAAGAACAAAAGAAAAAATTAATTGCCGGAATTGTACTCACAGGTGGTGGAAGTCAGCTAAAACACTTAAAGCAATTGGTAGAATATATCACAGGAATGGACACCAGAGTTGGGTATCCAAATGAGCATTTGGCAGGAGATAGTGATAGTGACATTACAAGTCCAATGTATGCCACAGCAGTAGGTTTAGTGATGGATAGCTTGATGAGACAAGAGAAAACACTGACAGAAATACCAGAAAATAACGAGAGTGAATCGGAAGAAGAGGAGACTCCAATTCCAGAAGCCCCTAAAAGAAAAGACGGAGGGTTTTTAGAAAAACTTACCGAAAGAGTTAAAGACTTTTTGGATAACGCAGAATAAAAATAATAACCAGTAAAATTAAGTATATGAGCAGCAGTAATGATTTTGGAATCACATTCGACTTGCCAAAGAACCAATCTAACGTCATCAAAGTTATTGGCGTAGGTGGGG
>Ga0115572_10003971_pt1 | contig 11624 bp, 10 predicted proteins | sample COGITO_mtgs_1206_FD_88681 | JGI IMG/M metagenome (GOLD analysis project Ga0115572, IMG submission 88681) | Pelagic marine microbial communities from North Sea - COGITO_mtgs_120607 | ecosystem: Environmental > Aquatic > Marine > Epipelagic | place: Germany:Helgoland, sampling site Kabeltonne... | reverse complement strand
TACCATAGCTGCAAAAGGCTCATCTGCTTTGTATTGTAAGATTAGTTCTACTATTTTTAAAACAACAAGAACTAGGCAAGCCCAAGGAACCATTTTTTCCAAAAAGTCACTTTTGTTAAAAAGACTAAATAGAAGCACGCCTGCTACACCTGTTTCCAATCCTCCAAAAGCACTCATTATTGGTTTGGTTAATTCCATTTTGTTCATCCAATCCAGCGCCATTTTTCCTCCTATTTGTTTTCCAATACCGGCTGCCATTTCAAAGGCAACTAAGCAAATACTAACAACCCAGAATATAATTTTCATACGTTTACATTATTTGTGTTTAAATTTAATTGTAATAAAATAGTAGAGTAATTAAATAGAATTTATAAATTAAAATATAACTATATAACGATTTATAAATATATAAATCAATTTCAAAAAAACAAAAACAAAAGAAAAAATTGCATAACATAATAAACAGGAACAGTTAACCTACTTGATTGATTAAATTAGCTACGTTCTTGTTTTTTGTGTGTGTGGAGAAGTATCATTAATTTAAAATACTGGTTATCAACCATGCATAAGACTCACCATGTAAACTGATTCGTAAATAAATGGGTGAAAAATTGATTAAAATTTAAAATATTATAAGACTATAGAAGATTCATATTTTTTTCGGATGCTGTCTTTTTGAGCTTTGTGTTGTTTTAATGCCATTTTGTTTTCGGTCTTTACTTTCTCAATTTGTTCAGTACTAGAATTTTCAGGAATCCAAATTAAAGTGCTGGCTGGAGCTTGCAATTCGTAAGCGTAATCTATAATTTGAACAAGCTTTTGATCCTTCAAGTAAAACGTGTTCGTTTGGCTTTCAATTCCGGCAAAATCGTCTCGGTATTCTTTAAGTAGCACCAAGGTGTCTTTATGAGATAAATCCAGCCACGCATAGCCACACATAGTGCATTCTAGGCCTTTGTAACATTCAGTCGAGTATGTGGTACCCTTAAATACATACTGGTCTATTTTGTTTGTTGTTTGATTGGTTTTATGATTAAAACTAAGGGTGTCTACACCATTAACCCAAACCGTGTTTTTGTGTTTTGAAAGAAAGTTCGTGTGGCCCAGGAGTTCTCTTTTTTGTGCAATTAAATCTGCGATTGGATTTTCTCCAAATTTACTGATTTGCTTGTGTAAATCGGTTTTTTCATTCCCCTTATAAAAAGATGCATTACTTTTTATATTGCCCGAATGAAATTCTTCTCCATTTTCATCGTAATACAAAATCATAGAACCGCCACCAGATATTTCTTGGTAGTACAATGGTCTTCCATTTTCGTACCAATTGTATATTTCACCACCGTAATCAAAAAAGTCGTTCTTGTATGGGTAATCGGTTTCCATTTTCAATTGTCCGTTTTCGTACCATGCTTTTCCTAAGGTTGCTCTTCCTTCTTTGTAGGTGGCTTCAGCTTTCATTGATCCATTTGGGTACAATTGGTAAAGGGTTCCGGAATAGTCCAATTGATCGAGATCTAAATCGCTCCAGAGCTTTCTTTTTTCGGTTCCATTTTCGTTCCAAAATTTTTGAGAGATCAGTTTAATTTGGCTTCCATATTTTCCGTATCCATAAATACCTTCAACTTTTTTTTGTCCATTTTTGTACCATTCGGTAGCTTTCATTTGTTGAGTTTCCGATTTCAGTTGTCCATTTGAGTGCCAGGAGCGCGTAATTCCAACTTGAATGCCATTTTCATAATGGCTCTCGTATTTTGGTTTTCCGTCTTCGTAGGCGATTACTTGACCTGTAATTGGCTCAAAAGTAGCTTTGAGTACGTGTGTTGAAGGGGGAATGGTATTGCTTACGAAATGTTTGATTCCGTTGGTAGTTCCTTCTTCTAGAGCACAACGCACTACTAATTTTGCATTGTACGTTTGGCTTTGTTTTTGGCAGGAAACAAAAAATAGAATGGATAGAAATGGGAGTAGAATGTTTTTTATCATTTGTCTAAATTAAAAAAAAAGCTGAGGTTTAAACCAAGTGAATTCCGTCTTTTTTTATGGCAATCATTTTGTCTTTGTACAAATTCCCAATGGCCTTTTTGAAGACTTTTTTACTCATTTCTAGTTCTTCGTAAATCAACTCTGGAGCCGATTTATCATTTAGGGGTAAAAACCCATTAGCGTCGTGTAATGCTTCAATTATGTAGGACCTTGCGTCTTTTACTTCTGCCATTCCTTGTTTTTTTAAGGTAATATCAATTTTAGTGTCTTCTGGACGTATTGCTTTTACATAGCCAATTGTTTTTTGACCTTCTTCAAGTTGTTGAAATATTTCGTTGTGAAAGAGCAGTCCCCAAAACTTATTGTTTACGACCACCCGAACACCTAAATCGGTTTCATCACAAATTAACAAATCAACCTCCTGACCAATTTCCAAATCTTCTGCTTCGTTTTGCAAATGGCGGTGCACTTTTGCTGTTGCGGCAATTCTATCGGTTTGTTGGTCTAAATAAGCATACACCAAATAGTAGCCATTGTCTACCATTAGCGCTCTTTGTTGCGATATGGGTACAAATAAATCTTTGGGCAGACCCCAATCTAAAAAGGCGCCGTACGATTCTATTTTATTAACGTTTAAGTAAGCAAATTCTCCAACGCGAATGTACGGATCTAAGCGCGTTGCTATAATTCGATCTTCGGAATCTCTGTAAACAAATACGTCCATAAAATCGCCCACTTCAACTCCCGAAGGAACATAGCGTTTGGGCAGTAAAATACCATTGTATTTCCGCTCTTCAGTATCCAAGAAAAGTCCAATTTCGGTACTTCTTAATACTTCTAAATTTACATTCTTTCCAATTAAACTCATCTTGTAAATACCCACTCTTTTTCGGTAGATAACGTATCGCTGAAAGCGTAACCACCACTATTAAAATTCTTTAATTCGTTCACATCACTTAGGTGATTCTGAACAATAAAACGCACCATCATCCCTCGCGCTTTTTTTGCAAAAAAGCTGATTACTTTAAGTACCCCATTTTTTTCATCTTTAAATACAGGTGTAATTACTTTTGCAGTGAGTGTATTTTTAGCGACCGCTTTAAAATATTCATTTGAAGCTAGATTTACCACAATATCTTGTTCGCGTTCATTGATTTCTGACGCTATTTTTGTTCCCCAAAATTTGTAAAGATTTTCACCATTTTTGTTGGGTAATTTGGTGCCCATTTCCAAGCGGTAGGCCTGCATTAAATCTAGGGGTTTTAAAATACCGTACAAACCCGATAAAATACTGAGGTTTTTTTGAGCATACGCTATTTCCGTTTCGGTCAAACTTTCCGCTTCTAAACCTGTGTATACATCTCCTTTAAAAGCAAAAATTGCTTGTTTGGAGTTGGTCAGGTCAAAGGGAAGTTGCCATTGTTCAAAACGATCTGCGTTAAGTTCAGCAATTTTCGAACTTACACCCATCAGGTTTTGAAGTTCGGTTGCTTTTAGCTTTTTGAGCTGGGCTATTAATTCTTTAGCTTCATTTAGAAACGGCGCCAATGAATAACTAGAAACCTCCATTGCAGGTTCCAAATCCAAAGTTTTGGCAGGCGATAGTAGTAAATGCATTCAATTAAATTTTTAACAAAAGTACAATTTCATTTGTTAGGCTATAGTTACATTTTGTTGTTTATATTTGTTTAAACAACATTTACCTATGAAATTAAAGAATTTAAGCTTTCTGGTTTTATTTATACTTGTATCCTGTACCGGAACTAAGAAAATGACAAAGCGTGCTTTAGCCTTTGAGCAGCAAGGCATGTATACCGAAGCTGCTAACTATTTTTTAGAAGCTTTGCGTCGTAAAAGCACTAATATTGACGCTGCAATGGGCTTAAAAAGAACGGGTCAATTGGTTTTAGACGATCTCTTGGCAGCGTTTTTTAAGTCGCATACCTCCAAAGCGTACAAGAGCTCGGTATATGCTTATTTAAAAGCTGAAAATTACAAATCCAGTGCAGCTGCTTTTACTGTAAGTCTTGAGATTCCTTCGTATTATCCCGAGTATTACAAAGAGGATTTGGCTTTGTATTTAGCATCGATTTACGACGATGCTTTGTCTTGCTTAGACAAAGAAGAATTTGACAAAGGATTGAGTTATTTAGATGAAATTTTACGTTTAGACGCAGCTTACAAAGATGTTGCAGAGCTGAAAACGTACGCTAGGTTAGAACCTGTTTATAGAAAGGCGAATTTGGCTTTGGAAACAAAAAAATTTAGAAGTGCCTATTATTTATTTGGCAAAACCATTTCTTACAAAGACAGTGACGAGCTAAAAGCTTATGCTTTAAAGGAAGCTCAATACCCCATAGCAATGTTACCATTTGAAAATGCAACTACTACAGCTAACATTCATAAATCATTTGAATCTCAATTTTTAAATCTATTTATTAAAGACAAAAATCCTTTTATTAAAATTATAGATAGAGTTCATATTGAAACTGTTTTAAACGAACAAGAGTTGGGGCTCAGTGGTTTGGTAGATTCTCAAACAGCAGCCAAGGCAGGTGATTTGTTTGGAGCTAAGGCTCTTTTGGTAGGACGTTTGGTTAGTTACGATGCAAAATTTTCTGCGCCAAAGGCTACAAAAAAGAAAGGTTGGGAATCGTACAAGCAAAAAAAGTACAATGCAGCTACCAAAGAATACGATTTGGTAACCAAATACTCTAAGGTGAAATACAATCTATTCCAAGGGAGATCTTATGTTAATATAACGATTGAGTACAAACTTATATCAACGGAAACGGGTGAGATTTTAGCGACTAATTTATTTACCGACAAAAGAGAAGACCAAGTAAAGTACATAGAATTCGATGGCAATACTAAAAATCTGGTATCTGGTACTTGGGTCTCTAGCCAAACTGACAGTGAATCCGATCGAAAAAACACCGGTTACAAAGATCGTAAGAACATTCAAGGACTCTTAAAGGCCAACAAAAATTTAAGGTCTAAAGCAGACCTGATGCGCATAGTTTTAAAAAATGTAAGTGCTAAGGCTGTTAGCGAAATAAACAGTTACAATCCAGAGGAGAACTAATGAAACGTATTTATTTATTTGTGTTTACTGTTTTTTTAGTTGGCTGTTCTGGTGTAAAAGAGGTTGGCTCACCCGAAGTTGTTTATCCTAATTGGATTTCAAGCAGACCCATTTCCAGCGCATTTTATATTGGCATTGCTAAAGCAAGTAAGCAAACCTCAGATTATCAAGCCATAGCGAAACAAAATGCATTGGCCGATTTGAGTAGCGAAATTTCTGTGACTTTAAGTTCGGCCTCTATTTTTCATCAGATTGACAAAGGTGAAACCTACAGAGAAGAGTACCAAGCGCTTATTCAAGTTGAAAGTCAAAAGCAATTGGAATCTTATACGCTTGTAGATTCTTGGGAAAGCGAATCTGAATACTGGATGTATTACCAATTGTCTAAAACCAACTGGGATCGAATTACTACTGAGCGTAAGCAAAAAGCAATTGCGCAATGTTACCGTTTCTATAAATTGGCGCTTACCAATTTAGAAGAGGGTAATGTTGTAGCTTCCGTTATGCATGCTGTTAAGGCACTCGATGCTGTGAAAATTTACTTGAATGAATCTGTACTACATTCCGACTTAGATGAACCCTTAGATGCTCTTTGTTTTCAGTTGTTAGCCGAAATACAAAGTTCTTTAACGTATACGCTTGAGAATGGTACTCAAAATCAGTCGCTCATTTTGATGGGACAAAACAAGGTTCCTCATTCTTTTCGTGTTTTTGTGGGTAGCGAATATCTACCATTTAAAGTACGGTCTTCTTTTAGGGATGCTCCAGCACATACTTTATCCGATGCAAAAGGTTTTATAAATATTCAGGTATCTGATGCTGATGTTTATCGAACGGATCATTTTATTCAATTTACATTCGATTGGGAGGGCTTAATTAGAGAAGCTAATGCTTCTAATTTAGTTACCTCCTTACTCGATTTCCCAGAAAATGTCTTTAAGATAAATCTTGAGTCTGCAATGCCCAAAATGTTCGTTAAATCTTCTGAATTGAATTTAGGAGAACCTATGGTGCATGGTGTTTTGTTAAACGCAACGACAAATTATTTAAAGGAAAAGGGATTCGAGATCGTAGCACAAGAACAAGCTGATTACCTTATAATTATTACAGCAAATACGCACAGAGGTTTAAAAACCAATAGAATGCATACCGCTATTTTGCAATACGAGTTTGAGGTAAAGGATGCACAGCAAAAAGTTATTTACCAAAGACAAGAATTGGAATTAAAGGGCGTGCAGGCAAGTTTCCCTACTGCAGGAGTAAATGCTTACGAACGCAGCACAGACGAGTTTAAATGGGATGTATTAAGAGCTTTTTTGAAGCATCTTGAAGGGAACTAGAGTTTTTAAAATTAAGTAACTCTCCCTAATATATAAAACTTTTATTTCATTTAAATTGACAAACAACAAGTCTTCTCATTCCAACTAATTTAAAGTTTTAGATTTGGTTGAATTGCATTTTATTGAATCGACTAGGTAAATTTGCCACAACGAATCCATACGATTACAATTTTTTCATTAGCAACTGGTATAATTTCACCATTTCGTATACGTCATCCTTGTGAACTTTTTCATCTGGTGTATGAACATGGTCTTCTGGAGCACCAACAAAGCACCAATCAAAAGGGTAGGGCGATTTCTGCAAAGCGTTTCCATCAGAGCCCCCAGCATCTTCAACTTCCAATTGAAATTTTACAGCACTTTCGCTTGCTATCTTAACGATTTTTCGAACAAAAGATTTACGAGGTATACCAGAGTCACGAAGCGAAATGGCCACTCCATTGCCATGCGGCACACCTTCGGTAACCCAAGTAATGTCGGAAATTAACGCCTGACGAACGCCCCATTTCTCGTAAATATACTTCCCTAAATAACCCACAGAACCTCCACCGGTTTCTTCCCAACAGGAAAAAATCAACACCCCATTCTCTAATGTTTCTGACACTTTTAATGCATTCCACATCCCTAAACGGTTGTCCATGTAGCAATTTTGAATGTAGTGTGCGTCTTCTCTCCAATTTGGTTTAAACGTAAGGTTGGTTCCTCTGTCAATATCCCTATCAAGTTTATACGTAAGCGCTTTGGTTTTAGGGTCTACCACCAATTCAGTTTCTATGAGTCCCTTGGAATCTTCTCCGACCAACTTGATTCCCGAAATTAAACGAGGCCCACCTAATTTTACCAATTCTTTCCCGTAGCGAACGGTAAAGCCAATGGAATCTAAATGTGCAAAAATGGCCGTTTTAGGAGTTCCAAATTTTAAAATGAGACAATCTTGAAAATCATCCCCATAAATTAGTTCGGGTTCAACTTTCCATTGGGCCTTGTTTTTTTCTACGTAGTCAATAACAAAATCTCTTAAAGGAGCTTCATCTCCTGCAGGAGCATGTATTGCTTGTAGTTCTTTCAGTAATGAGTAATCCACGTTTCTTTGCTTAAATTAGATTTATAAATATAGCTGGCCGCTTAAGCTTCATTTTCAATGAGATGAATACTTATGTTTTTTAAGCCTGAAAACTTATCGAGGGCTTTGTTTGTTTCTTTCTTGCGTATGGCAAATTGAATTTTACAATCCAGTTCCATCTGCTGGTTTTTAATCTGTACACCTAGGTCTTTTATAAAACGCATAACCGTATTCATTTCTGGGTAGCCAAAGCGAACTTCAAAATCTACATCAATGGTACATTCAATAATCTCAGCAGCATTTAAAGCCTCTAATGCAGCATTTTTGTAGGCGTTCATCATGCCGCCCACCCCAAGTTTTGTACCTCCAAAATACCGCACTACCACCACCGCAACATTAGTCAAGTCTTTTGCATCTATTTGGCCTAATATTGGCTTTCCGGCTGCATTTGTTGGCTCTCCATCGTCGTTGGCTCTGTAAGCAGAGTAGTCTGGCTTAAAACGATAAGCGTAACAATGGTGTCGGGCGGTGTGATGCTCTTTTTTTAAATCGTCTATTTTTAATTTAAGTTCTTGCTCGGATGTTAGGGCAAATGCGTAGCCATAAAACTTAGAACCTCGGTCTTTAAAAAAACCTTCGGAGCTTTTTGCAATCGTTTTGTATGAATCTTTTTCCTCGCTCAACTTATGAAATAGAGATTAAGAGGATTGATGTTATGGCAATGCCAATACCAATCCAGTTGGTTTTTGACAAACGTTCTTTAAACAGCAAACTGGCTAAAATTGCAGATGCAGCTACAATACCCACATTGTTTATAGGAAATACAAAAGTACTCTCCGGATAATAATTCAGACATTTTAGGAAAAACACAATGGACATCACATTAGGAATCCCTAAACTTACCCCAGCAATGATGTTTCTTACTTTTATTTTTTCTACAGTAAAGTGTCTGACAATAAGAACGGGCAAACCAATTAATCCTGCTACAAAGAATAGGATAGAACTAAATTTTAATTCCAAACCTTGTTCTACCAGATCGAAGGTTTCAAGGCTGTAAATAAGTACAATATCTAACACTCCAGAGCCAAAAAATAATACAATGGGAACGCTAAATAACAGCGGATTAATGGTTTTTCTTTTTTCCTCTTTTTTAGCCGTAAAATAAACGGATAGTAAAGCTAAAAGAATTCCAACGACTTTGAATGAATTCATAGAATCGTTAAAATAAAAGTATCCAAAAAGTACTGGAATACACAGCGATATTTTTGTGGCTACAGAGGTAATTGCAATACCAACTTTTTGTGCTGAAAAAGCTATTATGTTAAACAAACTTATAAAGAGACATCCAATTAAAAGGGTAGAGGGAAACCATTCTTCCGATGCTATTTGCTTCACATCCATGGGTTCGCCTACCACCAAAGCACTGATTAATCCGGCAGTTATATAATTAAAAACAATGGCTTGAAAATTATTTACTTTGTAAAGCTCAAACATCTTAAATATGAGAACTAAAGCGGTGGTGAAAAATATACTGAGAATAAGATAAATCATAACTTAAGGTAAGGGTTAAGGTGTTTTTTTGTTTTTTTAAATTGGTTTAGCTAATGCTATAAACAAGCTAATTCAAGAGGGTTTTATTTTTATACCATTTTAAAATATCTGAAGAAATTGTTTCTATTTTCCAGGGTTCTAGGTTGAATTTAGGAGCTGAAATGCCGTTTTTAAGTTTTATTTTTCCTATGAAAACCCTTGCTTCATCCCATAAATTTAAATCAATGAAATTTTGCAGGGTTTTGGTTCCACCTTCAATAATTACAGAATGAATTTCTCTGTTGTAAAGTTCGTTTAATAGTTCGTTTTCGGTATGTTTAAAATGTATTTTTTGATAGGTAGTTGTTTTCGTATTTTCAATGTGTTCTTTTGTAAAAACCAAGGTTTTTGCTGCATCGTTAAATGCATTTAAACTCGAGTTTAGTTTTATAGATTTATCAATGACTACTCTTAAGGGTTGATCACCTTCCCAAAGTCTAGCGGTGAGAGATGGATTGTCTAATTCTACTGTTTTAGTACCGACTAAAATAGCGGCTTCTTCTGTTCTCCACTTGTGTACTCTTTTTTTAGATTCTGAACTCGTAATCCAAAAAGGCTTTCCTTTTTCTTGATCTAATGGAGCTATAAAACCGTCGGTAGTTTCGGCCCATTTTAAAATAATGTAAGGTCTTTTATTGTTGTGAAAAGTAAAAAAACGTTTGTGAGATTCTTTGCAATCTTTTTCAAGAACCCCCACAGTTAGAGAAATTCCAGCTTCTCGCATCATCTCTATACCTTTTCCCGAAACTTTAGAAAAATGATCGATGCAACCCACCACCACTTTGGGTATTTTGTGTTTTACAATTAAAGATGCGCAGGGAGGCGTTTTTCCCGAGTGAGCACAAGGCTCTAAATTTACATATAAAGTAGCTTTGGCTAGTAGAGACCTGTCTTTTACACTCGCTATTGCATGAACCTCAGCATGTGCTTCTCCGGCTTTTTGATGCCAACCTTCTCCAATAATCTTATTTTTGTAAACAAGCACCGCTCCAACCATTGGGTTAGGGTAGGTCTTGCCCAATCCTAAGGCTGCCAATTCTAGGCATCTCTTCATGTAAATTTCATCGGTGTCCATAGTTCAAAAATAGACAAAATGCTTTAGTTTTAGGCTATGCTAAAAATCAAAGATATACGGATTCATTTAAAAAATTGCTTAAGCTGTCAATATCCTGATAATGAGCTTAGAGGGTTTGGCAATTGGATACTTGAACACCTCTTTGATTACACCATTACCGATGCTCTACTGAATGCTGATAGAACGCTAACAGAAAAAAACAGCTCAGATTTGGAGTTCATTATAGCGCATTTAAAACAGGAAAAACCCATTCAACAAATTTTAGGTTATTCTTGGTTTTACGGTCGTAAGTTTTTAGTTAATAAACACGTTTTAATACCCAGACCTGAAACGGAAGAATTGGTTGATTGGATGCTGAAAGATTCTCTAGACGACACTTCCATATTAGAAGTAGGAACCGGATCTGGATGCATAGCCATTACTTTAGCACTCAATACCAATGCAACTATTGTTTCTATCGATGTGTCTGAATTGGCTTTAAAACAAGCTAAAACTAACGCTCTGGCATTGAATGCATCGGTTGCCTTTTGTAAGGCAGATGTTTTGGATGACTCCTCCTGTGATAGCTTAGGTGCTTTTGATGTTATTGTAAGTAACCCTCCTTATGTTTTGGAATCCGACAAACAAATGATGTCTAACAATGTATTGGAGTACGAACCTCATTTGGCTTTGTTTGTTTCTTCTGATGACCCTTTACTGTTTTACCGTGCAATTGCAACTATGGCAAGCAGAAAACTTAATGCTAATGGTGTGTTGTATTTTGAAATTCACGAAAATTACGGGCAGGAAACCCTGGATATGTTATCTTTAAAAGGATTTAAGGCCCTTGAATTGAAAAAAGATTTACAAGGTAAAGATAGAATGGTAAAAGCCGTTTGGAAATTGTAAATTAGCTGACCACGGAACTATAGATTTTAAATTAGATTGATGTAAATGGACTTAAAGTCTAAAATTGAGCTTCTTCGAAATGAAATTAATGCACACAACCATGCTTATTATTTATTGGATAAGCCTGTTGTTAGCGATTTTGAATTTGATGGAATGCTCGCTGAGCTCATTCAGTTAGAGAAAGCTCACCCAGCGTATTTTGATGCAAACTCACCCAGCCAAAGAGTAGGTGGTTCTGTGAACAAAAATTTTGAGACAGTTCCGCACAAACGCGCCATGCTATCTCTAGGAAACACGTATTCTGAAGAAGATTTAAGAGACTTTGACAAGCGTGTGCAAAAAATTATAACCGAAACATACACCTACGTATGTGAGCTTAAATACGACGGTGTTTCTATTAGTTTACATTATGAGAATGGCGTTCTAAAGCAAGCCCTCACAAGAGGAGACGGCTCACAGGGAGACGATGTTACGGCGAATGTTAGAACCGTAAAAAGCATTCCTTTAAAGTTACAAGACAATTCTCCCTCAGCATTTGAAATACGCGGCGAAATATTTATGCCTCATAAGGGATTCGAACTCATGAATGCCGCTAGAGTG
>Ga0115572_10003969_pt1 | contig 11626 bp, 10 predicted proteins | sample COGITO_mtgs_1206_FD_88681 | JGI IMG/M metagenome (GOLD analysis project Ga0115572, IMG submission 88681) | Pelagic marine microbial communities from North Sea - COGITO_mtgs_120607 | ecosystem: Environmental > Aquatic > Marine > Epipelagic | place: Germany:Helgoland, sampling site Kabeltonne... | reverse complement strand
GTTTGAATGTTGGCGGCGGGGAAAGAAAGAGAAGAGCAGGTGACTGGGGGGGGGTGTCGATGCTCGGCAGGAAAAGGGGGCTGCAGCTTACAGCCTTGGGTCGAGAGGGCATAGGAGACGTCACGCGCGTAGGTACTTTTAGTTGTTTAGTAAAAAGTAAGCATGCCATTTTACGGTTACATAACGAACCCATGCCTCACCCCGTGCACACAGCGAGGCGCGCCACTCCAGAACACCGCCCACCCGGAAACCCAAAATGGAACCGGAAGCCACCGCGTTCCTCGAATCCATCGCTCGCCTGGAAGCCGACCCGGAAAACGAGCCCCTTCCGATCGACACTCTTGTCGACAGCCTGTCAATGTGGAAGGCCCACGAGGATCGCTGTCGCATCTTCCCGTCGACTTACAGGACCAAAATCGTCCCGGAAACGAGCATCTTCGCAAACTTGATGAGACAGCAGAAGCTCGCCATCTGTGCTGCGATTGGTTTCATGCGCTTCCCCGCCGCACGAACTTGGGAGGTCTCGCAAGGCTCCGATGCGTACGACGACGACGACGAAAGCGCGGTCGACGAAGTCCCCAAGTGGGCGCGTTTTCCGGAGGCGGAGCGATCGATTAGACCGCCCGGGTTCGTTCCCTCGTCGCAGTGCCAAGTGCAGCCACCAGGGGCCGGAAAGACGGCGGTGATCATACACCTGGCCGCCCTCGCCGCTCGCAACTGCTTAATCATCACAAACTCGCGAGAGAACGCGATACAGGTGGTCAAGGCCGTCCACGAACATACAAACATCGCAGCTTCCTTTCCTGTGAAGCTGATCAGGTCGAACGAAGAGACACTAAAGGACGACTTTGTGATGCGCAAGGCGCCCGCTGCCGAAGAAACACACGTGTTGAAACAAGGCGGGGTCTACGGCATTTCGGTCATTGACGTCAACACGTTTCATGATCTTGTTGGAGCTGCTGGAGACAGAAACGCGCTTAGGATGCGAATATTTGGCTCCATTTGGGATCTGGTCATAATAGACGAAGCTGATTCGGTGTCAGCTCTTCAGATGCGCCAAGCCTTTCGACACGGGGCGGCCGGTGAGGCATTGCAAGCCGACGCCGACAGCGTGAAGAATAGTGCAACAAAGCCCTCTGCCGCGGCCGCGTCGTCTTCTTCGTCGTCTGCGAATGGCGGTCTGTTGAGGTATCGTCTCAACTACAAAAAGCTCGTGGCGATGTCCGGGACGTGGCATCGTGGCGACGCGGCCGGGTACCGATTTCTCAAGTCTCTTGGACCCATCACGTACTCGATCAAATCGAGAGAACTCGAGGAAATGGACCCACCAGTCCTAGCGAAGATGGAGGTCGTACTTGTGCAATGTATCGAGGAGCAAGAGTGGGTGCGCACCTACGCCGGCGCACACAACTTCGAGGCACTCACTCCCGAGAAGCTGCGAGTGTGCGAACGACTCGTGCGCTTTCACGTGGCACACGGGCAGAAAATCATGATCTTCACCAAAAACCACTGGCACCTGCGCTACCTGGAGCGGCTGTTTCCGTTTGCGTTGGCTCCAACAGGCGAGACGGCACCCAAAGAGTTTGCAAGAATGCTGGAGCTGTTCAAGCGGCCCGTTTCGACCGATAGTCCACTTGTGTGGATCACGACAACAAAGGGCGAGGTCGGAATGGACGTTCCCGATACGTGCGTTGTTATCAACCTGGTCAACTATGGAGAATCCTCCCGTTGCCTGCGACAGCGAATGGGCAGGGCGTCACGAAAAATGTTCCGATTTGGCTGGTTCTACGATCTCGTCGGAGAGCATGAGACGCCGTGGGCGAGTCGACTCACTGGAGAAAACACGATGAGCTCCACCGAGCTGTTCCAGAACGCTCCTCGCTACAAGTTGCTGTACGAGGACGGCTACGGAGACGTGCTCAAACGCATGACGTCTCAGGAGGTTGTGGAGCGCGTCGACAGACACGTGCGTTGGATGAACGACGACCCAGGCTTTGATGAGGATGTCAAGGACGAGATGGAAACCACCGCTGAAGCTTGTAATGCGCTCAACGACAATCTGGTGTTTGGGGAGGAACATGGTGGACTGGCCATCGTAGACCACGTCATATCATGCATTCTTGGGTCGGGCTACGAAAAGGAGCAGCTGAAGTGCGAGGAGACTCTGTTCGATACGCAAACTCAAATACGCCTTCGGGCGCATGCTGCCGCATCCAGGGATCGCCAAAGTGCAAAGAAAATCGCCGAAAGACGCAAAAAACTTCCCTTTGCAATGAAGCCCGCACCAAAGCGGCCGCGTCCAGCGCCATCAGATCCGGCAAAGGAATCGATCGGATTTGAACCACGAATCATATCGGCGGACGAGTACCAGAAGTTTCAAATGCCTTCGACATTGAAAAACGACCCCTCGTTACGTGCTACTCTTCTCGCTGCATTCCAGACGTCTCAAAGCGAGTTCGGATCTACGGTCGTTTCGAACGAGCCGGCTGCTCTTTGGACGGCTATCATGAAATTGAGGAGCTTGGTCAATGGCGTCCAGTTTGAGAACGACCGCAACCGAGGCTCGCTTTGCGAAGAAGTGCTTGGTATTGGAGACGGCGCTCAAGAAAACTGCACTTTTTTGCACGGTGTGTAGCTGGGCGACGCTAACCCGCCAGCATTCGTTCATAGCCGTATCACTGCCGAAATGCCGAATTCGAATGAAGGCGAGCGCGTCACGATGATGCTTGTGCGTCAAATCGCACGCGGATCCGGAAATTTGCGCCCGAGAAAAATGGTCCCTCGAGTTCCATTGTGCGGTATGTTTCTGCTGTTGATGGTTATAATCGTATCTTGTATTGTCGCGTTTGCATGGTTGTATTTGTTTTCTATCGTTTGGCGCGTATTGTTCAACACGTGGTACACGTTTTAGCTGCAATTGTCTGTCTCCGCCGCCGCTAGCTATAACCCTTTTTTGTAACGGAAAATCGTAAGCAGCACAGGTTCAATCACACACACACACAAGCGTGCCACCTCTACGGGCGGCGCCAGGCCAGAATAGAATGATAGATTCTGGAAGTGACAACGAGGACGACGATTTGATATCGAACACCGTGTTGGTCGACGAATCTTCTAAATCACCGGAACCGCCAGCGCCTAGGGCCGCATCCCCTCCTCCCGGCGCGCCGGAAGACGGGATTGTTAGACGCCCAAGAAATCGTATGACCTGCGAATCGCTCGGAATCGAGCCAAACACATTTTACACGCCGGAAGACCCCGACGCTGTAGGATACGACGGCGGGAAGGGTAAGGCGGTCGTTTTGCCCGACCCGGTGCCAGAGCCCGAAGTGTCGATGCGCGAGGAAACCGGCGACTGCGCGTTTGGAACCTCAATTTCTTCGAGGCCGCTCGACTCGCTTTCAGTTCGTGCGATTGTGCACTCTCGTGACGACGGTGCGAACACGGGGTCTGTTCAGCAAGAAGCAGTCGGAGATGACGCATCAGACAAGCAACCGTCTACCGAAAGCGTCTCGACGACACAGTCGGGGGCAGACACTGATGACACTGTGGCGCACGACACTGGCGACTTCTCCGTCGACCCACAGGTTCCTTCCGTGCCGATGCTTCTTTTGGGAATGAAAAAGACGAGCAAGGACAAGTTCTACAACCTGAAGACTGCAATGCAATCGATGGGAGTTTCTTTCCTACAGGCGAACATCACGACCAGAGACGGCGCGCTCATCGAACCTGCCGTTTTTGAGCTCCACAAACTGGTGTTCAACAAACAGGACGAGGTGCGACAGCTCGTCGAAGATGCATTCAAGGAACCAAACGGCATGGTGCAGCTGGTTACAAAATGCTGGCAGGTGTGCCGGAAGAGGGGCGAAGGTGACAACGCGACAGTCGAGGTGTGCCTTTACCTGAGAACAGACCCGTTCGTAACAACTGGTCTGGGTGGAGATGCTGGCCTCTGCGAAAAGTTCGACTCGCTCAAAAAAAGCGAGTATCACGAGGGTGCTGGACTCGCTCTCGCTCTCGAGAAAAAGGTTGGCGAAAAGATCGCCAAGAACAAGGAGGCTGTGAAGCTTTTGCACCCGCTCCTTGCCAAGGCACTGTCTTCAAAGATCAAGCCGGTCCCCGGTGAGGTCGCGCCGACTTACTCCAAAATGGACGACGTCCCAATGAACGAAAAGGAGGAGAACGAGTCCTTTCTGTTCCGACTAACAGAGTCGAAACGCGCCCAGCGGACGCAGTCGACAGGTGTAAAGCGCAAGGCCGCCCACGCCGCTCCGGCTCGTTCATCCGCCCCGAAGCTGGTATCTGAGCCGGCAGAAAGCCGAAAGAGCAACGTCAACCAGCCTGATGTGCATGCAGCCGTGCACTCTGCACCAGATGAACCGTCTTCGTCTATGCAGCCTATGGAAGTCGAGGCTTCTGGCAACGTCGCCGCAGATTCTGTTGAATCGAACTCCAATGAAGCCATGCCGGAGCCTTCCGTTGCACAGCCAAATGAAGTGCCTCCCGCTGCAATCGTGTTGCACTCGTCCGAAGATGACCACATCGATCGTGCCGACGAGGCTCAGAAGAAGCGGTGGATGCGCGCGGGGGCAGCAATGTCAGCCGACGACGGCGTTGTCCCTCCCGTGATGCCATGGGCCCCCGTCATGATGAGGCTTAACATGAAATACGAGAACCTGGCCGTCGTCAAGGGAAAGGATGGGACGCCCATCCTCATGATCTACCCTTGACCAAAAAGCGTGCCGTTGGGTTGGGCAACACGGAATTTGGCAACGCGGGTTGGTCTCTTGATGAAGGAGCGTGGTTGGTGGTTGGTGGTTGGTTGTGGTGGCGAGTGGCAATGGAGATCCACGGACCTGACCAATGTAGCAAACTACATGAAAGCATGCACGGGATCGCACACGAGTTCGTGAAAAACAGACGGATGCCGTCTCACCCGGAGCTCATGAAAAGCGACAACGACGACATTTTAAACTTTCTTTCGTTCCTTTACCCAAGCTCCGTGCACGGCTACTCTACTACCCTCATGCTCAGCATGTTTCGTATCGAGTATATACTCGACAAAGTACCAGCGGCAGAGATCTGTCGTATCCTGCTGTATGTACACCAGGGCAGCCCTGTTTACCGGTCCGCAAACGACGGTCTCAACAGCAGCCCGTGAACGTTTTTTAGTGTGTGTGTGTGTGTGTGTCTATCAGCGCCGGCGCGGGCGCATCTGCGTGTACAAGAGCTGCGTGACGATCGGGTAGATTCCAATCTCTGGATTAGCCTTCAAATTAAAACCAGCAGAAATTCCGGGTTCTCCAAGCTGCGATGCCATGATCACGCGCATCGTTGCCTGCAGCTGACAGCTACCTTCCCCGAACTGCTGGTCGGCCTCTCTAGCGACAAAAACGATATTGTATCCGAGGCTTGCGGCGTAGCTCTTGAGCCACGACGGGAATGGGACGCTTTGCTTCCATGGGTCGAAGACTTTGAGGGTCTTTGTTGCCTCGTTCTTGTAGAGGATACGCGCGTGTAGGCCCCATGCTGCAAGACCACAAGTGACGCCAGAGTCCAATAGAAAGTTCGCCGTGTAAGAAGCAGTTCTGTCTGTCAGCTGTGTGGTAAAAATGGTTGCGAACTTTGGGTATTGTCCTTCGAGCTTGCTTCGCACGTAAGACAAGACGCGCTCTGCCGTCGAACAGGCTTGGCCACTCTTTCCGAATTGAATGCGCCGCTGTTCGGTCAGACTTGGGAACTTCGAATCCGACCACGACCTGATCGATGGAAAGAGCGTCTTGGCCCAATCAGGGACGCTGAGAGGCGTGTCGAAACCGATGACTCCAAACTCGTCAGTTTGAGGTCCATCTAAGACTTGAAGAGTCTTTGGGGAGGATGGGGGGCGCCCGGCATTGATGATTTCGTTTGCAATACGCACGGATGTCATCCACCTGTAGCACAGTATCCAATTTTCCTTGACCTTGATCAGTTCACAGTCGCCAGCGTTGGGTGCAGCACCCGGCTTGCTCCCTTTCAAGAACATTGATTGAAAAATCCACACTCCCTTTTTTCCCATGTTGAGAAAGCGCGGCGATTTCTGAAAGGAGTTGTATCCGTTCATCTTCTTCACGTCGATGCTGTAATTCGTCGGTCGGTTCTGCTTGAACGTGGTAAGAAAACCACTCCCACCCAGCAGAAACTTGCTTGGTTCATGGAAGTAAAACATTTGTTGTTTGGACAACATCGACAACCCACAGTAGCCCAAATCACGTTGCTGTGGACCGCTGACTTCCTGCTTAAAGCGACGGAAGATGAAAAGCTTCAAAGTGCCTTCAATAGACGCTGGGAACGCGTTCTGGCCATTCGGAACAAGCGGGAACATCTCCATCGCCTGTTCATCTGTCATACTTTCAACGGCGGTTCGTGCTGCTGAGTAAGAAGCAGCTGGGTTGCGTTGCCAAACATCGTTGAAAATACGGTAGGCTTCGGTGGCCGTGATGAAAGAATCGTCCACTTCGTCAACCAACTCGCTTTCTAATGGTTGTACTTCTGCGGCTGCAGCTGCAGCCGCAGCTGCGGCTGCGGCCTCCGCCTCCAAACGACGGGCTTCTTCCTCTGCCGCGCGGGCCGCCTCTCTCTCAGCCTCCAAACGGCGTGCTTCCTCCTCAGCCGCGCGGGCCGCCTCCAAACGGCGGGCTTCTTCTTCTGCGGCTGCTGCGGCGCGGGCAGCCTCCTGCTCCGCCGCCAAACGACGGGCTTCTTCTTCTGCGGCTAAGCGTTCGGCTTCTTTTGCAGCGAGGCGTGCCGCCTCTATATCCCTGCGACGCTGTTGTTGATCTTCATCGTCTGATGACTCGTCGTCTAGAATATAACGACGCTTTGGGGGCGGAGGCACAGGCTTTGGGGGCGGCGGCACAGGCTTTGGGGGCGGAGGCACAGGCTTTGGGGGCGGAGGCTTAACCCTCTTCCGGTTGTTTAAAGGAACCTCGTCTTCGCTGTCAGTCTCCTTTTCTGTGTCGGCCACTTCTGGCAATCCGCGTACCGCCCGCCACGCGCCGCGCAGGTGTGACGGGGCGAGTTCTTCTCTAGGAATTGCAAGAAGGAGTGCCCTTTCGTCCGGGTTTGCGCTTTTGAACTTTCCGTCGGCGTCACGTTTCACATCGGTGGGAACACTAAGAATGGAGGGCAACAACGCGTTTCCAATCGAAAGCACAGCAGAAAGCTTTGCTGACACACTATCGACCCCGACGTCTTTCACTGGGAGAGTAATCGGAACGTGTGGCCTTAACGACATCAACACACACAACTGTGCACTGTCCAGGCCTCTCTCTCTCTCCTAGTTGAGTACATCCACAGAGGCGCTTATCACATCCAACAACGACAACAGAAACGAGGCAGACTCGTTCATTGTGCTGGCTGGGACGTCGCAACCACCGTGACACGCACCTGTTTCGGAACCTGGCGACCAACGAACGCGCCAACGCTCACGAATGCTTGCACCAGATCGAGCTCCCCGTCGAGCGCCTTGACGTTGACGTGTTTGCCTGCGCCGTGGTTGGGGTCATTGGCAACTTTGGTAGCGATCTCTGTCAGGACCGCTCCTAGTGGGTTTTCGCCACACGACGGCTCGACGGAGGTGTACATCGACGACTTGCGGCCCAACGCGCCCAGCGTGGCCGACAACTGGGGTGCAAACTCCTCAAAGACCTTGTGCTGTGCTGCTATCTTCAAAGGCAGGCTCTCCACGTTGCGCACGCAGCGCGACCACATCTTCGCCAACTCGGCCACCGGAACAGTATTCAGCCGAGGATCGTCGACGATTTCCGGTTCGAACTCGGGAGACTTGCAGTTCCCGCACTTTCCCTGCATGAAGACGTCGAACGTGCACGTGAGCTGAACTTCTGACGGGATCGAGTCCTCGCAACGGCACGTTTGCACAAAGATTGCTTGCATCGCCGCTACTTTTTTGTTTTCTGTTCTGGTGGGTGCGAAGGTTCCTGCCCGTAAGGAGCGTGCCGGTCGACACCCCCCCTCTCTCCTCCTCCTTCTCGGGAACGCTTTTGGGCCTGTAAAAAGGCGAGGATGTCATCGATTGTTGTTTTCGTTAAAGGTTGTTCACGGAACGCGTCCTTGGTTGGCGGCGTGGATTTGGGCGGCATCAGCGCTAACACAAGTTCTCTTTTCTGGCGTGGTAGCAATCGAGAGATTCCACACACACTCTCACTCACACTCTCACTCACACACTCACTCACCTTCCACCCACCGCTCATCCCACTCTCCCTCCCCGTTCATTACTCTCCGTCCACCCACTTTTACAGCTTCCTGTGCAAATACTTTGACATAAAACACACACCCACGAGCACCGAGACAACACAAAATGGGCACAAATCTACACCGGGGAAATCACCAGCATGCTTTTTAGTGTGTAGTAACACTACTGTACCCTGACTCGCCATCGTCCTGCTCCGACTCTCGTGTGTGTGCATGTTCGCCTTGGTCCCCGAGCAGTCGTTGAAAGGAGGTGAGCAAAAAATAAGCATTCGAACCGACAGGCACCTCCTCTGCATTCAGCACTCTTACGTTGACAACGGCTGGTTCGAGTCATCCTTTGTACAGTTTCGGGCGAGGTCGTCATTTTAGAGGAGGCGGTAAGCGCTTACGCCTAGCCCATGACTCCTTCATAGCATCGCTTCTCCTTTGTTTGGCACTTGGGTCGTTCGCGTAGTGCTGCTTCATTGATTCTGATCGCTTCTTCAAATTGTCTGGATTCTTTGAGTTTTTGATCAATGCAGCCAAGTGCTTCCGTTTGATTTCGGGTTTCTTCAATGCAGCTGCGGCTGCATCTGCCCTCTTCTTTTGATCACATGAAGCCAATTGGTGCTTTCTTTGGGCCTTGGCTATTGGTGTCTGCAGTTTAGCTTTCATAGAAACGCTGATTTTTTGTCGCATAGCATCAGAACCCATAGTGGCTCTCATAGAGGCTTTGTGTTTGGCTTTGATCTCTGGACGACGATGCGTAGCCACGCATTTTTCTTTCACGGATACGTCGTGCATTGGGTTGATTTCACCACCCCTCGTTTGGTTGTACCCCCATTTTCCGTACGTTCCATATGCTTCAATCAACTTTACCTCTAAGCTGTTGAGTTCGTCGTTTGGAGCACGCACAAGTATCTCGACTTTGAAATTTTCAATGCCATAGAACTTGATCGCATCGTGGATTGCAGTTTTTTCGCTTTCCCATGCGTGTTGCTTGAATCGTGCTATTCCATCGCCCTTGTGGCGCGCATCACTTCTTGCCTGTCCTATGTACCTCTTACCTGATGGCGACGTACCCATGTAAATGCTCATTGTTATTCGTCTCTCGCAGGCCTATTGCGACCCCGGATTGGTCAACGAAGTCGTTGTGCCGCTACTCAGGTGATTGTTGAGGATTTAGCGCATCTCTCCACAGCTCCCATGCCAGAGTGCTACTCAGAGCTCCATGTTTGATCTCGCAGTATGCAATCGAGCGTGCTATTGTGCATTTCGACGCTCTTAGATGGCTCGAATCATTACAGCAAGATGATAGCTCTCACAGACGAGACCGGTGCCAAGGTCTTTGAATCGCTTCAGATTTCATTGGTGCGTCTGTGGATCCTCTGACTCTTACACCGTGAAACGACGACACTTACCAGTGTCTCTACTGTCGAGCCCGCAGGTGTGCGACGCGTGCCTCAAAACCGAACATCCGGAGAAGTGCACGCACAAGGTACGTTTCTATGCCATGGAACAGCCCCCCCCCCTCCCCACCCCTCCACATTTCGCCTAAAACCAATTTCCTTACATTGCGTCTTCGTTCTGTCGTTTTGTGCAGATGTCGGAGATCCCCAGGTGAGTTTTCCCTCTTGAACCATTGTCTTTTTTTCAAAATGTGTTTGACGATTATTGTTCGATTGTTTGTTTTGTGCCCCAGGTGGATCAGGTACGGAGCTGAGTTCACAAAGATCATTCTCCCATTTCCCTTTCCCTTCTATGTAACCGCACTGACAGCACGCGTGTGTGTTGCATGACAGCTCCAAGAAGGTCGAGGTCGTGAGAACATTGCTCGCGGACGACCCAGCCATGCTGTACGTTTCGGAAATAATCAAACTCAAGCCCCTTCTCTATTTTTGCACATACCTTACATTAGTTCCACTCGGTTGCAGGCTCCGCGAGACGCTTGGCATTTCGGCGGACGGAAGCGAGAAGATGTACCGCTCTGACGAAACGGAAGCATTCGAGCAGCGCAAGGCCGATCCATTGGTCTGGATCGACCGCGACCACCGTCTCAATGTCATGCACTTTTTTGTCGCCGTCGACCCCTCCGGCGGAGGCGCAAGCGCGTTTTCGATATGTTCGTGTTTGACTTTACCCAATGGCTCGATACAGGTACGAATTGTCCCATACCGCCCCCCCTACACCTTTTCCTGCGCCGGGGGAGACATTCGGAACGGCTCCCCGCACCAAAGCTGGTTCATAACAGAACACAATGCTACGAAGGCATCAGGCCTCTGTCCGAGGTTGGCCAGGAAAATGGGCCCCGCCAGCGGCAAGACACGGCCCTGCAAGTCGTTCAGGAGGTCGGCGTCTGTGGCCTTGAATCGCTCTGCGATCGCTGGATCCCTCCAAATAGCGAAGAGCAAAATGCCCCGTTTGCACGCGACGGTCGTCTCGATGTGTTCTCCGTCATCGCCTTGGTTGAGGTTGATGACGTCAGTTAGCTCTCGTTCGGATTGAAGGAATGCCCTGGAGTCGTTTCCGTGCTCTACCCTCAAAAGTTCAATCAGTTCTTGCAAGATGCAGTCCAGATGAGAGATCGCTGGGTCTGTGCCGTCCTCGGCGCGCTCCGAAAGGGGGGAGCCGAAGAGAAGCCGTTGTAGACTCCCCTGCTCCATGTCGTTCGCTTCACGTTCCTGTTCCTCTTCGCGTCTCATTAGCGTGTTGTTTCGTGTCTCGCTCGGCCAGGTACTCGGCGTCGAGGCACTTCATACACGAGAGGTGCGTGTTCCATTTCACACACAGCTCTACATGTACATGTTACGATTGGTTCCTCTCACATGATTCGCTGGCGCGTTTTTCCTCAGGTCCGTAACACTCACAAATTGCTTGAGAATCACCTCAACATGATACGGTCGATTCCACTTCTCGCGACCGCTACCGCGGTGATGAGGTAAACACCACACTTGCTACGCCAAGTTAGTTGCTACACATTTCTGACCCGAGCGAACGCTGTTTGTATGCTTTACAGCTTTGAATCGAATTTGGCGTTCGAAAGTCAACAGTACGCCACACCGGATTCAAACCCTTGGCCATTCACTTAGCACCGTCCTTTGATCTCACACGCGCGTGTTTGCATTCATCTTCGCAGTCTTCTACACCATCTACATCAAGTTAATTTCAAACGTTGGGTTAGTCTCGCAGAGGGCGCTCAAAATCAGCTCGGCTGGTTAACAACAAACTCGAGAAAAGAGAGTATGGCGCTTCTTCTGAGAGAATCATTACGCGTCGGCAAGATTGCATATTCCGATTACTTTTTCTCGATCTCGATGACCAAACAGGAAGCGAAGAAGAGGATCGGCGACGAGATTCGCAACTTTTCTGTGATTACAGAACCCGGCAAGACAGCATT
>Ga0115572_10003968_pt1 | contig 11627 bp, 9 predicted proteins | sample COGITO_mtgs_1206_FD_88681 | JGI IMG/M metagenome (GOLD analysis project Ga0115572, IMG submission 88681) | Pelagic marine microbial communities from North Sea - COGITO_mtgs_120607 | ecosystem: Environmental > Aquatic > Marine > Epipelagic | place: Germany:Helgoland, sampling site Kabeltonne... | reverse complement strand
ATACGAGGGTATTTTATACCAAAATCATTTATAAGAGCTTCATTAATAACTCTAGCTTTTTTTATTATATCTTTTTTTGTAATTAATAGTGCTGCTTCCCTTAAAGGAACGTGCACAGTTATAAGTGCTATTTTTAGACCTCCACCAGAAAGCATCATAACAGGGCCACGTGAGTAGGGCATATGTAACTCCTTCGTGAGTTCACCTAAAAACTCAGTGTGGCCAGGAAAATTAAACCCTGATTTATAAAGAACTTCTTTAGAAATTGGATTAGTTACTAAACCATCGGCTTTACCTTTTGTACATATATCAACACCAAGTTTAATTGATCTTACTATGCTTGAGGAGTGTATAGAATTTGGAAGTCCTTTTTGGGAAATCTTTCCATCAATTGGTATTATAGGTAGACTGTTATGGAATACATTATGTGCTTCAAAAGGTTTGGTTATTAATTTAACTTCAGTATAGCAATAATCAAAAACTTCTGGTTGGGCTATAACTGCAAAGCAATATTCTTTCTGATTATTTAAAGCCTTCCAGGCCTTATAAGTTATTTCTGGTGCTATTCCGCAAGGGTCGCCCATTGTTAATAATAATAGTTTTTTAGCCACCAGCTAGCGGACTACAATTGTTGCTTGCCGCCGAAGGTCTCTAAGGTGCCTTTTTGAAGCTTGCGCAAGCTGCTGGTCCATTAGTCTATCTTCTATTTCTTCTCTTGTGGGGATATCTGATCCAGTAATCTCTTTCGAGCATACCATGATTGATACAGCACCTGTGGGAAGTTCTATCGGTAATCCAAGGGTATTAATTTCTGTATTTTCGATGACTGTTAATATTTCTTCAGTAAGTTCGCTGGCTTTCATTTCCCCCATATCAACTTGCTTTACTTCTTTTGTATTTTTAAGGTCGCTTTTCAAAGTATCACATGAGTTTAAGGTTTTACTAAGCTCTATTAATTGTGTTTTTGAAGTATTTATATCCTCGTTATCGATCCTGACTTGTTTGAGTTTATAAAGGGTATCCGCTATTGATATTTTTTTACCTATAAGAGCAACAACATATACACCTCCAGGCACTGTGATAGGTGTAGAAACACTGCCTTCCTCCATTGTTTTAATGGTTCTGTCAATTTCTGGTCTTAACTCTCCTTCAGCTACCCATCCCACATCTCCTCCGTTAGCTGAGGTTGGAGAACTGGAAAACTGCTGGGCTAGTAAAGGAAAGGGTGCTCCTTCATTTATTTGTTCAATCATTGCTTCTGCTCCTTGCATGGCACCAGGCATACCCCCAATTTCTGGTGTTGCTTCGATAAATATTTCTGCAACTCTATAGTTCGGTTTTGAGGCATTAGCAGTTAATCTTTTTAGTGTTTCATTGATTTGTGCATCTGAAATTCTTACACGCGAGCCATACAGACCATTTATGATTCTTTGCCATGCAATTTCTGACCTTACTTGATCTCGTAGAGTTTCTATCGATACACCAACTTCAGCTAAACGACCTACAATTTCATTTGGATCAATACCATTCCGTCCTATTAATCGAGCAACAGATTGATTTATTTCCTCATCTGAAATTGATTGATCATATTTATCGGACTCTTGAAGTTGTATGTGCTCATCAACTAAATTTCTGAGAGCTTGTTGCTGAGCCCGTGAAATACTTTCTTCATCACGTTTTACACCTGTAGTAGCTATCATAAATAATGTTCTCTGTCTGAGATCATGTGTTGTCACGATATCATTATTTACAACTGCGGCTATGCCATGACCAGACTGCCCGAAACTATTTGTTGTTAACATTAACATCATGGATAATAGAGTATATATTTTTTTTAACATAATTTATTTTCTTAAGTTTAAACTAACACTTTGATTATATTTTACTCTTATAACAAATAACCAGTTCTTATGTATATTAAATTAGAATGCCATATAAGCAAATTAATAATTAACCATCTTCAATTAACGAAAGATAAATGGTGCCGAATAATAGCGTAAAAATTGGAATAGACCACGTTGCAAAAGTGACAGGAATAGTTTCCGATTTTGCAAGTGAAATCATTAAATTATTTGAAAAGTATATTACAAAACCTAAAACAGATCCAAAAATTATCAGTTTTGTTGTGTTTCCTTCTCTATCATGATTCATTGTTACACATGCTGCTAAAAGAGTCATTGCAATTAGCATCATAGGTAGAGATAGTAATTTGTTAAAATAAATATTTAATGAAACTGTTGAAAATCCATCACTTTTTCGTTTACTGATTTCTTTCATTATTTTCCAAAACGAAGGTAAGCTTTGCTTTCCAATTGAATTTATCAAATCAACTTCAGTTACGTTTGTCGGAAAAGACATAATGTCTTTTTGTTTATTTAGTCCATTTGTGTTAATTTCCGTAACATCATGAAGTTGCCAATAACCAGACTTTAATAAAACTGCCTTAGATGCATCAATGCGATTTGTAAACTTCAACTCATTAAGAGTAGTAATATCAAATATGAAATAGGTCACATCAAAGATTGTTTTTGTTGCTTCATTGTATTCTTCAGCATGGATTATAATTTTATTTGTCTGAGAGCCTTCTCTTAACCAGATATCTGTTATTTCAGATTTTGAACTTAGTTTATTCATAAGATTGTTGTGAGTTGATAATGTGAATGACGCCAAAGGGTTTAGTAATGTTGACCAAATTAGGCCAAATAATGCTGTGATAACAATTATTGGGGATAAAAACTTCCATACAGAAAGTCCCGCTGACCTTAAAACTATTAATTCATTTTTCTGGTTTAAATTATTAAGTGTTCCCATAACTCCAAAAAGAACAATAAATGGTATAGTTTCTTCTAATAATTGAGGAGCGCGAAGTAATGTAAAAATAAATATTGTACCTGATGAAATATTTTCACTTGTACTAATATTTCTAGTTCCCTCTACATAATCAACTAAAATAATTAAACTTGAAATTACCGTAAACGAAATAAACAGCCCTAGGAGTGATTTCTTTATTAAGTAACGATTTAATGTGGAGTCTATCATTTAGAACCCAACTTATGATTCTTATTATTTTTTGGTTTGATATATGGGTGTTTGGAAAATATATAAATAATGCATAAGAAACAGATCATTATTGGTAATGCGTATTGCAAAATATTAAGGTTTGAATTGTTTTCCGAAATGGATTTAATAAAAAAATCGGTTAACTTTATTGAAAATCCTAATGCTCCACAAAGTAATATTTTAAACTTATATCCCATTCTTTGGTGGTTGCTTTTGATTATTGTACAGATTGCTAGTAGAGCTAGAGCTAAATTATAAATAGGTGATGCCAAGCGATTATTGCCTTCTGATAAATATTTTTTTCTTCTCTTTTTGTCGATGTAATAACGAGAATTTGGTTTGAGCAGTTGATGGAGATAGAGGTCTGAGGGTTTTTTTATAAATGTTGCATCTAGCGACTTTATTTCAGATAAGTTCAACTGATAGTCATCGAATTGAACTATATTGAATTCTCCATTTGACAATAAACTTTGTGCACTTCCCGATTTAAGTGTGAGTTTAGAAAATTCATTGTTTTTAGAGATGAACGCTTTTTCCGCTATATATGTTATAGTTTTGGTTCTATCTCTTGCATCATTAATTAGTATATCTTTGATAATTCCGTCTGCGCCTATATCGCCTGCATACATTGTAAATCCTTTAACGGGCTTTATAAACTCTCCAGATGAAACCATTTTTGAAGCTATATCTGTTCGAGCTTTGAAAACTTCTTTTCGCATTTCGCTAAACGCTAAAGGTTGAACTAATAAATTGATTAGTAGGTGCATCATAACTGCTAAAATACTAACTCTTATAATGGGATTGGATATTTCCCATGTGCTCATACCAGAGGCTTTTGCTACTATAAGTTCTCCATCCATTGCGATACGATTTAAAGAATAAAGTATAGATAAAAATAAAGATATGGGCATTATAATGGCTATTAATTTTGGCATTGCTAATAAAGTCAGATAAAAAAAAGTAAGCGCTGATTGGTTGTTTTCAGTTATCAAATCAATTGTTTGTAAGCTTTGTGTCAGTACCGCTAGGGTAGTGAGTGCTAATAGCGAGAATATGAACGGATATAGTACTTGCCGGCTGATATATTTTTGTACAAGCATCATTTACTTAATTTTTAACAACCTAATTATAGACATTCATAAAATCTTCTATTACGAAGTCGACTGATTTACCATATTATAAAATCTAAATATTGCTATCTATTAAATACTTTTTAAGGAAACTCCAATGCGCATTAAATTTGTTCAATCCATGGAATTATCATCAGAATGTTCAGTTGTACCCGTGCAAAAAGCTCTAAAAATTATGGGTAGCTCTAAAAATCATATAAATTCATTAGGCAAGTATTTTAAAAATGCATCAAAAGCTGCTTTTTTCAATGGAGAAAAAAACACACATTTTAGTATTTATGCTCTTGAGGGTGCAAATATAAACCATTTATTTGCTTTTGGTGTTGGTGACTTAAGTGATTTTGATGCTGAGTTATTCGGAGCAAATATTTGTAAGAAGTTGATGATGAAGGAAAAGTCCATTACCCTTCATTTAGACGGGTTGGATTTATCACCGGACTCAATTGCTAGGGTGGTGGTAGGGATACGTTTAGCCTCATATAAATTCGATAAATATAAGACTAAATTGGCTGATAAAACAAAGATCAAACTAAATGCTATAACTATTGCCTGCGATGAGCCTAAGCTCTCGAAAGCATCATATAATGCTTATCACGGACCAGTTTGTGATGGCACAATCAAAGCACGGGACTTAGTTAATGAGCCACCAAATGTAATATATCCAAAAGCTTATGCGTCTGAAATCAAAAAATTAGAGAAGTACGGCCTAAAAGTCGAAATTTTAGGTGAAAAGAAAATGAAATCTTTAGGTATGAATTCTCTTCTTTGTGTAGGCCAAGGATCAGCAAGAGAATCGCAAATGGTTATTATACGCTGGAATGGAGCAAAAAAAGGTGAGCAGCCTATATGCATTATTGGGAAAGGTGTTACATTTGATACCGGAGGTATTTCCCTCAAGCCCGGTGCTAATATGTGGGATATGAAGGGCGACATGGGTGGATCGGCTGCAGTAGTTGGTGCAATGATTGGATTGGCTGGTAGAAAAGCTAAAGTAAATGTTGTAGGTATAGTAGGGCTTGTTGAAAATATGCCTGATGGAAATTCAGTTCTACCCGGAGATATAATAACATCTATGTCAGGAAAAACTATTGAAGTTCAAAATACTGATGCAGAGGGTCGCCTAGTTCTTGCCGACTGTCTTCACTATGCTTCAGAAAAAATAAAACCAAAGTCAATGATTAATTTAGCAACTTTAACCGGTGCAATTCTTGTCGCACTCGGCACTGAAAAGGCTGGAGTTTTCTCCAATAATGATGAATTAGCGGGTCAAATAAAGGATGCATCTGAAACAACAAAAGAGTATACTTGGCGACTACCATTAGGCAAAGAATATGATCGCCTATTAGATACGCCAAATGCCGATATGAAAAATATTGGTGGACGTTTAGCAGGCTCAATAACTGCAGCACAGTTTTTACAAAGGTTTGTTGGAAAGGATATTCCTTGGGCACACATAGATGTAGCAGGAACTGCAATGAAACCTTCCAATCGTCATGACCCTCGTGAAACAACTTTCGGTACAGGTTTTGGCGCCAGATTGTTAAATAGATGGATTGCTGACAATTTTGAGCATTAATGGAATATTCTTTTTATCATCATGAAGCATCTACTATTGAGTCTACTCTGCCTCAGTTATTGGAAAAATCTATAAAAAAAAACTGGAGAGCTTTAGTAAAAACTCAAATAGATTATTTGCCTGAATTGGATGATTTTCTTTGGAGTTTTAAGACGGATAGCTTCTTGCCGCACGGTCGTGATGATCAACCAAAAATGGAACATCATCCTATTGTCATAAGCTCATCGGCAAAGACTGCAGATAACTTTCAAATAGTGTTTCTACTAAAGGGTTCTTATGTTGATAATTTGAATGATGTTGAGCGTTGTGTAATATTTATTGATGGTCGCTCAGAGGAAAGTATTCGTAATGAAAGAAATAGATGGCAAAAATTGAAGGGTAAAGGAGCAAAGTTAAATTATTACCAGCAAAATGCAAATGGTGAATGGATAAAAAAAGATTAGTTTGATGACCTACGATAAACAGACCAAATATGAAAACCTTACTAAAGAAATCAATGCAGTACTTAAGAACGAAACTAATATGATTGCTAGATATTCCACTGTTGTTTGTTTGCTTAGCAGGGAATTTGATTATTTTTATTGGACTGGATTTTACTTAATAGATCAAAAGAAACTTAATGAACTCGTGATAGGGCCATATCAAGGAACTCTAGGATGTTTAAGGATACCATTTGGTAAAGGTGTTTGTGGATTAAGTGCAGAGCTAAAAAAAACATTAATAATCAGTGATGTACATAACTTTACTAATCATATATCTTGCGATGTAAATTCTAAGTCAGAAATAGTTGTTCCTGTTTTTGATAAAAATAGAAACTTAATAGCTGTTCTAGATGTTGATTCATCTAAACTCGATGCATTTGATGAGGTTGATAAGTCTGGTTTAGAGCATATTTGTAGTTTACTAGTATTTTAGTACTATTCGATAATAATTAATTACATTTTAGTGTTTTTTCTATTTCCCTTAATGCTTCAAGCGGTGTAGATTTAAAAATTACTTTTTCTAGAAAATCTTCTGGAATGAATTTTTCCTTTGCCATGTCATTTAATAGCTTTAAAATAGGACTCCAGTAATTTGTATTATCTAAGAATACAATTGGTTTGTTGTGAAGATTTAATCTGCTCCAAGATAATATTTCTACAGCTTCTTCTAAAGTTCCAATTCCCCCTGGAAGTACAATAAAAGCATCAGATTCATTATACATCATCATTTTACGTTCATGCATATCATTTACTATAATATGATTAACTGAACTTAAGGTTCTCTCTATGTTGGAAAGAAATTTGGGCATAATACCTAATACATCCCCCCCCGCTTTGTGGGACGCAGAAGCTACAGCTCCCATGAGACCTAATCCACCGCCACCATAGATAAGTTTATAACCTTTTTGTGCGAGTATCTCACCCAGAGCATGAGCAAGTTTTATATAATTTAAATTTCGACCTTTGCTTGATCCACAAAATACACATATAGAGAACATAATAATTAATATCTATTAGAGTTTTATTATCTAATTTTATTTATACATGGCATTTGATACATATAAAGGATCTAAACATATGAAATTGAATCTTTTTTGGATTGTATCATTTTGTTTGGGTATTTTATTGCTCATATTTACAGTTGTAGCATCAATAAATTTTTTTCAAAAAAACAATAGTTTATCTGAAAATACAATTAGTAATAATGACTATAATATTGATACGGGTATAACTCCTATTAATTTTAGAAACGTGATCGTATCCAATAGCGATAAAGATAACGGAAATATAAAAATCATAGGCTCTAGTGAGCCTGCTAGACTAATAGTTCTATTAAATAATAATGAGCGTCTTAAACAGATCGAATCAAATTCTGAAGGAATTTGGGAGGTTGAGGTTCCTTTGGATAGTATAAATATTATGGCAATTGAAATGGTTATGTTTTATGATAATGAAACATCTATACGTGGTGATGAAACATTATATAGTGTGCCCCCGCCAATAAAAAACATAGAAATCAATAATTTAAATAAAATAGAGGATCTAAAAAATATAGGTTCTTTTGAACTTAATACACTTGTAATGCTGACTGCCCCTGGCGGACCAAGTCGAATAATTCAAAGTCCATTTAAACAGAAATTAAGTGATGGTCCATTATCAATGGGTGCTCTTGATTATGACGATAGTGGCGGAGTAATATTTTCAGGTTCAACCAAAGAAGCAGGCCTTGTAAAAGTCTATGCGGGCGAAATACTAGTCGGAGAAACCCGAGTGGAAGCAGGGGGGCGTTGGAATTTTATTGCCGGTAACTTATTGCCCATAGGGGCATATTTCATATCAGCAGAATTAGTCAAAGATGAAGCTGTTGAAGCACGAATAAGTGTTCCTTTTGAACGTATGGCGCCTACACTTAAAAAAGAACAAGCTAGTTCCCCTAGTGTAATTCATGGTTTACAAAGCTGGCAATTAAGCAGGCCTCTTTTAGGTGGAGGTATTCAACATACTGTAATTTTTTCCCCTAAATTGGAAGTTGAGGAGGTTGTACCTTTTATTAATGTTACTGAATAACCTTTTTTCTTTTGGAAAGAAAGATTGGTAAGTATTTAAGTATACGTTTTTTTAAAACAGTCGGCATTGCCAGCATCACTGGTGTTATAATAAGAGTCAAAATAGTTGCAAAACCCAAACCTGTTGATAATACATAAGATATAGGAGCCCATATATCTGAAACACTTGAACCTAAAGTAGAAAATTCACCGGTAAAAATATTTGCCCTCCAACCCAAAACCAAGGGCATAAGACCCACAATTGTAGTAGTTGTCGTTAAAATAACTGGTCTTAACCTTTGGGCTGCTGTACGAATTGCTGCTTCTTCACTATCAAAACCTGTCGCTTTCAGTCTTTGATATGTATCTATGAGAACAATATTATTATTAACAACTATACCTGCTAAGGCTATAACGCCTGTTAAAACAAGAATCATAGATATGTAGCTATAAAATGTGAGTCCAGCCATAACTCCAATTATAGACATTATAACAGCAGAAAGTGTCAGAAAGACATGATAAAAACTATTAAACTGCAATAAAAGAATAACTGCCATCATTAATAAAATTGATATGAAAGCAACAATTGCAAACTGTCCAGCTTCAGAATTTTCTTCTGCTTGTCCTAAAAATTTAATATTTGTACCTGATGGAATATTAGTTTCTTCAATCCAGTTTCGCATTAACTCTACCTGTTTGTTGGTTGCGTAACCTTTTTGAGTATTGCCTTGAACTACATAGAATGGTGAGAGATCTCTTCTCTGGATTTTATCTTCACGTTTCTTTGGAATACGTTTGACTACATTCGATATTGGTATGGCTCCTTGAGGAGTTTGAATTCTTAAGGAGTCCAGTTGAGTTATATCACGAGATTTTTTTGGATACCTCAATCGAATATCAACCTCTTCATCTACATTAAACGGACGATATCTTCCTATCAGAGTACCTTCGGTAATAAACTGAAGTGAATTGCCAATTTTTGATATATCGAGACCAAGCCTACCAGCTTCTTCTCTGTCAACTTGCATTGACCAGTCTACTCCAGGAAGAGGTAGAGTATCTTCTGTATCGTAAACGCCTTCAATTGAAGCAAGCTTTTCATGAATTAGTGAAGTGAGTTCTTTTAACGAATCTCTATCAGAGGATGATATTTGAATACCTATATCTTTGTCTATAGGTGGTCCTTGGCTTATAGCAGTAATTTCAGTTAGAACGCCTGGTATATTTGAACTAGCTATTTCGAGATCTTTTATTATTTCTCTAACTGTTCTATTACGGTCGGAAAATGGAATTAGTTCTGTGTATATTCGAACTGTTGCATCAATTGGAACATTATCGGGACTGTTCATAGCCGCTTCTCCTCCTTGGCCAGCTGCACCAGGACCCACAACGGTGTAAATAGATTCCACCCCATCTATTTTTGCTATTCTATCTTCGAGTAGTTTAGCGATATTCATGCTTTGCTCCGGCGTCCCATTACCTCTCGTTCTTGCTAGTACAAAGATTTGATCACTAGGTGTCTGTGTGAAAAACTCTAGGGGTTTTGGAGGAGGTCCCTCTATACTTGAGCTAAAAATATGAAATATAAAAATTCCTAAAAAAAACATACAAGCTATTACTATCAGAGGATATTGTATAAGTTTTTTAATAAAGGCTACATAAAGTCCAGTAAAACCAGTTAGTTTTGATGGGTCTCCATCTTTTCCTGCGAGTAAAGCCGCGTTAGATTTTTCATTATTTTTAGGTTTTAATCCTATTATAGCGCCTAACGTAGGTAGGAATACTAAAGCCATTAACATTGAAGCAGTTAGAACATAAATCATTGTTAATGGCATGTAAGACATAAATTTTCCTGTTATAGTCTCCCAGAAAAGAAGGGGAACGAATGCTACAAGAGTTGTTGCAGTAGATGAGACTATAGGCCAAAACATTCTTTCACCTGCCATTTGGAAAGCTTCACTGCGCGTTAGGCCTTCATCCATTTTTCTATCGGCGTACTCTACTATTACTATTGCACTATCAACTAATACTCCGACCGATAAAATTAGACCAAATAGTATCATCATGTTTATAGTTTGGCCTTGAATGTAAAATAAACAAAAAGCTATCAAAAAGCTTGCGGGGATAGCCCACCCTACAAATATAGCTGAGCGCCATCCAAGAGCCGCAATGCAAACAATAAAAACAAGGATAACAGCATTGATAATTGAGGAAGAAAGTTCTTGTACCATTTCTTCTATATATTCAGCTCTTGATTGACTGTAAGATACATTGATAGTGGGGGGCCAATCTGAACCTTTAACTATGGAGTCCACAAGTTCTTGTACTTTCTCAGATGTATTTAAAATGTTTTCACCCTGACGCTTTGAAATCTCCAAAGATACAGAATTACGTCTATTAAATCTTGCTATGTTTTGGGTGTCTTTGTATCCGCTTCTAATATTTGCGATGTCACTCATGCGTATTATGCTATTGTTTTGACCACGTCTAATGACTATATTTGATAAGTCTTCAGTACCTTCAATTAACCCCGGAACTTTAATATTAAATTTACCATTGTTAGTTTGGAGTGCTCCAGCAGGCACCAAGCTGTTGTTATTGTTTACTGCAAGAGATATTTCATCGATAGTTATGTTTAAACTTTCGGATTTTGAAGGGTCTATAATTGCTTCCAGGACATTTGTGCGTTCGCCTGTTATTTTTGCTTCGAGCACTTCAGGTAAACTTTCAAGACGGGACTGAATTTCTTTTGCTCTTTTTTGCAGCTCTCTTTCAGGAGCATCACCCCATAAGTTAACCACTAAAATTGGTAAAGTTGAAGTAGAAATTTCTTCTATTATTGGTTCCCGAGCTTCTCTGGGAAAATCTGCTCTTGCACGATCAACCTTTTCAATAACATCAGTTAATGCTTTATCAAGGTCATGTGATATCTCAAACTCAATCGTCATTTGAGCTATATTTGTGGCTGCAATTGAGTTTATTTGCTTGACACCTTCTATGGATTTAATCTCTGTTTCCATAGGTTTGATCAATAATCGCTCGGAGTCTTCAGGTGATACGCCTGGTAAAACAACTTGAACTGTAACAAATGGTACAGGAATATCCGGTTCAGCGTCCATAGGAAGTCGGTCTAAAGCTAGAAGTCCTCCTATAACTGCAAACAGCATAACGCCAATAACTATCCGCCAATTTTTAATTGAGAACCCTACAATGCCGACAAGAGAACCCATTTTAGGTTTTTTCTGAAGTTGTAAATTTTGGTTCGACTTTTGAACCCACCGATACATAATCCTGGCCATCGAGAATTATCATTGTTTCTTCAGGAAGGCCGGTT
>Ga0115572_10003964_pt1 | contig 11633 bp, 10 predicted proteins | sample COGITO_mtgs_1206_FD_88681 | JGI IMG/M metagenome (GOLD analysis project Ga0115572, IMG submission 88681) | Pelagic marine microbial communities from North Sea - COGITO_mtgs_120607 | ecosystem: Environmental > Aquatic > Marine > Epipelagic | place: Germany:Helgoland, sampling site Kabeltonne... | reverse complement strand
AGTCCTACGTTAGCGGCAGTTTGTCCTGTTGCAGCACCTATACCAATAAATGTTGCGGCGTTACTTGCTATTTTTTGTGCGGTTTCCGCAAGAAATTGGGCAATACGAGTTTTCTGTAAAAGTGATTGAGTTCTTTCAATACCAGTTGATATTAGCGCTTGAGCCGCTCTAGCTTTTTCTAAAATAAAATCTTTGGTTTTTACAACGAAATTACTATTCATCAAAGTAGTCGCCGCACCTACAACCATATTTTTAGCGGCAATTGCCCCATTATAAATTCCAGTTGCTACTGTTGATGCCACAGTGGCTATTTTATTTAATCCTAATGCTTTTGTTAATCCACCAAACATTTTGGTTGCACCACCAAATCCTTCTCCACTTACCATCTTAAATGCTAATGCTTTTAGATAAACCTTACCAAATTCTAATGCAAGAGAACCAGCTCCAGTAGCGGCAGATGCCAATCCACCTTGAATTGCTTGTATAGTATCTGCTGAATCACCATATTTTGCTGTAAGTTCGTCTTGAACTCTTTTCTTTTCCATCATAACAGATAATTGTTCTTTATCCATTCCATATGCTGCTGCGGCTGCTGCTTTTTCCTTTTCAGTCATTTGAGCGAACTCTGCCTGTCCACCAACACCTTTTAATATTTCTTCAGCTATTCTTTTTTGAGCTTCGGCTCTTTCTTCATCACTACGAGCAGATTCTAACGCTAATGCGGCACTTCTTACAGCGTTAGCATTAACATCTCTACCTAACATTACCCTAGCTTTAGCAGCTGCTTTCATATTACCTTCGATATCCAAAACATTATTTGCTATGTTTTGAATTTCTTCCATATTAGTACCCTGCTTAATTAAAGCTGCGTTACCTTCTAATATAACATCCAATTGTTCCTGAGTTTTACCTCTCAGTTTACTCATTTGGCCTGTCATACCTTCCATCATCTTTTTGGCGTTTACACCATGCTTTTCTGCTAATTCTTTTATATGGTCACCAACATCCCCAGCTTCCATTCCTGCATTTTGGAAGGTAGTTACTAAATCAGTTGCTGATGCTGCATCTCCTGTAAGTGCAGCTACTTCAGTAACAGATTTTATCATCTCTCCTGTTGCTGCGTTTACATTACCAAACTTTTCTGCTATTGCTGATGCTGATGATGCTAGTTGGTCTGAACCATAGATTAATCCTGTCATACTAAATGATGCCGCATCAACACTACCTTTAAGTGTTATAGCTTCTTTTACACTCAATCCCTGTTGAGTTACCATATCTTTCATTGTATCTACATGAGCGGTTAATGCTGTTCCAACATTTTCAAATGCTTTATTCATAGCAAGAGCAGCTATAGCCCCAGCACCCACTGCTTTAGCTATATCATCATCTAATCCTAATATGTTACCAAGAGTTTTCTCTCTATCTTTTTCTAATTGTGAAACGTACTCTGTAGCTTTGGCTATTTCATCCATTTGTTGAAATGTTGCACGAGTACTTTCTAATTGTTTTAATAAATCTGCATCAATATCTTCTCCAAGCTTAGCTTGTTCTTCTAAAATTGTAGTTATAGATTCATCTATTAGTTTTATTGCATCTGTAGTACTAATTCTCTCTTCAAGCTTTTTTGCCATATTTAGCTGTACTTGAAAATTCTTTTCATTATCAGCTATGTTTGCATTAATGGTTTTCAACAGTTCTTTAGACAAGTTAGTTTGGTCCTTAATTAAGGTTTTTTCCTTATTAAGTGCGTTTTCTCGCTCTTTTTGATATTTAGCGAGTTGCTGAGCTGCTTGTATATCTTTTTTACTTGCCATTCAAATCCCTATAAAGGTTTATTAGTAAGTACCTCTTGCTTGCATCTTCTCCAAATGTGCTCTTAGACTTCTCAATGCTTCTTGTGATTCTTTGTTTGGTGCATCATCAATTATATTATCTAAATCTTTATTGATAACAGCTAATTTAGCATCTAGCTTTTTTTTCTTCCTTTTGAATATATCAAACACACCTTCTTGAACTCCATGTTCTGTAAACAATTGTTTGAGTTCTTTTATTTTTATTTTTGCCATAATATTGTATCCCTAAATTGTTAGTTGTATATAAATATAGAAATACCCAACAAATCATCAAAAAATCTGTTGGGTATTAATTTTATCTTCTTTTTGATTTGGCCTTTTTCATTGCTTTCTGTTGCTGTTTGTTTTCTTCTTGCTTCCATTCTACAATTTTACTTATGTAAAACTTCCTAGCCCAAACAGGCATATTGTAAACATCTGACCAATTGAATCCACCATTTCCATGAAAGATTAAATCAAAAATGTGAGAGTGTAGTACTTTCCTATAGTTAAGATTGAGGCCAAAAAAACCCAAGCCCCATAGGCAGTAGCATATCTCTCCTCTCCCCGGTCTCTTCAGAAATAAATTCGTATGTTAAATCCATATCTGGAATAACTTTATTTATATGCGTTCTGAGAGCCCTAGAGTCTACCGCAAATAATTCGTTTTCTACGAAGTGATTGATTGTAGTTTGGTCTGTATCACCATCTACTGATACTATTGTATTTTTTAATCTAATAGTAAGTTGTTTATCCGTTTTATCGTTCATCTTTCTAGACGCTTTCTTTTGTGCTTCTAATTGATGTTGGATTTTTCTTTCCTTACTTTCAGTTAATGCTTGAAAAGTAACTTTTCTCTTAGATTGTGGTAAATCGAATTCGAATTCATTTTTATGTAATTCTGTTTGACCTGAACCATCGTATTCTCCAGATTCAAATTGAGTTAAATCAATTGTTTCTTTCTGCATTGTACCTGGTTGTGTTGGGTCATCAATCTCTACCTCATAATCCTTACCATATCCTAATACTCTGGCAGCTATCATAATTGCGTTTTTATCACCTAAAGTTAGGTCTACATACTTTACGGATGCCCCATCTCCATTTGATATAATTAAGGATTGGAATAATCTATCCAATACTGAACCATCTTTTATGTAAGATTGGGTAGTTAGGATATCTTCTTCTTTTGCAGTCATATACTTCATCTCTATTTTTCCACTTGATAGAGAGCTATCTTTTGGATATATAAGACCTTTAGAAGGTAAATCTACGATTTCTGTTGGAAATTTGTAATCAGAAACCTTTTTTTGCTCATATTGCTGTTTAGCGAGCTCAACCATATCTGCTGAAGATACTGGTTGTTTGTAATCATCTTGTAATTTTTCTTTACTCATAACGTTTCTCGTTTTAAAACTTATTTAATGTTGGTTAACCATATATAAATATACAAATAATATTAATTAAACGAAAAAACCCCTACATTTCTGTAGAGGTTTCTAAATATTCAATTTATACTATATAATATAACAATCTGAAATTAATATTGTAATATTGCGTAATCGTATGCTAGTGTTAAATCTACAGTTGCGATATCTTCACCAGTATAGTCCATATCTGAGAACTTTGCTGTTTCAATAAATGCTCCTTTTAATGTCCACTCTTCTACTTTATCACCTACAGGACCCAAACTGTTAAATGTGATATCTTTTTTGTAGAAATCAGAGTAACCATCACGGCCTGTTACTGATTCATGGTGTAATCTTACCCATTCCATAGCTGCTTGTGCTGCTGAAGGAACTACCGGGTCATATAATGATATTGATAAACTACTCCACTCACTTCTACCTTTTACATATCTTCTAACGTTAATATGGTCAATGGTAATTTTACCATTTGCTATTTCTGGTCTGTTGGCTGCTTTCACTAAGTATGCAGGAATTCCTTCTACATACATAATGAATCTGTTTGACATCTTCGGTTCGAATGATGTAAACATTACTTCTGTTGGGTCTAATAATTGTGCCATTTTTGTTTTCCTCTGTTTCTAATTCTTTAATATAAATATAGTTCTTTTTAAAAAATAGTTAGTCCCCCTAAATTTATTAGGGGAACTAAGATATTATTTATATACTATTCTGGGAATGCTGCTCCAGTTGGTAGTACATTAAAGTCAAGAACTATAAATTCTGCTGTTTTAGCCGGTTGTAAGAATATCTCACCAACCATTATGTTTCTATCAATCACATCTGGTGTGTTGTTGCTTTCATCCATCTTCACTTTAAATGCGTATAAACCTTGTCTTTGTTGGATTGATTCTAAGTAAGGATTAACGATTGATAAGAATCTATTTCTCGTAGCTGCTGTGTTGTTTTCGAACACTAAGTAACGAGTAGATGATGCGATGAATTTCTTCACTGCGATTAACAATCTTCTTACATTGATTCTATCCAATGCTGATGGTTTAGCTTGTAATGTTTTCTGTCCAAATACAGTTACACCTTGACCAGGGAATGTTGCGATAGGATTCAATCTACCTTCGTAAAGTGCATCTCTCTCAACTCTAGTCAATCTTGTCTTAGCTTCAATTACTGAAGTTAATCCACCTCTATTTAAACCAGCAGGTGCGAACCATTCGGCTGCAACTTGGTCATTAAATGCTATAACACCCGGAAGTACTACAGATGGCGGAACCCAAACAGGTTTGTTTTTGTCAGTATTCAATATTTTAACCCAAGGGTAGTAAGATGCTACATAGTTTGAATCAAATGCTTGAACTGCGTTAGTTGCAGTTGAAATTGAATCACTCCATGCAGATGCATCCATAATAAAGAATGTATCTTGTCTATCTTCACACATATCTTTAGCAAACGTTGTTACTGAAGAATGTAATCTGTGGATAAGACCTGGTAAAACTAACATATTGATATCAAATTCATCAGGATTAGATACAGAGTTTATTGCTTTTCTGTATGATAATGTACCTGCTGCTGTATTTGATGAACAATCGTATCCTTGTGTATTACCTGCTATGATATCGTTTCCTAAAGAAACAACTCTATTTGGTTTGAATCCATCAAAACCACCTTGGAATGGTACTAAGAACTTACGAGAGTTAATCGAAGTAGTAGCATCACTTAATGATATTGCTGATGTATTTGGTGAAGCTGATGTTGGATAATTAGCTCCAGCATCTTGACTGTAATCACCTAAATAGAATGCCGTTCCTACAGTTGCTGTATCACTATCTGGTGTTGGTGATAAGAAGTTTCTGTTATCTGTTCCAGAGAAATCAAAATCTAATCCCCAAAATTTCTTAGGATTATATGATTGGTTGATTTTTTGGTTAGCTACCATTGTTGGTGAAGGTACTGTAAGTTTAGTTCCGAATGGATTTTGTAATGCTCCAAATCCGAAAGGTACTAAGCTCTCATCAATTGCTCCACTATTCACTGCTGCTGTTGCTTCTACTCTAATATTTTTTGAATTGTTAGCGTAATCACCATTAGTTGATAATTTACCATCATCATCTACAGTAATATACTTATCACCAATTACTCTTACGATATAATTTGGTGAATTAGGGTCTAAGTTAACACCTTGAAAAGATTCAACTAAATTAGGTCTGATATCTGAATCAACTACTCCTACAAATGGTGAACCAGCAATTTTATCTTGGTCTACTCTTCTTACAACTACAGTAAATGAACCATATTCAGAACCAGGAACTGAACCAGCTGGCTTAATATCTTGGATACCAATTTTAAATTCATAGTTAGTTGCAGTACCATGTGATAATGTATGGAACTTAAATAAGTTAGTAGTATTACCACCAACTTTTTGTGATGTAATAAATGGTGTTGATGCTTCAGTATATGCTTTAGTATAATCAATTTCTTGTGCAACATCTAATGTTACTACAGGAATCTCACCACTTTTTGCAAATGATGCTGATTGGAATGTTTTAAAGTTTGATAAAACATAAGCTTCTTCTCCACCTCTTGGTGAAAATCCAAATGATTTTGTAAAATAATTATCATTTGTTGGATTCAATGATGCTGTAAATGCTTTTGATACTGCTTCAGAACCATCTACCGTTAAGGTAAATAATGATGCCGATACATCAGATGAACCATTGTGGTCTGTTATTGTTGAATCATCAAATACATCTACATCTGAAACGATTTCATGTGTTGGGTGTAGTACTGCTACTACCTTACTACCATGTGATGATGATACTGATAATGCTATTGGGTTATTTAATCCGTACCCGTCTTTTCCTAATACTCTAACGATTGTCGCTGTTCCAGCATCTTCTAAATAAGCTTGAGCCGTATATGGTAGATATGAATCTTCTGTCAATCCACCGAATACTTGCTGAAACTCTGAAAATGATGATACTGTTGTTGGAACGAATGCGGGTCCTTTTACTGCTGAACCTATTAATGCTGCTCCAATTTCGCCAATCCCTTGAGGTAGAAATGACAAGTCCTTTTCTCTTGTAAATACTCCGGGACTTACTATTCTTTCTGCCATTTGATTCTCCTATTAATTTCTTTTGGTTTTTATTATATCTATAAATACATTAAAAAATCCGAAACGATTATATTTATGAGATAGGAGTAAAGGTTGCTTCTTCTAAGTTGAACTCACCCTGTCCATACTTTTCATTAAATTCACCACTAATGGTAACTTCTTCTAGTCTTAATGATTTGTACTTTTCGATTTGCTCAGCCTTCGATACTTTTATATTTTCTAAAAGTAATTCAGCATTTAATAATTCTACCTCTATCTCACCCATTCTTGCAGTTGTTTCTGCATAATCAGTTCTAAACTTCTTAACTCTTTCAATATCTTTCTCTTCAATATTGATTACTTCTTTTTCTTTGATTTCTTTAACTTGTGCCATAACTTTTGTTTTTAAATTTAATTATTATACTTTATGTGTATATAAATATGATAATTTTTTTGTAAAGATTAAATTTTTGGAATTGTTTTCCAAACTATCTTAGAAGTACCAAATGCTTTTTGAGTATTTATCTTTAAACCAGTCTGTTCTGGTACTAAATAAGCTTTTGCTGTAAGTGATACATTACTTCTAACGATTCTTTCTTCACCTACTCCATTAGTAGTATCAAACGAATATGATTCTCCTTTGATTTGAAACTTGTACCTCTGTCCAAATGTTCCACCTTGAAAATATACTATCTGTTCAACTACTTTATTCAAATCTTCCATAAAATCACACCATATAATTACATCATATGAAATATTTACATAATCAGGTCTATCTACTATGTATTTCTCTTGTACAGGTTTTTGGTCTTGTAAAATAGAAAATTGGTCATATCTATTTTCTTTTGAATATTTTTTAATAAAAGACTGAGATGAATCTTCATCTGTTCTAACTTTTAATTTAGATATTTCGGTATTAACATCCAATGAATTTCGTTTAAATGAAATAAGAGGTGTTTGTACTTTACCATTATTATCTCTAAGAAACCCTTCTTTTTGAGCCGATGACCAATTTTCAGGAGATGCATACATTACAGGAACAGGAATAAACTTACCATTTTCTTCTATTATAGGTTTAACATCTCTTTCCAAAAAATCTTTAAATGCTAAATCTATATCATAGATACCAACCTGAATATTTTTTACATCATCATTTCTACGAGAAATCTGTTTTGCTTTATTCAATATGGGGTCATCTGAAGTAGAGCTTTGTGTTCTCTTCAAATCAACCTTATCTTTTCTATTTGTTCTATATCTTTGAGCCATATTAGATTCCTACTGGTAAATCATTGTTGTTTTTATTAACACCTACTCTAAAATCATCTTTTAATTTTAATTGACTTCTCTTAGCTACATGAGTTTCACATATAATAGATACACTATACCCTTGGCCATCACCACCATCCCAATGTTCGGGATTCTTACCAGCAACAAATTGATTTTGGAATGTTACATCTACAATGTGTTGTTCATCATTCCATTCAATCACATCACCCAATTCAGGATATACATTTTTATCTACTAACGTATCTCTTAAAAAGTAAAAGTTTACATTTCTAGTATAAGATGTCCCAAATTCATCAAATATAGCTTCTGCGTTGGTTCTATCAACTAATGTTGGTATTTTTACAGGATTATAATATACTTTGTTCTTACCTTCACCATATAAATTAGATTTAGTATCTTCTATAATAAGTTTATAGTAATACACTTCGGTATCTATGATATCCGTTATTAACTCTTTGTTTATTTTACTAAACAGAGCCATATCCCTTTTTCCACCGAATAGTGCCATAATTTACCCTATATAAATTGCACGTGGAACTCTGTTAAGAGTTAATTCCATCGCTTCTGATTCTTCTTGTTGTGCTTGTAACAATGCTTTTCTAGAAGTAGCTTCTAAGTTTTCTCTTAATTCTGAGATTAAGATTTCTTTTTCTGTAGATGCTTCACTTCTTAAATCTGCACCATCTAATGTTATTTCTGAGTTAGGAATTGGTACTGAACTAAACTTAGCTCTTACTGCACCTAACATTTCTTTAGCTAATGCTAATGTATATTTTTCAATCCATCGTTTTCCAACGTGATTTATATTACTATACTCAATTCTATCATATTTAGCGTTAGAGAAATCAGATACTACAGAATTGGCTACTATTGGATTGTTTCTTTCTGATTCTAACACATAATGGAAGTGTACTGTGTATGGGTCGTTTGGAATAGGAAATAATCTAATTCTATTATTTTGAATATCAAACCCATATTGAGATTTACGAACCATATCATTAAATTCAATAGCTTGTAATCTTAATAAATCATCATAAAGTGGTTGCATCATAAATGAAACACCTGGTGAGTAATTACCCCATCCAAATGTATCCATCATTTGTTGTGAACCTAAACCAGTTCCTACAAATGGGTCAAAATATCTTACCATCGCAGGTGGTGCGTTATGCATCATTCTTTTGATTTCAAATTTATCAACACCAGGAGTACCAACTTCCAAAGATGCGCTTGAATTAGAAATATCTTTTAAATCATAAATTTGTTGTCCTTTTTTAGCTTCGAATGAACCAGTATAATATGTTATTGTACCACCACTACCTACCTCAGAACCATAATCCTTAGCTAATGTTACTAAACCACCTAAATTTCCATCAAGTTGAGTTTGAGATAAATTAGAAGATGTAGAGTGTCCTTTGATGTTTAGTAGATTTTCTCTAATGTTAAATTGATTAACTTGAGATGAGTATTCAGTAGTTGCTTCTTCGAAACAAGCATAAAAGTTTATATCCTGTAGTTCTATATCTACTATAGGATAACCTAGTCTCTTTGCGCACCACCCAGCTGTCTTATCAACTGATGATACGAAATCTGTATCGGAATCATAATGTCCAAATGGTGTATTACCAGCTGAAAATGATGATGAACCCGGCCATATTGGAATGTTTACTGCCATTTATAATCTCCTAATTCTTTTATATAAATATGAGAATCTTTAAGAATCACTTATTTATGTACCATATCAATTCATAAGATTGATGTCCTACTGGATGTGGTAGTGTTTTTTGATGTTTTTCCCATCCAAATGGTTCTATAATTTCTTCTACTTTTTCTGTTTTAGATGCGATATCGTTAAAATAAGAATATATTCCATTTGGATTTAATAATTTAGGAACTATTTTTGTAAATTCTGCCCATTGAGGATATTTTTCATAATCAAAAACATACGTGTCAAAATAAATACTATCAAATGTTTTACCCTCTTTTATAAAATCTTCTACAACATCTTCCCATAACCCACAATGTACATCAAATCCCATTTCTTTTGCCTTTTCACAAATTTGTGGATGAGCTTCTATTATATGATGTTCTTTTGGATTGTGATTTCTAATGTATGTATCTATTATTCCTAATCCAAACCCTACATTTAGAACAGAACCATTATTAGAACATAATATATCAGCTGATTCCTTCATCAACTCAGATTCGTTGGTTGCCATAATTGGACAATCACAATCTATATATTTTGATTTTAAATCTGTTTCGGTAAATATAACTTCGTTTTCTAAATATTCTTTTAACATAACTTATTGATTTTCAGTACTTTACACTATCACTATCATAGCTATCTGATAATCAGATGCTTACAGATTCAAACGGAACATCGAGTTTATGATAATTAACCCAAATCTCACCATTTTCTTCAAACAATGAATCTTCGAATCCTAATCTTTGTAAATCATCTACCATTGTTCCTACAAATCTACCTTTACCATGTGATTCATTTTTATAATTAAAGTGATACATTGGAATACCCATTGGTGAATCACCAATAAATTCTATATTGTATTTTAATCTTCTTTCTGAACGACCACAACTGAAAGCTTCCTTCTCACCACCATCGTAAAAATAACCTTGACCTTCGAATGCAAATTTATAATACGCAGTATCTGCTTCTTCGCCTCCACTACTATCCTGATACCATATAGTATCTGTACCCGCAAATAATTCAGATGAGTCATAGTAAAGAGTTATTGTGGAAGCTTCCTCTGAACAGGCATTTCCTGCTGACTCTGCATCGTAGTACATTACTGTTGAAGTATAAGTTACTGATGATGCGTCGTGGTCATATGAATAAAACTCACTCATATTGTGTGGTGCTACACCATTAGGTCTATCAGTTGAAGCGTTTGCTGTGTTAATTTCACCAGCTCCCCCAGTAGATAGGGTAGCTAAACTAACATTTGTATAAGCTGTACTATTATTGTAATTATTAGTTGCAAGTTCTGCTTTAATACCTCTCAATGATAATTGTCCTGATGCTGGAACTGCCATTATGCATCCCCTTTAAGTTTGTTGATTTCTAATTTTAATTCATCAATCTGAGATTGTTGTTCTTTCATACCTTCAATTAGAACTGCTACCATTTTTTCGTAATCTACAGTTTTATAAGTAGTACCATCCTCAGCACCATCCATAAGAGGCATCTCATGCTCATGTACAATATGTGGTAGTACTTCTTCCACTTCCTGTGCAATTAATCCTAAATCACGTTTTCCTTTTCTACTACCACTATTCCAATCATACTCAACACCCCTAAGTGCTTTGATTTTATCTAATGGATTTTCAATTGTAGAAACATTATCTTTTAATCTTTTATCTGAGATTGTTGTAGAGTAAGCGATAACATCACCATCAACGTGTAATGTGCCATTATCCAGCAATCTCATATCTTCTGCACCAGCAGTGTACCATCTAATACCTACAGAGGCATCATACCAAGTATAATCGTGAGTATTACCTGTTTTAATATCTACACCTGTTGAGTTTCTTCTTCTATCATCCTCTAAACGGAATGCAGTTCCGAATAATGTCATACCATAATTACCATCAGCAGAATAAGTTGTGTTTGTATTGGTATCCGTTGATGAAATAACTCCTTCTTCTGAGATTGATACATTAGAACCTGCTGAGAATGCTTCTCTTACTTCTGTAGCTGATAGTTGAGTATTAGTATCTGTTGGAGTTGCCCAAGTGAATGAACCATCACCATCTGTACGAAGGAATTGTCCAGTAAATCCATTTCCTGATACGTTAAGTTGAGTTGCTCCAATTCCATTTGGAGTTACACTTAAACCAGTTCCCCCTTGAGTTAAACCTGTTCCTGCACCAACTGAGAATGTAGTTCCACTTAATGCAATTCCGTTACCAGCGGAATATGTAGTGTTTGTATTGGTATCCGTTGATGAAATAACTCCTTCTTCTGAGATTGATACATTAGAACCT
>Ga0115572_10003958_pt1 | contig 11637 bp, 11 predicted proteins | sample COGITO_mtgs_1206_FD_88681 | JGI IMG/M metagenome (GOLD analysis project Ga0115572, IMG submission 88681) | Pelagic marine microbial communities from North Sea - COGITO_mtgs_120607 | ecosystem: Environmental > Aquatic > Marine > Epipelagic | place: Germany:Helgoland, sampling site Kabeltonne... | reverse complement strand
TTGCAGCTCTCATGAAGGTACCTCAGCCTGGCAGCAAAGTAACAAACGATCCTGAATCAAAATTACCCGAAGACAAGAAAACTCCACAAGTCGCTTAGTTATAAAAAGTCCTCTTAGTTCAACTGGATAGAACAAGGGCCTCCTAAGCCTTAGATACAGGTTCAAGTCCTGTAGAGGACGCCATTCTCCTCTTTGGGTTTGTATTTAATAAGCCTTTAAGGGTTTTTCTTATTTTTGTGCTATGCCTGTGCTAGGTTTGGTTGTTTACTTCTAGATTCTTAGCTCGTTGCTCAATGTGGTTGGTAATTGCAAAAACATAATCGTAAACGGTGTTTATATAACTCTTTGATATATTTAATTGTCCGTAGAGTATTGATAACGACTCTTGCTTTTCTATAAATTGTAAGCAATTAGATCTTACAACTCCTCCATGATGCACCCATGTATTTCTTAAATGTCTTACCTCATTGTTTAACTTACTAATTGCATGTTCAATATCTACATTATCTTTACTATTAATCAAGTCAATTGCTTTTAGTTGCTTTATTAAAAATGAAAAGTCGCTTTCACCTCTAGGTTTTCTTTTGGGTGGCGGAAGCTTTTTACCGAATGCATTAATGGCGAATCTGATACATTTAGCCAGTTCATTTTCCAATAAGGCCCATACACTTATCAGCATTGCTTGCCTCTGATACATTGGCATGACTTCACTAAACACTTCTTTAATGTCATAACTATCCTCGGATATAGAACCAATATGTGAAATCGGGACTTCTATGACCTCACCTGGATCATCAGGATAGTTCTGAAAATATCTCTCTTCTGTCTCTGCACTTACATAGTCGTTAATGTTTGCGATAAAACTATTAATTTGTTCTTCTTGTTGTTTATGAAATTCATTTAAAAGTTCTAGTTCTTCATTAAGTGAAATTGCGTAAAAATTAAGAGAAGAAAATGGATTGCTGTTGATATTTGGCATTTAGATCTCTTTCTTTATTTTTATGAAAAAATTTACTTAACGCTATCAGTTTTAAGCTGTCAATGGCAATAATTTATCAATGGTTTTACTTCTGAAAAAATGAAGAAAGCAGTGGTTTACCGCTTTCAAAGACGTCTTGTCCACTGTCTATAACAAGGTTTACGTTTAATATGAATAAAATAGGGAAAAGCAAAGAAGGAATGAGTAAAAATAGAGAAATGAAATATCGCGGTAGTTGAGCATAAAATGCTAGACGCTCTCTTAGTACGATGTATGCATCAGCTAAGTCCACATTTTTACTCTCTATAATTTTAGTTAAAATAAGTTTGTCTTCAGTTAAAAAGTGCTTCTCATCAGGATATAACCGATCTGCATTTTCACGTGAGTTAAGGTTTCGAAGAGCCTTTTGGGCATCGGTTCTCAAATCGATAATACTCCCGCTATGCTGTTTGAAGTGTTCAAAGCTGTCAAATGAATATACTCGAGGTGCGAAAAGCTTAAAAAGTGATGTAAATATCAAAAATGCGAATCCGCACGTCCAGTAACCAAAAAATAATGGACTCAAATATTCATCTAAATCTGTGATGCTCACAGCTTTGACTATAACGGGTGAGACGGTAAAAACGAAAATGAATAGATGAATTCTTTTGTTATTTACAATGTGAGACAACGATTTCCAATTTGCCTGTGGTCCGCTTTGATTTTCTTTTTGAGCTATGAACAATCGTGAAACCAACACGCTTACACCAACGAAAAGATTAGACCAAAGGGGGGCAGGTGTACCGAGAAATGTAGGGCTTACGCAATTTAGAAATGAAACAGCGAAAGCTATAATTAAAATGGAATATAAACCATAGCCTAAAATGGAGTTTTTGAAGTTGTATATCCAGTTATGCATACTTGGGTTTTTAAAATAGTTTTTCATTAAACGTTAGATTAATTAAGACAATGAATGTCGTTTTTAACCTACTGAATAGTATAAGTAAATGCTTTTTGGTACAGTTATTTACAGTACTCCAAGTAAAAGCGAAAAACAAAAACCAAAAGAAGCGTTTTCGTGATGAAAATAGATAAATTTGAAGCGAATGGGTGTAACTTAAAAAGATAAAGTTTTTTAAAGTGTGTTTAAAGTTAAGTTAAAGTTGGTTTTAAGCTTTGTTTTGAATTGAGGACAAGCGCCAACACAGCGGTTTATATAGTGCGGATTAATATTGAGGAATAAATTTTGTAATCCAACTTAGCGGGCGACTTATGATCTTTTGTTCTCTGAACACCACGCCCTTAAGCTTTTCAGTTAAAGTGCGGTCATAATGACTTAAACTTAGTTCTCCAGTTTCATGGTCAACGGAATAGTCATAGTAGGGCTTTATCGCATGATCTTTCTTGTTTTGATTAACAGCATCAAGTAGTTTATTAAATTCACACCAGTTGCTCGAATCTGCTGCCACTCTAACCGATTCAAAAAACGGATTAGGTGAATTCGACTGCTTAAGCCTTCTTAGCTCTCTCCAGACTGTTACAGACGCTCCACCTATTTGTTGGAACTGTCTAATCTTCCAAGTAGAGGCCCAAGCTTCAACTCGTTTAGCTGCGCATTTTGGATCTTCGCCATAAACGCCTTTATCGAGTCCTTCACCATCTATATTCTTTGATATGTATTTGGCGATGTAACCAGTTGCAGAGCCTTTGTCTTTATCAATTACTTTAAAGTCGACTCTATTTTCTTTTGCTCCCTTTTCATCTCCACACTCTTCAAGCGAGTAATGCTGAAAACATGACTTGAGCGAATTTACATCAGATTCTTGAACAAACAATAACAAGTGCCAATGCGGTGTTCCGTCGTGCTGAGGCTCAACAACCCGTAATCCATAATAGGTGATACCTAATCGAGCTAACTTTGCTCTAATTCTTGCGAATGTTCGATTTAAATATTGTTGACCATCATAGGGTGTAAACCCTCTATATTTGGAGTTTAGTTGACCACTTTTTGCGTATGCGGCGTGATACATAGAAGGGCAAGTCATAGTTATAAATAAGCCTGTGTGGCCCATTTCATTTGCATACTCTTCAAAGCCTCTGGCGCGAACCATTAATTCAGCCTTTCTAACTGCAGGGTTAGATACATTTTTGCTAGACAACTCGGCAAGCGTAAAGGTTTGCCCTAAATTATTAGTAACCGCTATTTGCTCCATGAGTTGCTGGTTTTTATAAATTTGGTGTTGCCTTGCGTTAAATGAGCGGTCACTTAGGTACATTTGCCCATGCTTTTGAACACAGCCTAATATTCTAAAAGCTTGATCATAAGTTTGGTTTACAAGCGAACGGATTTTGCTTTTCCACCAAGACTCGTCAGTTAGTCTTTTTATAGCACCTTCTAAAGTAACTTTTTTAGGATGTAACTTCGGAGGCGAAACGCCCAAATGTTCGCATAGTTTCATAAGCGAATTATAAGCGGATTGAAGCGAACCTGAGCGACTTGATTCGTTAAGGGAATCAGCGCATTTATCGTTTTGCTTTGATTCGCTTGCAGGCGTTAACTGATGAGCTTCTAGCGTTAATGCTTCTATGCGAACTGGAGCGAAAAGGTTCGCATGCAAGTTCGCTTGTCTATTCGCCCATTTCGCTATTGATTCGATCCCATTTTCGCTATGAAGCGAAAAGTTTCGTAATCCTTGCGGAAATAGTTCGGTAATAATTCGCGAGTGTTTCGTTATGTAACGGTTTCGTTCAACGTAATTCTCTTCTTTGAATGCTCGATAAAGCAAAGTAGATATTAAATCTAATGGAAACGTTTTTGTTTTGTTATAGATAAATTCGAGATCTTCTTGAGTATCAATATCAGGAAGATACTTTGAATAAACTTCGCAAAAGGTAAACTTGCGATAGGTTTTAGAGTCTTTGTTTACTCTAGCCATTAGGGTTAACCTTTTTGGCAGCTTGAACTCCTAAATCTGACAGTTTAAAACAAGCCTCTCTCACAAGTGAATCAAGACAAAATTCAGCTATTAATAAACCTTTAGCTTCTAAGCCACCGATTAACCCTATGGTAAGTTTCACCCCACCTAGAACCGCAGGGGTGAAAGTTCCTAACCCGTTACAGTTTGATAAGCATTGATCAATGCTGTGGCCATTGAGTTCCTTCAAAATAGTTTTTTCATTGAGTGATAAATTCATTTTAGAATTCTCCTGTATGAGCAAACATTCTCTGTTCGATAAATGCGTTTACATCAGACAAGCGATACATCACTTTAGAGCCAATTTTTATGAAAGGTAGAGCGTAGCGACCAGTTGATCTCCAAACGGCTAAAGTACCGATTGATACACCGATTATTTCAGAAACTTTTAATGGGTTTATTAGTTGTGGGTTCATAGTGATTCCTACTTGTTGTTAAGTTGGAATCACTATGAATAGATTTTATTTGGCTGTAATTGGTGGTAGCAGTGTATAAATTACTAATGGCAGCCATTAACAATTTTTAAAGTCTAATAAATTCATATCTTTTCGCGTGTATTGACAAAGGCACACAGAATGAATTATAACTATCAATACCTTGGGTTTCTATTCTCGAACAGCATCTGCATATAGAAACCAAATACTCTGGAATCAAATAAAAGGAAGATTCTTATGTATATAACAAACAACGGGTTTGTAAAAACATAAATCGATATTGAGTTAATTTTAACTCTACATTCAGCACTTTTTTATCGAGTGTTGGTGCCTTTTAGTTGATTTCAGGAGTCACTTATTAGTCTCCTGTAATTGATATAACGCGATTTGCCTAAACTTTAGGCGAATTTTATTATTATTATTTGGAGATAATTCCATGAGTCACTTTATTAATTTAGATTTAAGTCGCCTAATGCAAGTAGAGAGCTACGAAATTAACGATCTTAAAAAGTCACCCACTTATATTGTTAACGATCACGTTAGTTATTTTATAAATAGAAAAAGTAGCACTGTAAGTATACTGGAGAAGGCTATTGAGAAGTCCGAATCTTTTATTTTTAACGTTCTTAGTGATGATTTAGTTTCCATAAAATGGAATGAGCATATAGGCCATTTAAATCAATTGGCGCATAGGCAAAAGAAAGTGTGCTTTGTTCACTCAAAACCAGAAACACATACCTTAGAAATAGATAAATTACTTGAACGTCTGAATTCTAAATCTAGCATTGTACAATGTGGTAATGAAGATTTAGAAGTCGCTTCTGCATTGGCGGAGAGAGTTCAGTATATTCAATTAAACGAGTATTCACAGTCTTTATTTGATAGCTTGTTCACTAATTCCTCTTCGGTCGTAGGATTTCTTATAGCAAAGGACGAATTTGCGATGCACGAATTGAGAGAGTTGAAAAATAAACTCTGGAGTGATTACTCGCTGAACATGGTATCGCTAGGCTGTACTCTAGACACCACATTAGACCATCCATGGGAACTTTGCTTATTTAATTTTAGCGGTAATAGTTCAAGCTTTTCAAATGTTGTAGAGGTTGAAGATGATTATATTTTTTTAAATGAGGTTGATTCAACGCTATTAACTTGTGCTGCTTCACAGCGTAAAGGTGCGGATAAGTGTCTTTTTCCAACTGAACGACTAGATCATAGTCAGATTTACACTAGCACAAGAGACGGAAAAGGTTATTGTGCCTCGTGTATCGAGATACTAGATTAACTTTTGACTTTATCTGTCAGGTTTAATTTATCGAACTTAATCAAACCTGACAGTTGTAGGCTCTCTTATCCCTATTTAATTACTTCTTAATAAATAATTAAAATAATGAGTTCTCACGGAAACTCATAACTAATTAATACCATATTGTACAAGTACTACCTATAGGTAATTGACCCACTTTATATTTCCCTATAATGTAAATTACAAAAAGTTGCTCATTAGCAAATTCAATAATTATCAGAGTATTCAATCCCATGATGACTTCTAAAATTGACCTAAACGATCTGCATGACAAGAACATAAACTATTTAATTGGAGCAGGAGCATCAGCAGGTCTTTTCCCAACCCTCGCATTGAAAATAGCAACAGAAGGTAAATTTGAAACGATTGAGACGTTAGCTACTGAATTCGATTCTATTAATGCTAAACACCTTAAATCTTTGCTATTAATGTACTATTACGAAGAATGCATTAAACCTGTTAGTTTAGCTGATTTTGCCAATTTAGAGGGTGATAAGCGAGCTGTTATCGACAATTATAGAAAGTTCATGAAGCTGAACCTTGAAATCCTTCGTCGCAAGCGAGGCTTCGATCGAAAGATTAACTTTTTTACAACGAACTATGACTCCTGCCTCGCCTATGTAGCAGATGAACTCTATGAAGAAAAGTCCGTTAGATTTAATATTAATGATGGTTCGCGTGGCTTCCATAAAAAAATAGTTGAGGCTCGAAACTTTGATTGCATGACTACTGAGTCAGGTATTTTTGATAAAAACAATGAAGTTCAGCGTCAAATCAATCTTATCCACCTTCATGGTTCGGCCTTTTGGCGCAAACACAAAGACACGATTATCGTAGACTACTCTTCTGCGGATCAAGTTGTTTCTGATACATCAATCGACGGTATGTATTACGGTGATTTTAAAAAGATGCTAGAAAGTGGTTGTCACACTGTAAAACAATTGTGTTCAATTGAAATAGCTGGGAGTCAGAAAGTTGAATTTGAACGCAACCAAGAGGAATTCCTCAAAAAATACAATAAATTACCTATCGTGAACCCTACAAAGTGGAAGTTTCATGAAACTGTATTTGAAGAGCATTATTACCAAATGCTACGTCAACTTAATTACGAGTTAGAAAAGCCTAATAGCGTGCTTATTGCCTTCGGGTTTTCTTTTGCTGATGAGCATATTAGGAACTTAATTAAACGCTCCCTAACGAACCCTACTTTACTCGTATACATCTGTTGTTATAGCGAAACTATGATCCCTGAGCTACAGACGTACTTCTCGGACTTTAATAACATCAAGTTTGTTGTCCACAAAGAAGGTAATCCATTAGATTTCACTTACTTCAATTCTCATGTATTAACACTTAGTGAGGATGAAGAATGAGCATCTATGTTGGTGAAGTTACGGCAGTAAATGGTATTCAAATTACATTGACCGTTGATGATACATCAAACAGAGACACTATATTCTATGAAGGCCAGCGATATAAAGGTATCTCAATTAGAGAGTATGTTTCAGTTCAGCGTGGTTTCCGTGACATCGTATGTATTGTAGAGGGCGAATATTTAGATGAAAGACGTTTTCAAGAAAATACAAACAAAGTCGAATACGTAAGAAAGGTTCACTGTCGGCCTATTGGCTACATTGAAAATGGTCATTTCTTCGAGGGTATCAAGTTCCTACCATTGATTCGAGACCCTTCATTTTTGTTACCAGAACAAGCACTAAAGAAAGTTTACTCTTCTAGTTCTGAATCTGAATTTTGTATTGGGTCACTATTAAAAGAAGGTATTGAGATATCTCTTCCTTGGCAGAAATTGTTCAATTCTCATATTGGTATTTTTGGAAATACAGGTAGCGGGAAGTCGAATACGTTAACGAAACTCTTCAAGACTCTATTTGATGAAAAATATGAACGAATTAAACCAGTCAGTAAGTTTGTGCTGCTTGACTTCAATGGAGAGTACATCAAAGATCAAATATTATCGCTTGAGAAGAAAAATATTATAGATCTGAATACGAAAACAACTAAGGATCGTTTTCCTTTAGCAAAAGATGAGTTCTGGAATGTAGAAACACTTTCAATCCTCTTCCAGGCAACTACAAATACTCAGAAACCTTTTATCGATAGAGTTTTGCAAGGGCGGTCGAAATACGGTGAAGGTAAAGCAAGTGCAATAAGGTACATAAAATACACGATTAAGTTTTGTTTCACTTCTACATCTCAAAAGCCAGAGGTACTTGATCTTCTTAAAAGCATTCTAAAAAGTACTAATAGAGCCGATATCCTAAAAGATGTTAGTTGGCATGGGACACGATTTAAAATTCGTGTTGCGTCAGGTTTTGAATTTTTCAATAGCGAAAGTGCATATAATCTCTACCTTAAAAGAGCTGTTGAAGAGGTGGATGTTGATGAGCTTGATGCATTTCAGGAATTTAAAATTCTTTGTAAATTGAGGCTAATTAATGATTTGATGTACAACTCCGTTCAATTTGATCACATACAGCCACTATTAAAGCGTGCAGAGTCCTCATTAGCAGGGTTGTCTAAGGTGATTAAAGTGAATACAAATGGAATAGCTGAAGATCAGGCACTAACAGTCATTTCGTTGCGCAATTGCCAACCGGACGTGAAGAAAATTATCCCTCTTCTTGTTACAAAGCACTATTACAATTCTCACAAGGAAGTTGTTAAGAAAAGCCCACCAGAAAAGACGCTGCACCTAATAATCGATGAGGCACATAATATCCTTTCTCAGCAATCCGTGCGTGAGCAAGGTAGTTGGAAAGACTATCGTTTAGAATTGTTTGAAGAACTGATTAAGGAAGGCCGTAAGTTTGGTGTTTTTCTTACATTATCGAGCCAAAGACCAGCTGATATCTCCGCAACAGTCATGTCGCAATTGCACAATTTCTTTATTCATCGTTTAGTTAATGACCGTGATTTATTCTTGTTAGATAATACAATTAGTACATTAGACTCTGTCTCTCGCTCTTTGATTCCGAACTTATCAAGAGGTTCATGTATTATCACAGGAACTTCGTTTGATTTGCCTATGCTGCTCCAAGTAGATGAGTTAAGCGATAACATTAAACCTGACAGCAATGACGTTCGATTAGAGAAGCTTTGGGCTGTAAATACAGAAGAAGAGGCTTCTTAGCTCATAAGTCTAATAATTACTACTCCCTAGTAGCGAATGTTTTTTTGGACAGAAATTTTTAGCTTAACGTCCTTTTTGTAATATTCTATGGTCACAGTTTCTTTGTCTGTAGGAGCAAATATGAGTCACTATTTTTATGAACATTATTCGTTTTTATGGCTTAGCTTGGCCAAGCAAACCGGCTATGCAAGTTTAATTTATAGCGATACTTTGATCTTAGTCCTGAGAATAAATGATTATTCTAAAAATCTGTGTTTATTATAAGGAAGTCAGGTTTTATCTTTGTGATTCTTGGTTGCTTTATTAAACCACCTATATATCAGATCTTTCGCCTGAAACTCATCGGTAAACGGGTGACCGTTGTTACGGCCAAACTCCATTATGTCGCGAGTTAATTGCCTAGCTGCAATACTATCATTTTTATATGCTTTTTCTTTTCTTCGCTTCAAAGCATATGCTTCAACTTTGTCTTTTGCTGCCCAACGAGTATTTCTACCTTTGGAGCCTGCGAGTTTTAAATGCTCTTTTTGTCCTTCATGCTTTAAAATGGCATTTCGCAGGTAGCTAGGCTGAATCTTCCTGATAATTAGATTTATTGAAAGTTGAATACAAGACTTTGCCGTTTGTGTCTGTCCTTTATGAATGCATAGTATGGCTCTACCCAAGTTTTGAACAATTGGGCCACAAGTGTTTTCGAAGAACCTTCGAAGAAAGAAATAATGATGGAAAGTGAACTTAGGACTATCGATAGCCTGACTTGGATATTTTTTCTTTAATGATTGAAGCGCAGAAATTATTAAATATAAAAGAGCTACGCTATCTCCTTCATCTAGTTTGTTCTCAAACTTTGCAGTGAACTTTCTTTTTGGAATGTTATTGTAAAAAGCCTCAAAAAATTCATATACACTGTCAACAATTTCAAAGGATGAATCTTCAATCAGCATTAAGACGTTTGAGTAGCCCCCAGGGAGGTCACTCATGGTTTGTGTGAATACTTTGGCAAGATCATGCTCGGTCTCGACTGCTTCTTTGCCAATCTCGTTGGATAACACCTGCATTCTTTGAAGTAGGTCGTCACCATTCACCTCTGCCCAACTAACCAGTTGATTTAAACTTTCCATGTTTTCTTATCCTAAAGATTCTAATATTTTAACTTTTTCATCAAATGACAGTCGTTTAATTTTCTCAATGAGCAGAGTGTCTAAATCATTCTCACTTTTGTTCATTTGGCTATTGGTCATGGCCGATATGGTATTGTCTATATTGTTACGAACATTTTCAACATTCAAATGAGCATAAATATCGCTAGTAACTCTTATATCAGAGTGTCCTAGAGACTTAGATATTGAATTTATATCAACGCCTTGAATTGCTTGCCAAGAACCTAACGTTCTTCTTAGGTCGTGCATGGTAAGTCTTTTCGTTTTATCTTCTGACCAGAGGCCAGCACTTCTTGTCACTCTTCGCCAAAAACTGCCTTCACCGGACTTCTCTGTAACATGACCAGACTTACTGATTGAGCTAGGGAATACAAAAGATGTACTCGCATCTCTTTGTACAATACGCCGTTTGAGTATTTCAATTATTTGGATAGACAATGCCACTGTATGAGGTTTTTTAGCTTTCATTTTGGACGTTGGGATTGTCCATGTGCCTGCTTCTAAATTGAGTTCATTCCATTCCATAGAAAATACACAATGTTTTCTTTGCCCTGTAAATAACAATGTTTTAACTAAATCTTGAACCTGTTCCGACTCTTTTTCTAAGGCTTCGAAGAAAGGTTTAATTTCGTGCTGTTGAAGAAAACGATCACGTTTAACGTCTGACATTTTCTTTATGTTGGCAAATACATTAACTTCGACCAGCTCTTGTCGTAAACCAAAGTTAAGAAGAGCTTTAAGAAGAGTTACAACCTTGTTGTATATGGCGTAAGACTTTTTTTGTTTGATAGAGTTTAGAAACGACTTAGCATCAGGCTGCAGTAATGTATGAATTTGCTTTTTGCCTAAAATATTTACGATATGATTTCGCCATGTTTTATCGTGATCATCAAATGAGCTTTGTCTTCTAGAACCATTTTTAATATTAGCTTTAAAGTCATCCATGTATTGAGTAAACAATTGCTCAAAGGTTAATGACTTTTTCCTCGTTTCTTTTTTTTGTTCATTAGGATTATCGCCAGATACAATCTGAGCTAGTATCTTTGCCGTTTCTTTTCGTGCTTGTTCTATTGTTGTTGAGGGGTAGGGGCCAATGGTGACATTAATAGGACTTTGCTTAAACCATTTGTAAACTCTAAAAGTCATTTTGCCAGATGGCATTACATCTAGTATGAGTCCAGCTTGTGTTTCATCATACCAACGACTTCTTTTAACTGGTAAGGGGCGGCCCTTAATTGCAGAGCGAGTAAATTTAAAGGTGTTTTGTGTGCTCATTCATACTTCCTTGTTGAATACGTTGTGCTATGTCTGTGCTATGCTGTAAGTATAAATAGGTTAAAGAAGATTAAAAGTGGTTAATTTGTAATGCTAGTTAAGCTATTGTAATTCCTAGTTAAATTAAGTTTGGTTAATTCTCGTTAAAGTCTGTTAATTTGTTTGGTTTAGTCCTGTAGAGGACGCCAATCCCCTCGGCAAACCTTTACCTATTAGGTTTTCTTTAACCTTAGATAAACTGGCATTCATATTGCTTTAAATTAATAAAATCTTTATTTTTGGTTTAAAAATATGAAACAGTTTTTACTCGTCTTAACCTTGCTTTTGTCAGGTTGCACAACTATTGAACGTTTAGCTGAGTTGCAAAACCCGCCGGTA
>Ga0115572_10003951_pt1 | contig 11644 bp, 9 predicted proteins | sample COGITO_mtgs_1206_FD_88681 | JGI IMG/M metagenome (GOLD analysis project Ga0115572, IMG submission 88681) | Pelagic marine microbial communities from North Sea - COGITO_mtgs_120607 | ecosystem: Environmental > Aquatic > Marine > Epipelagic | place: Germany:Helgoland, sampling site Kabeltonne... | reverse complement strand
GATTTAAAATAGGTATGCACTTGTGAATACATTTCTTCGGCACTTACCACCGGAATGGTTTTGATACGGGAATGGTCTGTTTTGTAATGTGTGGGACCTGTAATATACAGAACTTCTGCTCCCAGTTGTGCCGCATGGTTGGCAATTTCAAACCCCATGAGTCCACTCGAATGATTTCCAATAAAACGAACGGGGTCAATAGCTTCATAGGTGGGACCTGCAGTGATTAAGACGGTTTTTCCGTACAAGGGCATTGATTGTAACATGTGAGCCTCTATATGATTTAAAATGGCTTCAGGCTCTGCCATTCTTCCTTCACCTACCAACCCACTTGCCAGTTCACCAGATGTTGCTGGAATCATCGTATTTCCAAAGGATTGAAGGGTTTCTAAGGAGGCTTTTGTAGAGGGATGTTTGTACATATCCAAATCCATAGCGGGTGCAAAATAGACGGGACATTTAGCAGAGAGATAGGTTGCTACCAGAAAGTTGTCACTACTTCCAGCTGCCATTTTAGAAAGTGTGTTTGCCGTAGCTGGGGCGACCACAAACAAATCCGCCCATAAGCCTAAATCAACATGGTTATTCCAAACAGCATTGTAATCAGTTTCTTCAGTAAAGGATGAGATGACTGGATTTTTAGAGAGGGTTGAAAGTGTAAGCGGAGTAATAAAATCTTTCGCTGCTGGAGTCATTATAACTTTGACCTCGGCACCAGCTTTGATAAATAACCTTACAAGGGACGCTGTTTTGTACGCAGCAATACCGGCAGTAATTCCTAAAAGAATATGTTTACCGCGTAAAATAGACATCTTTTATTTGTCTTCAGAATCCTCTTCTACACTACGGTAGTAGATTTTTTCATTTAACCATTCTTGAACGGCTAAAGCGTGTGGTTTTGGAAGACGCTCATAAAACTTAGAGACTTCTATTTGCTCTTTGTTTTCAAAAACTTCTTCTAAGCTGTCGTTAAAAGTTGCAAATTCTTCTAGTTTATCAATCAATTCTATTCTGATATCCGTATTGATTTGCTCAGCTCTACGGGAAATTACAGAAATTGCTTCGTAGATGTTTTCTGTTTGCGCATCTACTTTGTTACGGTCGTACGTTTCTGTATTAACGGGTGCATTTACTTTTTTTAAGTCCATAATGAATATTAACTTTTAGTCGTTGTTGAATTAGTTTGAATTGATTTTAAGGCTTCGTACATGGCTTGAATTTCTTCGTTGTTTTGAGTTTCTGGAAACACATACAAGAGGGAGTTGTAAAAGGTTAATGCTTTTTCAACACGCTCTGATTGTTTCCATTTCACACTATTCATAGCCAGTTTGTAGGCGGAATCAAATTTATAATACATGGCTTGTTCTTTGAAAGATGAGCCAGGGAATTCAATTAAAAAATTATCTAAGGCCGTTATTGCAGAATTATAATCCCGATGAAAAGGCCCTGTTTGGTTGTATTGCAAAGCGATGTTAAACGCTTTTTTTTCTAGTTTGTAATCTAGTTCTCTCACTAAAGCACTTGCTTCATCCAAATATTCTGACAAGGGATAGGTGTTGATAAAGGTTTGAAGTTTATCGATTGCATCTACCGTTTCAGTTTGGTCTTTAGAAAATAATGGAGATAATTTGTAATAACTTTTAGCAGCTAAAAAGGCTATTTCTTGTATTTTTTCACTTTTAGGATATGCGCTCACAAAACGCTCCATTTGGTAGTTGGCTGTATAATAGTCTTTGGTTTCGTAAAATGTTTTACAGTACATATACATCAACTTCTGTGCTTGTGGCTTCCCTCTGTACTTGGGAACAATTTGCACAAATATGCGGTTTGCTTTAGCAAACTTACCTTCTTCATAAAGTTCAGTTCCTAATTTAAACTTCGCAGCAATATCTTCATTTTTTAAAACTCTCTGATATTCACTACAAGAGTTCAATAAAAATATTATAATTAAGATGTAAATAAAATTCTTCATAAATATATTGAGAATGAGGGCAAAATTACGGATTTATAACGGATTTAAAAAACTATTGTTTTGGCTAAGTTAATAGGTTTGAATTTCCACACTAAAGGTTTAAGTAATATTTAACTAAAACGCTGCAATAAAGGCTGTTATTTTAGCCTGTAATGCTTCTGTTGCAGGAACAAGTGGCAAACGCACTGCATCTTTACAATAGCCTTTTGCTTTCAAAACTGCTTTAATTCCAGCAGGATTATTTTCTTCAAAGATTAAATTAATAATAGGCATTAAACGCGCTTCTAACTTACGAGAATCTTCTGCATTCCCTTCCAGTCCTAATTGAATCATTTTTGAGAATTCTTTTGGAAAGGCTTGACCAATGACTGAAATGACTCCAGAGCCACCCGCTAAGGTAACGCCTAAAACTAAGTCATCATCTCCAGAAATTACTAAGAAGTCGGTTGGTTTATGTTTTATTAGTTCTAAATATTGATCTCTGTTATTTCCAGCTTCTTTTACAGCTACGATGGATTCAAAGTCATTAGCGAGTCGCAAAACTGTAGAGGGTTCAACATTTTTAGCCGTTCGACCTGGTACATTATATAAAATTACAGGAATCTTAGAGGTTTCTGCGATGGCTTTAAAATGCTGATAAAACCCTTCTTGAGTTGGCTTGCTGTAGTAAGGTGCCACAGACAAAATAGCTGTAAATGGCGACAGGTCTGTGGATTTTAACTCCTCAATTACTGCTGCAGTATTGTTTCCGCCAATCCCAATTACTAAAGGTACACGACCTTTATTCGCTTCGATAATTGTGGCTGTAATTTCTTTTTTCTCTTTGGCAGTGATGGTTACACTTTCTCCTGTGGTTCCACTGATGACTAAATAATCAACACCATTAGTGATGTTAAACTCTACTATCGCTGCTAATGCTTGATGATCTACACTTAAATCTGGTTTAAATGGAGTGATAAGGGCAACTCCAGTCCCGATTAATGCTTTCATTTTATAATCTATTAAGTTGAGTTAAGTATTTAATTAATTCTATTTTAAAAACCTCTGTGTTTTCGGGTTCAATGTCGATTGTTAAATCGTGTAATCGCGTATCTTCGTTTGTAATCCCAATTTTAAAATTTGCTTTGGAACTTGATGTAACTAAATTTAGTTCTAATTTGTTGGGTTTATAATAACTAATCAATAGGTCAAATTGCTGTTCTATAAATTCTTCAATTTCATAACTTTTAGGGCGTCCTAACCAGTCAAAATTATCTAAACTAAAAAAGGAATCCCAACTGTTTGGCTTGTTTTTTTCTAAATCAACCATTGCAATAAAGCGAATTTTATTGTCATTAATTCCCATGTCTTTAATAAGATTTCGAAAAAAATCATAATTGTGATACGAATCGTAATCAAAAATAACTCCAACAGAACTTACTTTATCACTTTTAAAATTCTTAATTCGAGACTTAAGAATTAAAGTAATATTTTTTTGAAGTGATAGGGTCCGAAATTGTTTAAAAAACATTTACCTTTATTGTCAAGTACAAATGTAATATAAATGATGTATAAATACATTCAAATTATTGGGTTTATTTCCTTGTTTTTATCTTGTGATCATTCAAAAAAATTAACAAAAACTGAAGGAGAAAACATTTCTATATCCAAAGCGCTAAAATCAAACCCAGCTATTGAGGCTGTCATTGCTCCTTATAAAGCAAATTTAGACAAATCCATGAATGAGGTATTGAGTTATGCTGTCAACACCTACTCTAAGAGGGATGGTGACTATAATACCGCGATTGGAAATCTTATGGCAGATGCCGTTTTTGAGCTGTCGAACCCTATATTCAAAAGCCGTACAGGAAATGAACTAAATATGGTTCTATTAAATCATGGTGGAATCCGGTCTATTTTGCCAAAAGGAAATGTTACTACAAAGTCTGCATACAGCCTAATGCCGTTTGAAAATAGTGTGGTTGTGGTAGCACTTAAAGGGTCTGTTCTCATGGAAATGACCGCTTATTTGAAAGCGTTTAAAAGAGCGCATCCCATCTCTGGACTCGAATTGGTTTTAAATGCGGATAATAGTTATCAAAAAATTAGAGTGAACGGCAAAGCTATTGATCCAACAAAAACGTACTATGTAGCAACCAATGATTATTTATATAATGGAGGCGATCGCATGTATTTTTTAAAGAAAAGCGATACTCTTTACGATCTGAATTATAAAATCAGAAACGTGCTGATCGATTATTTTACAAAGTACGATACCTTAAACCCTAAGAAAGACCAACGCTTTATAAAGCTCAATAATTAGTAATACAGCCACATGAAACGAAGAAAATTTATTCAAAAAACAGCTGCTTCCACAGCATTTATTTCTTTAAGTGGTTTGGGATTGACATCTTGTACTCAATCAACAGCAACCAAAATTACAATTCTTCATACGAATGATGTGCACAGTCATATTGAGGCTTTTGGTCCAAATGAGGGACGGAACGCAAACAAAGGAGGGGTTGCAAGACGTGCATCGCTTGTAGAAACATTAAGAAACGAAAATCCCAATACCCTACTTTTAGATGCTGGAGATATTTTTCAAGGAACTCCTTATTTTAATTTTTATGGGGGCGAACTCGAATTTAAACTGATGAGTATGTTAAAATACGATGTTGCTACTATTGGTAACCATGATTTTGACAATGGAATTAATGGGTTATATGCACAACTTCCTCATGCCAAGTTTGATTTTATTTCGGCGAATTACGATTTTACAAATACGGTTATGGATACCCATGTTAAACCTTACAAAACGTTTGTAAAAGATGGGATAAAAATTGGGGTTTTTGGATTGGGAATTGAACTTCAAGGACTGGTCAATAAAGCGGCTTATAAAGAAACGGTCTATTTAGATCCTATTGAAATTGCTCAAGATATGAGTCGGATTTTAAAAACGGAGGAAGCTTGTGATTTAATCATTTGTCTGTCGCACCTCGGTTACGAGTATAAAAAAGCACCTTCTAAAATATCGGATATCAAATTGGCAAAAGCAACCCAAGATATCGATTTGATTATCGGTGGGCATACCCATACTTTTTTAGATAAACCAACAGTCGAAACTAATGCGGTCGGAAAATCGGTACTTGTAAATCAAGTGGGATGTTATGGACTCTACCTCGGTAAAATTGACTTTTATTTTGATGCTAAAAAGCTTAAAGCAATTGAAAGTGACACACAAAGGGTGTAGGTAAATTGGTATTTGAACAACGCTAAATTAGTAGAAATTAAACATTATTTCTTTAGAATGCCCTACTCTATTTTTTAGGGAATAATGGTATCTTTGCCAAAATTATATTTTTATGTCTTTTTTAAGTGAAATTGAACGCCGCCGTACTTTTGGGATTGTATCCCACCCCGATGCCGGAAAAACAACCCTAACTGAAAAGTTACTTCTTTTTGGAGGGGCAATTCAAGAAGCGGGTGCCGTGAAAAGCAACAAAATCAAAAAAGGCGCTACGAGTGACTTTATGGAAATTGAACGTCAACGTGGAATTTCAGTTGCAACCTCGGTTTTGGCATTTGAATATAATGGTATCAAAATTAATATTTTAGATACACCTGGTCACAAAGACTTTGCAGAAGATACGTTTAGAACCCTCACTGCTGTGGACAGTGTGATTGTAGTAATTGATGTTGCAAAAGGGGTTGAGGAGCAAACCGAAAAATTGGTGAAAGTCTGCCGAATGCGTAACATTCCTATCATTGTTTTTATCAATAAAATGGACCGTGAAGGAAAAGATGCGTTTGACTTATTAGACGAAATTGAACAAAAATTAAACCTAAAGGTAGCACCGCTTAGTTTCCCAATTGGAATGGGTTATGATTTTAAGGGTATTTATAATATTTGGGAAAAGAACATTAATTTATTTACGGGTGACAGTAAGCGTGATATTGAAGAAACAATTAAAATTTCAGATGTATCTGATCCCGAGTTAAATACAATTATTGGAGATACTGCTGCCGAAACGCTTCGAGAAGAACTGGAATTGGTGGAAGGTATTTATCCCGATTTTGATAAAGAAGCGTATTCGAATGGGGATTTACAGCCCGTATTTTTTGGTTCGGCCTTGAATAATTTTGGAGTTCGTGAGTTATTAGATTGTTTTGTATCCATTGCACCCCAACCCCGTCCAAAACACAGTGAAGAACGGTTGGTAGATCCAAAGGAGGGAAAATTTACTGGCTTTGTGTTTAAAATTCATGCCAATATGGATCCAAACCATAGAGACCGATTAGCATTTATTAAAATTGTATCGGGAGAGTTTAAACGCAATACCCCCTACCTTCATGTACGCCACAATAAAAAATTAAAATTTTCAAGCCCGAATGCCTTTTTTGCTGAAAAAAAAGAAATTGTTGACATCTCCTATCCCGGTGATATTGTAGGGCTTCATGATACTGGTAATTTTAAAATTGGAGATACACTTACAGAAGGAGAACAGTTAAACTACAAAGGGGTTCCAAGTTTTTCGCCAGAGCATTTTCGTTATATCAATAATGCAGATCCTTTAAAATCAAAACAACTCTACAAAGGAATCGATCAGTTGATGGACGAAGGTGTTGCTCAACTGTTTACTTTGGAACTGAATGGACGAAAGGTAATTGGCACTGTTGGAGCATTGCAATATGAAGTAATTCAATACCGTTTGGAGCATGAATATGGTGCTAAGTGTAGTTACGAAAATCTGAACGTACACAAAGCCTGTTGGATAGAACCTGAAAGCATCAACCATCCTGAATTTGTGGAATTTAAACGCGTGAAACAACGCTTTTTAGCGAAGGACAAACAAGGTCAACTGGTATTCTTTGCAGATTCTGTGTTTACACTCCAAATGACCGAACAAAAATATCCTTCCATAAAATTTCATTTGACGTCGGAGTTTTAAGAATATTTTAAACCAAAAAAAAATCTCACTTTTCAGTGAGATTTTTTTTTCTTTAGTAAGAATTAAGCTTGTCCGGTTGGTCCAAAATTCAATGGGACTGGAGGTTGCTCATAATCTTTAATCTCGCCATGGGCTTGTTCAAAGCATTTTACATTTTCATGTAAGGCTTTTGCAAGACGTTTTGCATGTTGTGGGGTCAGTATAATACGCGACTTCACTTTGCTTTTTGGCGTTCCGGGCATGATGCTCACAAAATCCACTACAAATTCAGAAACAGAATGGTTAATAATCGCTAGATTTGAATAGGTACCTTCTGCTACCTTATCATCTAATTCAATATTAATTTGTCCTTTTTTTGATGGGTCTTTTGGAGTGCTCATAGGGGTTAATTAAAGTTTAATTCTTCTTTCTTTTCTTTAAGTTTTTCGAATTCTTCATTAGAACCTACAATGATATTTTCATACGCTCTAAGACCTGTACCTGCTGGAATTCTATGTCCAACAATTACATTTTCTTTTAAGCCTTCTAAAGTATCAACTTTACCATTCACAGCTGCTTCGTTAAGAACTTTTGTTGTTTCTTGGAAAGAGGCTGCAGATATAAACGATTTGGTCTGTAAAGAAGCTCTTGTGATTCCTTGTAAGATTGGAGTTGCGGTTGCTGGACTTGCATCTCTTGCAACAACTAACGCCTTATCCTCACGTTTTAGTAAAGAATTTTCATCTCTTAATACACGTGCTGTAATGATTTGACCTTCTTTAAGGTTCTCAGAATCACCTGCATTTTCAATAACTTTCTTTCCGAAAATTTCATCATTTTCTGTAATAAAATCAGAAGTATGAACCAATTGATCTTCTAAGAAAATAGTGTCTCCAGAATCATTTATTCTGACCTTACGCATCATTTGTCTTACAACAACTTCGAAATGCTTATCGTTGATTTTTACCCCTTGTAATCGGTAAACTTCTTGAACTTCATTTACTAAGTATTGTTGAACAGCTGATGGGCCTTTAATGTTTAAGATATCGTTAGGCGTAATTGAACCATCTGATAAAGGCATCCCTGCTTTTACAAAATCATTTTCTTGTACTAAGATTTGATTTGATAATTTAACAAGGTATTTTTTAATATCTCCTAATTTAGATTCAATAATAATCTCACGATTTCCTCTTTTTATTTTACCAAAAGAAACAACGCCATCTATTTCACTTACAACTGCTGGATTAGAAGGGTTACGTGCTTCGAAAAGCTCTGTTACACGAGGAAGACCTCCTGTAATATCCCCTGCCTTAGCAGACTTACGTGGAATTTTAACTAAAATTTTTCCTAAGTTAATCTTCTCACCATCTTCTACCATAATGTGGGCACCTAATGGCAAGTTGTAAGATCTTATAAGATTCCCTTTCGTATCTTCTACTAATAAGGTTGGAATTAATTTTTTGTTTCTAGATTCAGAAATAACTTTTTCTTGGAACCCTGTTTGTTCATCAATTTCAACTTGATAAGTAACGCCTTGCTCAATGTTTTCATAACGTACTTTTCCTGAAAATTCAGAAATAATAACACCATTATATGGATCCCATTGACAAACAACCGTATCCTTTTTAATCTTATCTCCATCTTTAATAAAAATTGACGATCCATAAGGAATGTTGTTTGTACTTAATACAATTCCAGTTTTCTTGTCAACTAATTTAATTTCAGAGGTTCTAGATATTACGATATCAATTTCATTTCCATCGTTATCTTTTCCTTTAACGGTTTTAAGATCTTCGATTTCTGCTACACCATCAAATTTGACGATTAATTTGTTTTCTTCAGAAATGTTACCTGCAATACCTCCAACGTGGAACGTACGCAATGTTAACTGTGTTCCTGGTTCTCCAATAGATTGTGCTGCCACAACTCCTACTGCTTCACCTCGCTGTACCATTTTACCTGTGGCTAGGTTACGTCCGTAACACTTCGCACAAATTCCGGTTTTAGCTTCACATGTTAATGGAGAACGTACATCGATTGATTCAAGAGGAGATTGTTGAATTTTCTTCGCTTCCGCCTCATAAATATGATCTCCTGCCGCTACTATAATTTCTTCTGTTAGTGGGTTATAGACATCATTTAATGCGGTACGTCCAACGATTCTTTCTTCAAGAGTTTCAACAATTTCTTCATTTTTCTTTAATGCTTTTACTGTAATCCCTCTTAAGGTACCACAGTCAACAGAGTTGACAATGACATCTTGAGACACATCTACTAAACGACGTGTAAGGTAACCAGCATCTGCTGTTTTTAATGCCGTATCGGCAAGACCTTTACGAGCCCCGTGTGTAGAGATAAAGTATTCAAGAATTGACAGTCCTTCCTTAAAGTTAGAAAGAATTGGATTTTCAATAATTTCACCACCACCTGCATTGGATTTTTTAGGCTTTGCCATCAAACCACGCATACCGGTTAATTGACGAATTTGTTCTTTAGATCCCCTTGCTCCAGAATCAAGCATCATATATACAGAGTTAAACCCTTGTTGGTCTTCTCTAATTCGTTTCATGGATAGCTCTGTAAGCTCTGCATTGGTAGAGGTCCAGATATCAATAACTTGATTGTAACGTTCGTTATTGGTAATAAGTCCCATATTATAGTTGGCCATAATACCATCTACTTGCTTATTCGCAGCAGAAATCATCGTATGTTTTTCTGGCGGGATAATAATATCACCTAAACTAAATGACAATCCTCCTTTAAATGCGAAATTATATCCTAAAGATTTAATTTCATCAAGGAATGCAGCTGTCTCAGGAACAGAGGTTACTTTTAAAATTCCATGGATAATGTCTCTTAACGATTTTTTTGTTAAAACTTCATTAATATATCCTGCCGCAGCGGGTACTTTTTCGTTGAAAAGTACACGACCTGTGGTGGTTTCAATAAGTTGAGTTGTTAGGTCGCCTTCTTCATTAAAATCAACAGTTCTTACACGGATTTGTGCGTTTAAATCCACACGTTTTTCGTTATAAGCAATGATGACTTCTTCAGGAGAATAGAATGTTAAGCCTTGCCCTAGTACTGGTACTTCTGGGGTTGACAAACGTAACTTAGTCATATAATAAAGCCCCAATACCATATCCTGTGAAGGAACGGTAACTGGTGATCCATTTGCTGGATTCAAAATGTTATGAGACGCTAGCATTAAAAGTTGTGCTTCTAATATTGCCTCTGGTCCAAGTGGTAAATGCACTGCCATTTGATCTCCATCAAAATCGGCATTAAAGGCCGTACATACTAATGGATGTAATTGGATTGCTTTTCCTTCAATCAGTTTTGGTTGAAAGGCTTGGATTCCTAAACGGTGTAAGGTAGGCGCACGATTCAGTAATACAGGATGTCCTTTTAAAACATTTTCCAATATGTCCCAAACTACAGGCTCTCTTTTGTCTATGATTTTCTTAGCAGATTTAACTGTTTTTACAATTCCTCTTTCAATTAATTTTCTAATAACAAAAGGCTTGTATAATTCAGCTGCCATATTTTTTGGCAATCCACATTCAAATAATTTTAATTCTGGTCCTACAACAATTACAGAACGTGCTGAATAATCGACACGTTTTCCAAGTAAGTTTTGACGGAAACGTCCTTGTTTTCCTTTCAATGAATCTGAAAGTGATTTTAATGGACGGTTAGAATCTGTTTTTACAGCAGATGATTTACGTGTATTATCAAACAATGAATCTACCGATTCTTGAAGCATACGTTTTTCATTACGTAAAATTACTTCTGGTGCTTTGATTTCAACCAATCGTTTCAAACGGTTGTTACGAATAATCACACGACGGTACAAATCATTTAAATCAGAGGTTGCAAAACGACCTCCATCTAATGGAACTAACGGACGTAATTCTGGTGGAATTACAGGGATGGCTTTCATAATCATCCATTCTGGTTTGTTCTCACGATTTAAGTTCGATTCTCTTAAAGATTCAACAACTTGTAAACGCTTTAAGGCTTCTGTTTTTCGTTGTTTAGACGTTTCTGTATTGGCTTTATGACGCAATTCAAAAGACAAAGTATCAAGATCAATTCTTGATAAAAGGTCAATTAAACACTCCGCTCCCATTTTGGCAATAAATTTGTTAGGGTCTGTGTCGTCTAAGTATTGGTTTTCTTGTGGTTGAACTTCAAGAATATTTAAGTATTCTTCTTCTGTAAGGAAATCCATTTTTTTGACGGGTTCTCCTTCAGCATTCACGGCGGTACCAGGTTGAATTACGACATAACGTTCGTAATAAATGATCATATCTAATTGCTTAGATGGTAATCCAAGTAAATAACCAATTTTGTTTGGTAAAGAACGGAAATACCAGATGTGTGCTACGGGCACAACAAGGTTGATATGTCCTACACGATCTCTACGGACTTTCTTTTCGGTAACTTCTACTCCACATCGATCACAAATAATTCCTTTATAACGGATACGTTTGTATTTTCCACAAGCACATTCGTAATCCTTTACAGGTCCAAAAATACGCTCACAAAATAAACCATCGCGTTCAGGTTTGTGGGTTCTGTAGTTAATCGTTTCTGGTTTAAGAATTTCGCCACGAGACGCTCCTAAGATCGACTCTGGAGAGGCTAAACCAATTGAGATTTTATTAAATCTCTGTACTGTATTATTATCTTGCTTTTTTGCCATAATATATGGTTATGATAATGAATTAAATTCTATTATTCTTCTAATCTTATGTCTAGT
>Ga0115572_10003943_pt1 | contig 11656 bp, 10 predicted proteins | sample COGITO_mtgs_1206_FD_88681 | JGI IMG/M metagenome (GOLD analysis project Ga0115572, IMG submission 88681) | Pelagic marine microbial communities from North Sea - COGITO_mtgs_120607 | ecosystem: Environmental > Aquatic > Marine > Epipelagic | place: Germany:Helgoland, sampling site Kabeltonne... | reverse complement strand
ACTTTTCGTTAAATATAGAGTATTTGAAAATGTATATTATCAGTAAGTTTGTTTAAAACAACTACTTAATTATTTTAAAATGAAAAAAATATTACTTTTTACTTTTTTATCACTTACACTTCATAGTTACGGGCAAACAACTTCTGTACCTGATGTAGAATTTGAAAAACACTTAGAAGCAAACTCTATGGGTAATGGTGTTGCCAACGATGGTTTAGTTTTAACTAGCAATATTAACACTGTTACAGAATTAAACATAACCGACCTAGATATAAATGATTTAACTGGAATTGAAGACTTCCTAGCGTTAGAAAAACTAGACGCTGAATTTATAGGGTTTGATATACCAAGTAATTTAGATTTAAGTGCACTTAAAAATTTAACCTACTTAAATTTTGCCTTAAATTCAATAAGCACTGTTAATCTATCAGAAAACACCAAATTAACGCATGTAGATTTTAGCAATTGTGAGATAACTAGTATTAATCTGGAAAACAACCCACTAATCACATATTTAAATTTAGATTACAACTTTGACATACAAAATCTGAGTTTTCTTGCCGATTTACCTGATTTAGTTTACCTAAACTTGACAGGGTTTGAAATATCATCTATCAACCTATCAAACAACACAAAATTAAAAGAGTTTATTGGAGATGACCTTTGGGAATTAACATCATTAGATATATCATCTAATTTAGATCTTGAAAAAATTAGCTTATCTGAAAATGAATTAACTTCTATAGATTTATCCAATAACACTAAACTTATTGAATTAAATATGGAGTTACTGCCTGCGGACTATTCTTATGTTAGAGCAAAACTTAAAAATTTAGATCTATCCAAAAACATAATGTTAGAAAAATTAGAACTTGGTAACAACAAAAAACTAACTTCTCTTGATTTATCAAAGAATATAGAACTTAATTATTTAGATCTTTATGATTGCTATACTCTAGAGGGTGATTATGACCTACAAAACCATACAAAATTGACCATTGTTGATTTTGGAAATTGTAATATTTCTAGTTTAAACATAAAAAATGAGCAAAACACAAAAATTGAATACTTTCATTCATCAGGAAATGAAAATCTAACTTGCATAACTGTAGATGATGTTGATTACTCAACATCTACATGGGCAAATGACTCATTAAATCAGGGCAACTTCAATGTTGATTCAACACAGTCGTTTAGTTCAGATTGTACATTAAGTGTCGCTAAATTTAATCAAATAGATTTTGATTTACATCCGAACCCTTCAAATAATACTATTAACATTAAATCCTTAGCTACAATTAGTGCTATTTCTATTTATAATGTATTTGGTAAAGAAGTCTTAAAAGTTAAAAACACAAACAATAAAATTAACATCTCTAATCTGTCGTCTGGCGTTTATATTGTTAAGGTTTATTCTGATAACAAAACTGGAATAACGAAATTAATAAAGAATTAATGTCAACTCATTATTTTTTACTAAAATAATTCTTTAAAAAAGTAACTGGTAATCATAAAAAAAGCCTTCCTAATTGGAAGGCTTTTTTTATGACTTTAATAATGCCACCTAACAAAAGCTTCCATAGCAGCATAATGAGATAAACCTAACTGATCATACAACTCTGCTGTTTCACAATTTCTATCTTCTGCACGTTGCCAAAACTCTCTGCTATCTGTGCCCTGAAAAACGACTCCGTCTTTTTGAGATTGATGCTTAAAAATTCCTTTTCTTTTTTCTAAAACCTGATCTGGCCCCATTGGAACTGCCATTTCTATTTCGTCAATTCCCCATTCTTGCCATGCACCTCTGTACAACCAAACCCAACAATCTTTCATAAATTTCTTAGGTTTTAATTCTTTTACAGCAGCAAAAACAGCATCCAAACACACTTTATGTGTTCCATGAGGATCTGCTAAATCACCTGCTGCATAAATTTGATGTGGCTTTACTTTTTCAATTAAATCTGTAGTAATCTTTACATCTCCAACTCCAATCGGGTTCTTTTTTATTGCACCCGTTTCGTAAAATGGTAGATTCATAAAATGGATTTGTGCATCTGGTAAACCCACAAAATGACACGTTGATCTTGCTTCACCTTTTCGAATCAATCCTTTTATATATCTTACTTCTTCAGTGTCTATTTCACTGGATTTTTTATTCTTTAGAAAATTAGCTGCTTTTTTATAAATATCAATTGCGTCAGTATTATTGATGCCAAATTTTTCGTTATAATCTACCACAAAACTCGCAAAACGCAAAGCTTCATCATCTGCAACAGCAATATTACCCGAAGTTTGGTAACCAATATGCACTTCATGACCTTGTTCGTGTAATCTTTTAAAAGTTCCTCCCATACTAATAATATCATCATCAGGATGCGGACTAAAAATTAATACACGTTTTTTTGCAGGTTCAGCTCTTTCTGGTCTTTTACTATCCTCTGCATTTGGTTTTCCACCTGGCCAACCTGTAATAGTATTCTGTAGTTTATTAAATATTTTGATGTTAATATCATAAGCTGGCCCAGAATCTGCTAATAAATCACTCATACCGTTCTCTATATAGTCAGCATCTGTTAGCATTAAGATTGGTTTTTTTAGGTCTAACGCTAAACTTAACACTGCTTTTCTTATTAACTTGTCTGTCCAAATAATTTTCTCTACTAACCAAGGCGTATTAATCCTTGTTAATTTAGAAGAGGCTGCTTTATCTAGAATAAAAGTTGCATTTCTGTGTTCTTGTAAATAAGAAGCGGGCACTAAACTAGTTACTCCATCTTCTACAGAAGCCTTTATAATGTTAGATTTACTTTCTCCCCAAGCCATTAATATGACTCTTTTCGCTTCCATTATTTTTTTAACTCCCAGTGTTATTGCTGTTCTTGGCGTATTATCTAAACCGGAAAAATCTCCACTTGCAGCTACCCTTGTTATATGATCTAAAGCAACCAATCTTGTTTTTGAATTCTGAAGTGATCCAGATTCGTTAAAACCAATATGGCCATTTCCTCCAATCCCTAAAATTTGTAAATCTATACCACCTAATGCTTCAATTTTTGATTCGTATTGATCACAATAATCTTTAATTTCTCTTTTTGATAAAGTACCGTCTGGAACGTAGCAATTTTCTGGTAAAATATCAATGTGATTAAACAATTGTTCTTGCATAAAACGCACATAACTATTTACAGAATCGGGCTCCATTGGGTAGTATTCATCTAAATTAAATGAAACTACATTTTTAAAACTTAAGCCTTCTTCTTTGTGAAGACGCACTAACTCCGCATACAATCCTTTTGGAGAAGATCCTGTAGCTAATCCTAAAATACAAGGTTGCTTTTGAGATTGTTTTACTTTTATAAGGCTTGCAATTTCTGATGCAATGGCATTTGAAGCTGAAGTAGAATCTTGATAAACTACGGTTCCAATATTTTCGAATCTTTTTTCGAAACTAGTTGCTTTATCTATGATACTTTTTAACATAATATATTATTTGCTTACTTAAATTTTAGGATTATTTTTTACTCCAATTTTTAATTTTATGCCCCCAAATTGCAAAAAACAGAATCATTGCGTAACATGGGATTAAAATCCAATAACTAGTTGTAGAAGCTGTTGCCATAGCATCTGCTTCTTGCATACCAGTATTTATTAAGTCATGCTTACTAGCATCTACAATTCTACCATACAAAGGAGGTATAATAGCCCCACCAGAAATTGCCATAATTAAAAGCGCAGAACCTGTTTTTGTAAATTTCCCTAAGCCTTCCAAAGTCAATGGCCAAATTGCTGGCCAAACCAAAGCATTAGCGATACCTAATGCAGCTACAAATAATACAGATGCATAACCAGTAGTATTTAGAATGCAAAAACTAAATATAATTCCTAAAATAGCACTTGCTATTAAAGCAGTTTTTTGCTTTATATACTTTGGTATTAAGAAAACTCCTAAGGCATAAGTTGCAACCATTGCAAGTAAAGTATATGTTGTAAAATACTTTGCTTCTTCACCAGTAAAACCGAGAGAAATTCCGTAGGCGATAATCGTATCTCCTGCTATTACCTCTGCACCAACGTAAACAAACAGTGCTAATACTCCAAGCCATAAATTTGGAAATTGGAAAATACTTGTTTTAGCAGTTTTACCATCTTCTAATGCCTCTGTTTCCTCTGCTTCAACATGAGGTAAAGGCGCTTTTCTGATTAAGATTCCTAATATAAATAAAACAACAGCCATTACAACATAAGGCATAAAAACGCTATCGGCCATTGTATCTAAAAGCATATTTTTATCTGCAATATTAGCACCTGCTAATTTTTCCTTTGTTTCATCTATACCAGATAATAAAAGAGCTCCAAAAATTAAAGAACCCAAAGCTCCTGCAGTCTTGTTTGCTATTCCCATAATTGCAATACGCTTTGCTCCACTTTCTATAGGACCTAATATTGTGATATATGGGTTTGCTGCTGTTTGAAGAATTGTCATTCCAACTCCTTGAATAAATATACCCGTTAAGAATACCCAATAGGTTCTCGCTTCTGCTGCTGGGATAAATACCAAAGCACCAATTGCCATGATTATTAAACCTAAAGACATTCCTTTTTTGTAGCCAATTTTATTTAAAATATAAGAGGCCGGTAAAGCCATAACTACAAAAGAAATGTATGAAGCAGATGCAACAAGATAAGATTGTGCATCTGTTAATTCATTAATAGTTTTCATAAATGGAATTAATGCTCCATTAATCCAGGTTACAAAACCAAAAATGAAGAATAAACTTGCAATAATTATAATTGCTGTAGTGTTGTTTCTTTGTTGCATTGTTATTTATTTTTATTTATTTGATTAGTAAAACTCTTTATCAGCTTAAATTGATTTTTTGCTCTGTCTAAATTGTGTTCTGAATAATTCGTTTTATAATAGATATCATTATTTAAATAATCAGTTAAAAAACGAAGTGCCATTATAAAAATCATTGTTTTTGCGGCTAGCGGCAGGTGTTTTAATCCAATTTCCGACAAGGTATCTTTTGTTTTTTCTAAAAATCCTTTTTCATAAGCCTTGTAATAATCTAAATTAAATTCAACTTTAGAAAGGTCTTTCTCATCTTCTGCGGCTGTATTACAGATGGTTCTTATAGCATCTCCAAAATCGTAATGAATAATACCTGGCATAACGGTATCTGTATCTATCATACAAATACCTTTATTGTTTTTATCAAAAAGAGAATTTGATATTTTAGTATCATTATGAGTTACTCTAGTAGGTATTTCTCCACTTTCTTTTAATTCTTGAAGAATATGCATTTCTTCTTTTAAACTTGCCACTAATTTTGTGTATTTCGCTGCTTTAAACAATCGTTCTTTAGATGCGCTTTGTAATGCGGATGCATATTGTTTAAAACGAAAAGACATGTCATGAAAATTAGGAATTACATCAATTAATTGACTACTGTTAAAATCTGATGTACCATTTAAAAATTCACCTAGCAATTTACCTCCTTCGTAAGCGATTTCTTTATCTTTTACAATTTCATGGGTTATGCTATTGTTTATAAAAACCATTACGTTCCAATAATTTCCATCCTTCTTTAAGTAATAAGAACTAGAATTTTGGACTTTCACAAAACTTAAAACTTTTTGACTTAACTCTTCGTCAGGAATATTTGAAAATTTACTTTTTAAATGTTTACTTGTGAGTACTTTGTTATTCACTAAACCCGGTACATCTTTAAAAATAGTATGATTAATTCTTTGAACAATGTAGCTTTTGTCTTCTTCGGTATTTACCAAAAAAGTATCATTAATATGTCCAGAATTTAACTCGGAATGACCGATGTAATTGCATTTATGATCAAACTCATTGAAAATGTTTTTTAACGAACTGGCTTTCATATTAATTCCATAATTTTTTGGGATAAACTCCGTTTTCTTTTAATCTTTTAATTTCATTTTGGGCTTTTTCCTTATCACCACTATAAGTTACGCCAAACCATTTTGAATCTGATTCTAACACTTTTACAGACGCTTTTTTGTTCTGTAACATTTTATTTACAATTAATGGTAGATAAAATTCAGCTTTAAGATTTTCTTTATTCTCTTTTAAAAAATCCAGGAATAGTTTTTCTCCAAATTCAAAACATTTAGGAGTAAATCCCCAAAAATTCATAGAAACAGTTGTGTTTTCATCTATTGGAGACATCTCTCCATCATTATTCTCACTTTTAAGAATTCCATCAATTTTTTCAATTCTTACTCTTTCTGTAACATCTGTTAAGTAACCATTTTCATCTAATGTGCATTCTCCTCTAGAAACATATCCATTATCAGAAACTGTATTTTTTAGAGAATAAGCTACCATACTAAAATTACAGCTATTTTTATCTGTATTTTTTAGATGCTCTGCCATCACATAAAAAGCTTGCTTGCTGTAAAAATCATCTGCATTAATAATGGCAAAATTTTCTTTTACAATATTTTTTGTCATTAAAAGTGCATGACCGGTTCCCCAAGGTTTTACTCTTTCTGAACTTATGTATTTTTCTGGTACTTTATCTACTTCTTGGAACACATAATCCACCTCAACTTTGTCCTCTAGCTTTTTATCAAAGATTGCTTTAAAATCTTTTTCAAAAGTTTTTCTAATAACAAAAACTACTTTACCAAAACCAGCCTGAATTGCGTCATGCAAAGAAAAATCTATAATTGTATCTCCTTCTTTAGTAAAGGTATCCATTTGCTTTAACCCTCCATATCTACTACCCATTCCGGCTGCCAGAATCACTAACGTCGGTTTATTCATTGTTTTTAAATTTAAGCTCTTTTTTAAACAAATTAATTGATATGTTTAAAAACCGAAAAAACAAGTATTTAAACCACAAAAAACTCTTTGATTAAAGACAAATCTATATAAAATAAAAAGAAAAAGAAAGAAAAACTGTAACAAATGTGTTCGAACACAATAATTTTGTGTTATCGAACACATTTATTTATATTTGTATTTATGACAAGAAAGTATACCATTAAAGATATTGCTGAAATTGCGGGTGTGTCTAAAGGTACCGTTGACAGGGTATTGCATAAAAGAGGAAAAGTATCTCAAAAAGCATTAGAGAAAGTAAATGCCGTTTTAAACGAAATAGATTACAAACCAAACTTATTAGCAAGAAGTTTAAAAAATACGAAAGAGTTTCATATTTGTGTTGTTTTACCTAATTATAAAGAAGACGCTTTTTGGCTTCCCTCTTACAATGGTATTCTTGAAGCAATTAATGAATTTGCTTCATTTGGCGTGCGTATAGAAGCGTTTTTTTTTAAAACAAATGACATACAATCATTTATAGAGGTTAACAAAAAGGTCTTAGAATTGTCTCCTAATGCTGTTTTACTAACCCCTTTATTTTACAAGGAAACAGTTAAAATTGTCAACAATTATTCAGCGTCCAATATTATTGTGAGTAAATTTAACAATCAATTAGAAATAGAAAACACGAAAAATTTTGTTGGGCAAGATTTATTTCAAAGCGGCAGAATTGCAGCAAGTTTAATGAAAATTATAACTCCTGATAATTGCAATATTGCAATTATCCATATTGATGAAGATTATAACAATTCAATCCATATGCAAGAAAAGGAAAAAGGTTTTAGAACTTATTTTAACGAATTAAAAGACGCTAATTACGAACTAACTACCTTTAGTTCTAAAAATACCGACCTACAAAATACCTTAAATGACATTTTAGAATCATCTAAAAATTTAACAGGAATTTTTGTTACGACTTCAAAGACATATATGGTAGCCGAAATTATAAAAGAAAAAAATATAAAAATAATTGGATATGATTTATTAGATCAAAATATAGAATACCTGAAAAAAAATCTTATTTCCTTTTTAATTCATCAAAATCCAAAAAAACAAGTGTTTCTGGGTTTAACTTACTTAGTAGAACACTTACTATTTAATAAAGAAATACCGGCAAAGAGCCTAATACCTATAGATATTATTAATGCTGAAAATTTAGAATTATATCTCAAATAAATGATCTTATAAATTTATGAATACTTACAAGGTAAATTCAATACAAGAAAAAAATATATCCCTTTTAGGAAAAGGAAACGATACTATTTGGAATAAAGCAAACAGTATGAATAACTTTACTTCTCCTTGGGATAAAGAGCCCATTAAAAAAATAGAATTTAAAGCGATTCATAATCATGATAAAGTATTTTTTCAATTTAAAGTTGATGATTTTCAGACGCATATTCATCCTTCAGAAGATCAAAATGATAGTATAAATAATTCTGACAGAGTAGAATTGTTCTTTAGAAGTGATGCCTCTTTAAATCCTTATTATTGTTTAGAAATCGATACGCAAGGTAGAGTTATGGATTTTAAAGCAAGACCAAATAAAGAATTTGACTTTAATTGGAAATGGCCTACTCAGGATTTAGAAATAAAATCATCTGTAGAATCAAATTATTTTATTGTAGAAATCGCCATTTCTATTCAGTCCTTAAAAGACTTAAATTTATTAAAAAATGGAAAAATAGAAACAGGTATTTATAGAGCAAAGTATAATTTACAAAAAGACAATACCTTTAAACCAACTTGGATTACTTGGGTAAACCCAAAAACAGCAACACCAAATTTTCATACACCCACTTCATTTGGGTGTTTAACACTTGAAAAATAAAAGATTTTACTGACGTTACTATAACATATGTGCTTGTTTTTAAGACTGAATTGTTTTTTTAAAATTGGTGAAAAAAAGTAACATTTTAATGAATTATTAATAAAGTTGAGTTCAAAAAAATAGGAATTATTCATTTCAAAATATAATTTAGTTAATAAATCATTTTTAATATCTTTGTAATCTCCTAACTTAAAAAAAATGAGCGAATTCTTACTCTACTTCAAAATGGGTCTTAACCATGTGTTAGACTTTTCTGCTTACGATCATATCTTATTCTTAATTGTTTTAGCTGTTGTATTTAGTTTTAACCAATTTAAAAAAGTAATATGGTTAGTCACTTTGTTTACAATTGGCCATACATTAACGCTATTTTTATCTGCATACGGTTTACTGTTCGAAATGAATAAAAAAAATATAGAAATCGTTGAGTTCTTAATCCCTTTTACCATATTTGTTACCGGGGTTGTAAATGTTTTTACTGCAAAAAAATCATCAGCGGGAAAGCAAAATACCAATTTAATTTTTGCAGTAGTTTTTGGTTTAATTCACGGATTAGGCTTTTCTAATTATATAACAAGATTGGTTTCTGGAGATGATAATAAATTATTAATTTTATCAGAATTCGCTCTCGGAATAGAAGCTGCTCAAATAATTATTGTAATTGGAATTTTAATTATTGGCACCTTACTGCAAAACTTTTTTAGGGTTACAAAAAGAGACTGGATTTTAGTTTGTTCGTCTATTGTTATTGGTTTTTCCCTTCAAATGATGCTTGATAGAGTTTTTTGGTAAAAAAATTGTTTTTGCTTTGTAACTCTTAATTACTCGTTCGTAATGTTAGAGATTCTCTTATCCAAAAAAAAATCTCCAAGTTATTGGTAACGATTTAAATTTTGTTTTAGAATTAACATCATATTTCTCTAAATCTTTTTACTTTCGTTCTGATGACAGATAAGAAACAATTAAAATACGATAGAGCTTATTTAAAAATGGCTTATGAATGGGGAAAACTTTCTCATTGTAAACGCAAACAAGTAGGTGCTTTAATTGTAAAAGACAGAATGATTATTTCTGACGGCTTTAACGGAACACCAACCGGATTTGATAATTGTTGTGAAGACAAAGATGGAATTACAAAATGGGAAGTTTTACACGCAGAAGCTAATGCAATCTTAAAAGTTGCAGCTTCTACCCAATCTACACACGGAGCAACATTATATATAACATTATCTCCATGTATACAATGCAGTAAATTAATTTATCAAGCAGGTATAAAGCGAGTTGTTTTTGCCAACAAGTACAAAGACACCTCTGGAATCGATTTTTTAGAAAAAGCTGGTGTAAAAATTATGCATTTACCTTATGAAAAATAATAACAATCTTCCTATATATTTCTCTTTAGCTGTTGTTTTTGGTATTATCATTGGTGTTTCTTTAAATGGAAGTGTTTCTGATATGTTGACTTTAAATAAAAATTCTTCACAAGAAATAAAGATAAAGAGACTTATTAATTTTATTGAAAAAGATTACGTAGATACAATAAACACAGAAAGTCTTTTAGATGGTGCAATTACGCAAATGTTAGGTAAATTAGACCCACATTCTGTTTATATTCCTAAAGAAAATTTACAAGCTGTTAAAGAGAATATGCAAGGTAATTTTGTAGGAATCGGTGTTCAGTTTAGAATGATAAATGACTCAATAACGGTTATTCAGCCCATTAAAGGTGGCCCTAGTATAAAAGCAGGAATTAAAGCTGGAGACAGAATTTTAATAGCGAATAGAGATACTTTGTTTGGTAAAAACATTTTTAGTAGCAAAGTCCCCAGTTATTTAAAAGGAGAACCTAATACTATAGTTGCACTACAAATTTACAGAAAAAGTAACGATTCTCTTTTTAAGGTGGATGTTACTCGTGGAAAAGTAAATATTAAAAGTGTTGATCTTGCCTATATGATTAATGATAGTGTTGGTTATATTAAACTAGATCGTTTTGCTCGAAATACTTACAAAGAATTTAAAGCTGCATTAAATACTTTAATTGACAATGGAATGACAGATTTGGTGCTAGATTTGCGCGGAAATGGTGGAGGGTTTATAGATATTGCAAATCAGATTGTTGATGAATTTTTAGAGAATGATAAATTAATTGTTTTTACAAAAAATAATAAAAACATAATTGAAGAATCTTTTGCAACTTCTAAGGGAAGTTTCGAAAATGGGGGTATATATGTTTTAATTGATGAAAATTCTGCATCTGCTTCAGAGATTGTTGCTGGTGCTTTGCAAGACAACGATAAAGGAACCATTATTGGTCGTCGTTCTTTTGGTAAAGGATTGGTGCAAATAGAAATGGATTTAGGCGACGGTTCTGCTGTTCGTTTAACCACTGCTCGTTATTATACACCCACAGGGCGCTCAATTCAAAAACCATATGCTAAAAACGGACATGAAAATTACTATAAAGATTATCAACAAAGAATTACTAACGGAGAGTTGTTAAATAAAGATAGTATAAAAGTAATCGATTCTTTAAAATTTGTAACTCCAAAAGGAAAGGTAGTTTATGGCGGTGGAGGTATTATTCCGGATATTTTTGTTGCCATAGATACGACCTCTTACATGTCTAATTTTTATTTCAACACTATTAATAATTTTGCGTTTAATTATGTAGATAACAATAGAAGAAAATTAGAAAAATGGACTATAAATAGTTTTATTGCAGACTTTGATAAAGACGAAGCTGTTTTTTATAGTTATCTATCTGATATTAAAGACAGGGCAAAACCTTCTTTTAAAACAAAACAAGGCTTAAATAAATACTTAAAAGCATCCATTGCAAATACACTTTTTGGCAATGTAGGTTACTACAGAATTATACATCAAGACGATAAGATGCTACAAAAAGTATTAGAACTAGAGCTCTCTAATTGATTAATACTATTTTAAAAGAATAAAAATCTCTT
>Ga0115572_10003941_pt1 | contig 11662 bp, 8 predicted proteins | sample COGITO_mtgs_1206_FD_88681 | JGI IMG/M metagenome (GOLD analysis project Ga0115572, IMG submission 88681) | Pelagic marine microbial communities from North Sea - COGITO_mtgs_120607 | ecosystem: Environmental > Aquatic > Marine > Epipelagic | place: Germany:Helgoland, sampling site Kabeltonne... | reverse complement strand
TGTCGAACCACGTTTAGGAAAATATAACCCTGATGACGCCAGCGCCGATCTAGCTGATAACAATATTGAAGGGTTAACAACATTAGAAAAAACAGGCTTAAAATGGGCTGGGGTTTCTTTACTTTTAGTCTCTCTTTTATTGGCATGGACTATCGTGCCTGCTGATGGCATTTTGCGTAACCCAGAAACAGGCCTTGTTGCTCACTCTCCGTTTTTAAAAGGCATTGTGGTCTTTATATTCGTTACGTTTGGTATCCCTGGCTTTGTCTATGGCCGTGTAGTCGGTACTATGAAGAACGATAAAGATGTCATTGATGCTATGAGTAAAAGCATGAGTTCAATGGGTATGTACATTGTACTTGTATTCTTTGCTGCACAGTTTGTTGCATTCTTTAAATGGACAAATCTCGGCACTATTCTGGCAATTAATGGCGCTGCATTATTACAAGCGCTTAATTTAACTGGTCCTGAGGTGTTTGTATTGTTCATTTTTATGTGTGCACTTGTAAACTTAAGCCTAGGTTCTTCCTCTGCTCAATGGGCTGTTACTGCACCTATATTTGTCCCAATGCTAATGTTGATTGGTTACGCGCCAGAAACAATTCAAGCGGCTTACAGAATTGGTGACTCTGTAACAAACTTAATTACTCCAATGATGAGTTACTTTGGCCTCATTCTCGCTGTTGCAACTAAGTATAAAAAAGACATGGGTATAGGTACACTCGTTGCAACAATGCTGCCTTACAGCATGTTCTTCTTTGTTGGTTGGGTTCTATTGTTTTATTTATGGGTATTTGTTTTAGGGCTACCGGTTGGCCCAGGCTCCCCTATTTATTACACGCCTTAATATCAGTGAAAGAATACCAGCCAAGGCTGGTATTCTTTTCTCTGTGTTGTTTTAAAAAATAAACCTATTACACTTACTTTATTCAATTCTTATTAATTTTAATATGCCTTCATATTTATTAATAACGCTATGTATATTGTCGCTGTTTTCATCCAACACATTTGCAAATGCAAAAAAACAGCTTGAATCAGCCTTTGCGGGCTCTCTAATCTTAACTAACGGTGAGAGCATCTCGTTGGGGTATGGTAATTTTGATCCGAATATACTCATTAACACACATCAAAATAACCTAGAGGCGGATGAAGCTTTAGCGTTAAGACAACAGCTTACTTTATATAGCCTGCCGTTTGATTTTAATTTCAACGAGCCAATCTTAAATCACAGAGGTACCTTTCATACTAGAGTCAGTTATTTAGAACAAAGGCACAATGTCGCCATATTTAATAAAAAACAGGCCGATATCAATACAGAAAAAATATTTAATGCGACTGTAGGAGCGAGTATTGAGCATTCTATTGGTTCGAAATGGTTTTATAGCGCAGGAATAAATTCTCACTTGATGCACTACAATAATGATTACATTTACAACAGCCAACAGAGTAAGCAGCGATTGAAACCCCTTCTTGATGGAAATTATGTCAATATCAGCAGTAACTCTGTCATTATTAACCCTAATGCCTCATTAACTTATAAACTCCCTAGAGACTGGGGCCATTATGAATACAAGCTAAAATTTGAATATTACTATGGCTGGGCACTTTCAAAACCTCAATCACTTAAATCTATCAATCCAGAAAGCTGGCAAATAAATAACGCTATAAAAGCAAATTTTAATATGTTTTCTTTTTTCGATTTTACACAATCATTTTATGTCAAAGCACAGCGAGTAGACCTAGGCGCTGATGCAATTGCACCACTTGGAACAAACCATTTTTACGAATATGGTTTTGGCTTTTTATGGGATGTATCGCATTGGACTGATTGGTTTGATAATTTTGGCATTGGCATAAATATACATAATGGCAGTGCATTGAATGGTGGTACCATTGTGTTCTATTTTAATGAAATTTAAAAACAGCTAATTGTATTCATATTGTAAACAAGGGTTGTTACACTATGCATACTAAACTTATTAATAAAATGGACTTTACTAATGAAAAATACACTTTTTCTTTTATGCCTATTTAGCTCAAACGTATTTGCCCTAGAGCTACAAAAGTACCCTATAGTGTTAGAATCGCCGCTTGGTGAGCAAGTGACTATTGTCGAAAATCACGATAAAACACAAGCTTTGGTCAAAGTTGTAGGCGTAAACCATCCCATTGATGAGGTGGTGTTTTTAACCGATCTACTCCCACATGGTAGTATTAAAGCATATAAATACACCTACGACGGACAACAGCGCGCGTTGGTTACCCGTGAGCAAGGTTACAGCTGTTGCAGTTATTCGTTATATTTACCAGATACCAGTAAAGCTATCTATTTATCTGAATTAAAAGACAAACGTAATAAAGCAATAAGTGAAGACACATACGCCCAATACAAAATGCAATTGGATAAAGGCGTTCAATCTAAGCTTGCATTATTCAATAGAGAACGAGCAATTGAAAATCTCGCATCGGCTTTGACAGATGCAGATGAAGCACTAGCCAAGCACTGTGGAAAAGAAATAAAAACTAAAGTTAACTGGCATGAGTTGGATAATAGTACCTTACAAACCTATGCTGTAGGAGCATACTGTGCTCAGGTAGCAAATGTATTAGTAAAACAATGTCAAAACTCAGCACTATTCAAGTCAAAAATAAAACCGTTTAAATCTGTTGATTGTACCTTTAGCGACGAACTGAAACTACGTCACACTCAAAATACTATTAACTTTAAAACAGCCCCAAAAGAACCAAATCAGATTCAGTTTGTAGAAGCCTATTTTAGGAATTTGTAATAACTTGCATCAATAAAAACGAGCCTAAATAGGCTCGTTTTTATTTGCTTTATTTATCACTAAAGCTGCCAAGCGTAGCTTAATTTTGTGAAGAATGTTCGTTGGTCTCTTTCTAGGTTTTTTAACCCATCATTTTGAAAACCTTTATCAGAGTAACCGAGGAAAAATAAGGTCTGCGCATTAATCTTATACGAATACACTAGTTGGCTTCCATACTCTTTATTTAATTGGCTTACGCCATAGTAATACGCATCTTGGTTTCTATCTATATCTTCAAACTGTAAAATCAGTTTGAGCATAGAGCGCATATTGAATTTATAATATACCCGCAGATCGGTTAAGTTTGCAGTAAATACATTCTCACCCTGAGGATTATCTAGGCGATTATAACTATGCTCAACTTGCAGCTGCCAGTGGTCATTTATATCCCAAGTCATTTCAGGCTCAATAATAAACTGGTCACCCAATTGCTCGTTACTGTAATCAATTTTACTACCGAATTCACTGTATAAGTTAAGCGTTATGTTTTTAGTTGGTTTAAACCCGCCCCAAATATAGCCAATGTTTTGATTGTAAAAATTATCATAATAATTTTCTTTACGATGGATAAAGCCTAACTCTAAAAATGACTGCATTTGACCTTTTAAGTAAATATACCCTTCATATTCTTCTTCCAGTAAAGTGCCGTCTTGCGCCCACGTTTTATCCCAATCTAGGTTATATGAGTATTCCGTTACTAGATTATTCGCATCTAAATACCAAGATTGACCACCGCCCACTAATGCTTTCTTATAATCAACTTTTGCTTGATAGCCTAAATCAGTTCGATAGTCATCGCCAATGTCTTCATAACTTGCAAATAATTTATAATCACGCTTCTCACGAGTAAACTCTACTTTATATGCTTGGTCAGACTGCTCCTCTTCTAAGTCATAAAAATCAACAAGGTATTTCGAGTTTTGACTGTCAGAACTGGCTATTTGATAAAGTATGCTGTCGGTCTGATTAAACCAATAACTACCATCAAGCGAAACCACACTATTTTTGTAATTATCAGCCTCACGGTGTGTTGTTGTTACACCTATCGTGCCTTTATCACCTATATCATACTGATAACGACCCACCGCAGATTTAGATTTTTCAGCTAAGTTTGCAAAACCAGAGCCCTGGTTGGTAGGTAACAAAATACTGGTATTTTCATCATCAGCATACATAAATGCATAACTATGAGCGTCTGACTTACCTGTTATTTTTGCGCCGATTTTCGGCTGTGCAATAGTACGGGTATAAAGCAGCTCAAATAAGCTACTTTTAAAGTATGACGCGCCATCAAGAAAAAACGGGCGCTTTTCAGCATAATAGATTGAATAAGTGGTATTGACATCAAGCTCTAAACTATCAGCTTCTACTTGTGAGAAGTCAGGATTAATTGTCGCATTAATAACCGCGTCTTGGCTGATACCCCAACGTAGGTCTAACCCAGCTTCGGTATCAATATCACCATTACTCCAATCCCCAGGTACAGTGTCTTTCATATCATGTCTAAGAGCTGTAACAGTTGGTGTTAGCTGAATGTTTTTACTTGGCTCCATTGCATTAAAACCAGTGATTTTATCAAATTGACAAAAGCTGCATTTTACATCGCGATCAAAGCCCACATTGGCTAACTGGTACATTACATCCCGCGGATAGTTTCGCCACACAGCGATACTCCATGTCATATCCGCTTTGTTTTTTGGAAATCGTAATGCTGTAAAAGGAATACGCATTTCAACTACATACCCCTCATTCGTAATTTGCCCTGCACTATCCCAAATCGCATTCCAAGATGGGTCTTCACTCCAGCCATCGGTATCCGTCATGCGCATATCTCCCTGCGCACCTAATGGGTTAACGTAAAACTCATACCCCGTTCTTTCATCATTGAAGGTATCTATCATTAAGGCAACGTTATCATCTGCCCATAGCGTGTCTCGATCACGTAATGCTGCTCTTATATTCTCTGGGTTATCATCATATGCCATAAACGCGACATATAAATATTGCCCATCTTCATATAAATACGCATCAGTTTTAACCGGAGGAACCCCTTTTTCGTTAGGTTCATTTTGATAAATTAGTGGGATCAAAGTGGCGTTTTGCCAATGCGGCTCTGAAAGTTCGCCATCCAAGTCTATTGATTGTTCGATGTGGGCTAAAGTGAAGTGTTGTTTCTGGGCCATTGAATCCGCGCTAAAAATCAACACGCAGATGATCAGAAGAGTTTTTATTATTAGATTATTGTACTGCATAAACATCCATTTAGATTCGATTACTCAGAATAAGTAATTTAACGCGTGGATTGTAATTTAGTGGGGTACATTTGTTAACATTTTTATGATTAAAATGTTAAATATAATAATAAATTCGCAGGTATTTATTAAAAACAACTTATGTTTCAATAAGCTTAAGCTTGTTTTGGACACCATTCCAGTTGTCAGCATCACTCGGAGCAGGCTTCACCTCAGTAATACGCGGCCAAATAAGGGCAAGTTCAGCATTTAGTTCAGTAAACTCGATTTGCTCTTTCGGTAGCTCATCTTCTTGATATATTGCCTCTGCTGGGCATTCAGGGACACATAAACCACAATCAATACAATCGATTGGGCTTATAGCTAGGAAATTAGGGCCTTCATAAAAAGCATCAGCAGGACACACAGCCACACAGTCAGTGTATTTACACTTTATACAATTTTCTGTGACTACAAATGCCATAATACGCGTGCTCAAGGGTTAATAAAATATAAGCGGAAGATCATACCCAACCACAGCAAAAATACAATAAATAATCACTGCCATCAGCGCTTAAATTAACGTAAAATACCTATATATTGTGAGCATAGCTGAAGAGTTATCGCTAAGACACCTAACAGAGATTAAATATGATACGTTTAACCGAAATAAAGCTACCGCTTGATCATGACGAAGATGCCTTACAACAAGCAATTTTAACCAAACTAGGCATAGAAAAAGCGCAATTAAATAGCTTTAATGTATTTAAACGTGGTTATGATGCACGTAAAAAAACCGCTATCTTACTTATATATACCCTAGATGTTGATGTTGAAAATGAAGCAATTTTGCTCGAAAAATTCAGTAAAGACCAACATGTAAAAACAGCCCCCGATACACGCTACAAGTTTGTTGCTCAAGCACCAGAAAGTTTAAACCAAAGACCAGTAGTTATTGGTTTTGGCCCATGTGGTTTATTTGCTGGATTAGTACTAGCACAAATGGGCTTTAAACCCATCATTTTAGAGCGAGGCAAAGAAGTAAGAGAGCGAACAAAAGATACCTTTGGCTTTTGGCGAAAACGTACCTTAAATACAGAATCAAATGTTCAGTTTGGTGAAGGCGGCGCTGGTACTTTCTCAGATGGTAAATTATACAGCCAAGTTAAAGACCCTAAACACTATGGCCGTAAAGTGATTACCGAGTTTGTTGAAGCCGGTGCACCCGAAGAAATTATGTATGTCAGCAAGCCCCATATCGGGACCTTTAAATTAGTCACTATGATTGAAAAAATGCGTGCGCGTATTGAAGAGCTTGGTGGTGAGATACGTTTTAGCACTCGCGTTGACGATATCTTACTCGATGAAGGCCAAGTGACAGGTTTAAAACTCTCTTCGGGCGAACAAATTGACACGCAGCATGTTGTACTTGCTGTTGGTCACAGTGCACGTGATACATTTAAAATGGTCCATGATAAAGGCATTTATGTTGAAGCTAAGCCGTTTTCTGTCGGTTTTAGAATTGAACATAAGCAGTCAATGATTGACGAATGCCGTTTTGGTGACAATGCCGGAAACCCAATCCTAGGCGCAGCTGACTATAAACTTGTTCACCACTGCGATAATGGTCGTACCGTTTATAGTTTTTGTATGTGCCCTGGTGGCACTGTGGTTGCAGCAACCTCAGAAGAAGGTCGCGTTGTAACCAATGGTATGAGCCAATACTCGCGTAATGAAAGAAATGCAAACAGTGCAATCGTTGTGGGTATTTCACCTGAAAAAGATTTCCCAGGTCATCCACTTGCAGGCATAGATTTGCAGCGTAAGTTAGAAGAGCAAGCTTATGAACTTGGCGGAAGTAACTACGATGCACCTGCGCAGTTAATTGGCGATTTCTTAAACGGCAAAGACTCAAGTGATATCGGTGATGTGAAACCGTCTTATACTCCTGGCATTAAGCTCACTGATTTAGGAAACGTTTTGCCTGAATTTGCTATTGCAGCAATTCGAGAAGCAATCCCCGCATTCAATAAAAAAATTCGCGGGTTTTCAACCAATGACGGTCTGTTAACAGGTGTTGAAACACGCACCTCCTCACCTATTTGTATCAAACGCGATAAAACGATGCAGAGTATTAATACGCAAGGTTTGTATCCTGCGGGTGAAGGTGCCGGTTATGCGGGCGGTATTTTGTCGGCGGGCATAGATGGCATCAAAGCAGCCGAAGCACTTGCTTTATCAATGCTTGAAAAACATAGCTAACCTGAACTCTGGTTAAGAGATATACTAATGTATTGATATTAAATCACAAATATATTTATTAGTCTCCAGCAGGAAACTTTTAGCGATAACAAGGCGAATTTACGCGTCAATAGCTGGTCTATTGCAAGTAAATTCAACGCAGTTAGCGTTGAAAGTAGCCGCTGGAGATAGATTTATTATCCAGAGTTCAGGTTAGTTAAATTAACAACTAACTATAGCCTTGATTCACACTGCTTGAGTCAATTTTGAGCAATGAAAAGCCTGATTTATCAGGCTTTTTATTGTTCTTAACTTTCACTGAACACTATTTTTTAAGTGCTAACTTTGCACCTTTAAGCGATTTACGCACACCAGAAATACGTGAACGGTTTTTAGCGCGCGCTTCACCCGTTGCTTGTCCTGATGGTTTATTTGTATGACTGCGGCGTAAATGTGACGGCTTTTTACCAATTTTATCAATTAGTACATCACGGTTACTTACTTCATAGCCTTGTAAGAATTCACGTTTAATTTTTTGACCAATCAAGGTTTCAATTTCAAACAGCATGTTTTCTTCTTCACGGCTTACAAATGAAATTGCTTCACCATGATTACCCGCACGACCCGTTCTACCTATACGGTGAACATAATCCTCAGCAAGCCAAGGCAGATCAATATTAATTACGCGAGGAAGACCGTCAATATCTATACCACGAGCTGCCACTTCAGTCGCAACTAAAACACGGACTTTACCTTCTTTAAAATCACGAAGAGCACGGCGTCTATTGCCTTGTGATTTATCACCATGGCAAACAGCTGCAGGAATACCATCAAGGTTAAGTTCTTTTACGAGAACATCAGCAGTGTCTTTCATATTGACGAAAACCAGAACTTGCTGCCAATTTTTCTTACCAATAAGTTCAGATAATAACTCTTGTTTACGGCGCTCTTCAACAGGGTAAACAACGTGATTCACCGTTGCTGCGGTGCTGTTTGTTTGATCAACACGGACAATTTCAGCTTGCTTCAACACTTTACTAGCAAACTGTTTAATAGCCGCAGGGAAAGTAGCTGAAAACAATAAAATTTGACGTTCTTCTGCACAACCATTAATGACCGTTTGCATATCAGTGATAAAACCCATATCAAGCATACGGTCTGCTTCATCAAGCACTAAATGCTTTACCTGCGCAAGGCTTAAATTACCTAAACGAATATGATCAAGTAAACGCCCCGGTGTGGCAACAACAATATCAACACCTTCTTTTAAGCCATTGGCTTGTCCGGCAATGTTTACGCCACCAAATAAACACACTGTTTTAAGTGATGTATATTTAGCAAAATCTTTAATATTATTTGCAATTTGCTCGGCTAACTCTCGTGTAGGCGCAAGCACTAAAGCACGTGGTGCATTAGTTGCAGTATGAGCAGTTTCAGATAATTTATGAATAATAGGCAATGAAAATGCAGCCGTTTTACCTGTCCCAGTTTGGGCACTGGCTAAAACGTCTTTGCCTTTTCGCACTGCAGGAATAGCACCACGTTGAATGGGCGTAAGGGTGTGATAGTTGAGTTCATCTAACGCCTGAATAAGTTCAGGAGAAAAACTAAAAGATTTAAAATTCATGCTGTATTACCTACGGCCACATATCAAGGGGTCGCAAATTATACAGCAAAAGTGAAACAACCGTTAGTTAAAACAACTTAAACTTACTTTTATCCTTAGCTTTTAACAATCAGACTTTTAAACCACACGAAATAGGTTAAAACCCAGTCACAACGTACTGGGTAACCACGTACCTTTTTTTACATTTTTATACTAGGCATACATTGCTTTTAATTGAATGTTATGTGTATTATCCACCAGCCTTTTAAAAGGCCTCATTTAAAATAAGGATAAACTAATAATGATAAAAAGTTGTTTAAGTGCTGCAGTTTTAGCAACTGCATTTATTTCTATGCCGTCACAAGCAAATAATGGCATTAACCCATGGCAAGAATGTGGTATTGGCGCGATGGTATTCCCAGAAAATGGTGTTGCCGCGGCAATTTCTAACATTATTTGGGATTTGGGTACAACAGCCGTTTCATCAAACATCTCTTCAGTAGGCAGTTGTGAAGGCGCAAACGTTAAAACGGCACAATTCATTCAACAAACTTTCCCAGTGCTTGAACAAGAAATCGCACAAGGCGAAGGTGAGTATATTTCAGCAATGTTAAATGTACGTGGTTGTGATGCAATAGCACACCAACAAATCATCAGCACTGTGCGCAATAATTTTGCAAATGCACCTGTAGATAACCCACAAGCTTTTTATGAGTTAGTTGAAGGTCAAATTTCGACTAACTTTTCAGCTCAATGTGCTGCTATCTAATTATTTAAGGGCTTAACGGCCCTTTGATCTTCGGTTAAGAAATGAATTTATTTATTCCCGTCATTAGTTTTTTTTTATTTCTCTCTTTCTCTAGCTTTGCTTTTAATTCACCACATTCACTAGCTAATAACCCAATTTGGCTAAAGTTAGGTCATTATAAAAGCCATATAAAGCCCGATAGCTATATTACTAACAACTCGTTTTTTTTAGCTAAAGATGGAAAAAACAACCCACTTTCAGAGCTTAAAGCGACGCTTCATGCCTTTGATACAGACGCATCAATGCAGTGCCAATTTCCTGCTCGCTATCAGTGGCTTACAGAACAAGGTGTCTCTTTTAAGCAAGGCACTGTTGAATGTCCCGACTTAGCAAAGTGGCGAGATAGTCAAAAAATTCATTCTGTCAGTCTAGTATTTGCATCTGGCTATATGAGTAATCCTGCATCTTTATACGGCCACCTTTTACTTAAACTCAACCGCTCAACAAAGACAAAAAATCAACTGTTAGATTATAGTATTAACTATGGTGCACATGTTCCTGAAAATGAAAATGGCCTTATTTATATTACAAAAGGCTTATTTGGTGGCTATAAAGCCGGCTTTTCAGATCAGCTTTTTTACCGCCACCAACATAACTATGGCGAAATAGAATTAAGAGATTTGTGGGAGTACACGCTTGACTTAACACCCCGAGACGTGACTTTTATTGCGAACCATTTATGGGAGCTATTAGGTACGGATTTTGATTATTATTTTGCAGATGAGAATTGTGCATTCCACCTTGCGCAAATCATTGAATTAGTGATTGGTGACCAACTAACCAAATCAAGCACGCCATGGGTTATACCTGCTACTATTTTTTCTCGTTTAGAAAGGGCGCAATATAATGGTAAAAAGGCGGTTAAAGAAATCAAGTTCACACCTTCTAGAAATACTGTATTTAACAAACATATAGATGGATTAACTACAAAAGAAATAGCTTTTGTCAAAAGTATCTACTTGTCACCTAAGGTACTGTCAAGTAATGACTTTTTGAATTTAACTATACATTCTCAAAAAGCAATCATTGGCACTTTATTTGAGCTGGTACAACTCAAACAAGTACAAAAGCAAACACCAACCCTGACTAATAAGTTAAAAAAAGCATTGATAAAAGCGCGATTAAAATTACCTATTGGTGAAAACAAACATAACTATCAATATTCCAAGCAACCTCCACATAAAGCACAAAAGGCATCGAATACGTCTTTTACAGCAGCTCATAGCGCTGCTAATAACTATTTTAAAGTTGGCTTTAGGCTTAGTTATTTTGACTCTCTTGCGTCTGATATTGCCCGTATACCGTTTTCTAATTTAGAAATGCTGGATACTGAAGTTACTCTCAATAACAACAATTTTTACCTAAATAAAGTTCACTTGTTAGACTTAGAATCCTTTAATCCCAATTCACTTGATTGGGCCAATGAAACAATGTGGTCGTGGAAAATAAACCTTGGTTTTGAACGACAAGAATCCTTATGTAGATCGTGTAAAAGCACTTTTGCTGTAGGAGGCGTTGGCAAGTCTTGGCAATTCAATGAGCAAACTTTAACGTATGTGCTAATTAATGGTGCTATAGGCGACTTACCTTTAAACAGTCATTTTTATGATTCTTCAGTTGAAGCAGGCATTATCACTGGCAGTAATTCAGGCTTAAAACTCAGAGCATCGTTTGAGCAATCTTACCTTCACAATAAATTGCCAGGAATTGCGAATTTAGAAGTGTCACTGCCAATTAACCAAGACTTAGATGTACGGTTTGCTATTGAGTATGCAAATGAATCAGTGTGGCAATTAAAGCTTAATTACTATTGGCAATAACACTACTTTCAGCCCATATTATTATCGGCTGAAAGTAGTGTTCTGAAATATTTAAGATAAAACCAATACAGTATCTATATCTAAATTCTCAGCGAAACGACCCACAATATCTTGCTCATTAAGCTGGT
>Ga0115572_10003940_pt1 | contig 11668 bp, 14 predicted proteins | sample COGITO_mtgs_1206_FD_88681 | JGI IMG/M metagenome (GOLD analysis project Ga0115572, IMG submission 88681) | Pelagic marine microbial communities from North Sea - COGITO_mtgs_120607 | ecosystem: Environmental > Aquatic > Marine > Epipelagic | place: Germany:Helgoland, sampling site Kabeltonne... | reverse complement strand
CTAAAAAGAAAGCGCGATAAAAAGCTCCTATGCAAGGTCGCTTAAAAGCTCTAAAATAACCGCGATGAATACACTAACCCCTACTTCAAGCGCCTTAGTGCGCACTCCCGCAGCCATACTAAAGCAAGTATTTGGTTATAGCGAATTCCGAGACGGCCAAGAAGCCGTGATTAATGCTGCACTTGATGGCAAAGACTCGCTTGTACTGCTTCCAACTGGCGGAGGCAAGTCTGTGTGCTATCAAGTACCGGCCTTAGCTTTGAGTGGCCTCACAGTCGTGATTTCACCTTTAATCTCCCTCATGCAAGATCAAGTCACTCAATTGCAAGCTCTCGGCGTAAAGGCTGCGTATATAAACAACAGCCTAAATCGTGATGAGCAACAACAGATATACCAACAGTTACATAGTGGCCTAATAAAATTGCTGTATGTTGCCCCAGAGAAAGTGTTGCAAAGAGAGTTTTTAGAGCGATTGAGCCACTTAAATATCAGTTTATTTGCTATTGATGAAGCGCACTGTGTATCGCATTGGGGGCATGACTTTAGACCCCACTATTGCCGTTTAAGTGAACTAAAGCAGCATTTTGCGCATGTACCAATGATGGCTTTAACGGCGACAGCAGACAAGGCAACTCGGTTCGATATTGTGCAACAGCTTGGGCTGCAAACACCTTACATCCACACAGGCAGTTTTGATAGACCTAATATTCGCTACACCATTGAAGAAAAATTCAAACCACTCACTCAACTGCTACGCTACTTAAAAGAACAACAAAATCAAAGTGGCATTATCTATTGCACTAGCCGTAAACGTGTTGATGATATCGCTGAAAAGCTTGCCGACGCTGGTTTAAATGCTGCTGCTTATCATGCTGGCATGAGTAACGAACAACGCCAGTTCGTACAAACAGGCTTTGCCCGTGATGATATACAAATTGTAGTTGCGACTGTGGCATTTGGCATGGGAATTAACAAACCCAATGTGCGCTTTGTACTGCACTATGACATACCCAAAAGTATAGAAGCATATTATCAAGAAACAGGAAGAGCAGGACGTGACGGGCTCGCAGCTGAAGCAATCATGTATTTTGACCCAGCCGATATAGGCCGCGTCAGACGCTTTTTTGAAGATATTGAAGATGAGCAACGGCGTCGCGTTGAAGAGCAGCGCTTCAATGCCATGGCAAGCTTTGCCGAAGCACAAACATGTCGTAGACAAATACTGCTTAACTACTTCAGTGAATATCAACGCGAACCCTGCGGTAACTGTGATATCTGCTTAAATCCACCCAAGAGCTTCGATGGTACTTTAGTTGCGCAGCAAGCTCTCTCATGTGTCTACCGTGCAGAGCAACGATTTGGCTTAGGTTATATAGTGGAACTCCTACGAGGCGCGAATACCAGCCGAATTAGGGATAATAATCATCACCACTTGAGTACTTATGGTATTGGTAAGGAGCACAGTAGTGAATTTTGGCTGAGTATTTTACGCCAATTGATTCATCAAGGCCTACTTAGCCAGGACATAACTCAAGGCTCGACGTTACGCTTAACCGAAGGTGCACGTGCTGTCTTAAAAAGTGAGTACAGCTTACAGATGGCTGAACCACGACTACAAGCTAAACACGTATATCAAGATAAGCTGGCGCAATTTAATTACGACAAAAAATTATTCGCAAAGTTACGCGCATTGCGTAAGCAGCTTGCTGATGATGATGATGTACCACCTTATGTTGTCTTTAATGATAAAACACTGGCAGAAATGGCTCAGCTTATGCCAACCAACGACAGCGAATTTTTAAAAGTCTCAGGGGTTGGTTTTACTAAGCTCAATAAATACGGCAGCCCATTTTTAACTGCGATACGTAATTACCTAGCCACCTCCTAAATGACGGTAACACTATGATAGATTTTCAACTTGATAATAAGCATAACGCCATCATCATTTCACCAACAGAAATGCCAAACGACGAAGATTTTGAGCTTTGGGCTAACTTATTTCTCCACTTTCCACTAATTACCATTACAGAATTTGAAGCGGGTGCTGACCGTCATCAACTGCGATTCAATTATGAACAACACAACTTTAATTTAAATTTTGAGCACTACAGTAACAGTATTTGGATTAACGGCGAAGGCGCAGAAGCGGAACATTTACTTGCAGCATTAACATTGTATTTTATGACTCAACTGCAACAATGATCTAGACATACATAATTAGTTAGTGTGTAGTGTAGTATACATATACTAACTAATTCATGTTCTAGGGTTTAAATGGTCGCAAATAGTTATTACACAACAATATTGCTAAGCTGTATGAGTATTGGCTTATACAGCCCAGAGACTTTCGCTGAGCAGTTTGATAGCAACAGTTGTAGTAATCAACGCACTATCGCCCCTTCAGAGCAAAACCTAAGACGCCAGCTCAATGGTGTCGAACAACTTCCAAAAAAAACACCAGGCGCTGAAATAGGTAACATCACCTACAATCAACTCAATGTATTTAATACCGACTTAGAAGAAGAAAATAACGCTATTTTTAGATTCGCCAATCGCGTTCACATAACCACTGAGCCAGATGTCATTACTAATTTATTGTTATTTAAACCGGGTGATGAATACGAACCTAAAAAACTATCAGAATCAGAGCGCTTATTGCGCAGGCAAAACTATTTATATGATGCCGATATCAACGCTAAGCTTAATTGTGATGGCAATATTGATGTGCAAGTATCAACCAGAGATCTATGGACCCTGCTACCTGAGATAAGCTTCAGTCGCAGCGGTGGTGAAAATAAATCCAGTATTGGCTTTCGCGAATCTAACCTGCTTGGTTGGGGTAAACGTTTATCATTTTCCCGTACAAGTGATGCTGACCGCGAGGGCTACTTATTTGTTTATGACGATCCCAATATTTTTTCAACGCGCTATCGCGGTCGCATAGAGTACTCTGATAATAGTGATGGTAAACGCCACTTACTCGAACTTACTTACCCATTCTATTCCATTGATACTCCCTACAGCTATGGTTTGACTAGTTATTCTGACCAACGTATTGAGTCTCTTTACAAGCGAGGTGAGGTATATAGTGAGTTTGAGCAAAAAACACATTACAACCAGTTTTACTTTGGTCACTCCAAACAACTAGGAGATAGTTGGACTCAACGCCTGAATGCAGGTTATATCTTTGAAGAGCATTCATTTAGCAATACCTCAACAACGCCCCCTCCTCTGGCAGTAGGCCGAAATCTAAGTTATCCCTATGTAAGCGGTCATTGGTTTGAAGATCACTATATTAAAGTGCGCAATTTTGACAGCATTTACCGTACTGAAGATTTAAACCTTGGTTGGAATATAAAGGCCTTAGTTGGTTACTCGAGCGAAGAATTAAGCGACGACGATAGCCGTGCTGTGTATTCATTTAATGCTAAAAAAGCTCACTTTAGTGGAGACAACACTTTATGGCGCTTTTATGCCAACCTAGAAGGGAACTGGAACGAACAACATAGTAAACTTGAAAACCTGTTTGCCACCAGCCAAATACAATATTACTTAAACACCAGCGTGAAACAATCATGGTATACCAAAATACGTTTAGATTACGCAAAAAACCTAACCCCAGATAAGCAGCTTAATCTAGGTGGCGAAAATGGCTTGCGTGGTTACCCACTTAATTATCAGCAAGGCGACCGAAGCTTTTTAATTAACTTTGAAAAGCGCTATTATTGGGAATATGATTTACTGCAATTATTTAAAGTCGGCGGCGCCGCTTTTTTTGATATGGGCAGAGCCTGGTTTAACGATAAGCACAACGGTGCCAATGGCCAGGTATTAAAAAATATCGGCGTTGGCCTGAGGCTGGCACCGAGTCGTGCTAATGCAGGTACAGTCATTCATATCGACATTGCAGCTCCCTTAGATAAGAGTGATGATGTTGATTCTGTACAATGGCTGGTGACTGTTAAAAATGCCTTTTAAAGGCTGCCACACATGATAATTAACCACATTTATAACTGGAGCTGAGTAATAGTGGAACTGTTTGATGTTTTTAATATGCAGTACAGGTGGGTAGTCACATTAGTTGCCTTACTATCCTTCCCTGTGTTTTTAAAGTTAACTAAAAAATTACTCGAAAAAACAATAAAAGGTAAAGTAGATATACACCGCAAATACCGCGCAGAACTTTTATTAAAAATTATCCTCGCGATTGTAATGGTATGCTTAGTACTCGTGTTTTGGGGCATTGAGCTAAGAGGTTTATTAGTGCTTGGATCATCATTGTTTGCGATGCTCGGTGTGGCGCTATTTGCTGCTTGGTCACTATTAAGCAATCTTACTTCGTTCTTATTAATGTTTATCCAAAATGATTGTCGCGTTGGTTACTGGGTACGCGTTATTGATGGCGCTAATTTTGTTGAAGGACGCATCGTTGAAATGGGTTTAATGAATGTAGTACTTGAGCATATAGATGGTCACCGTGTTATCTATCCGAACAATTTATTTGTTACACGACCTGTTATGGTATTAAAAAATGAGCCAAAACCAACAAAAGCCGTGGTAAATAAACGTATGCTAGGACCTAAAAAAGCCTAAGTTAAAAGGTGTGTAAGTTGTCCTACACACCTTAATAAAGCAAATTATTTAGTTATTTAACTCTGCTGTTTTAAGCTCATCTTCCAAATCATTAATACCATCCATAAACGTTTCTAGCTGTTGCTCCACTAAGCTATTTGCATGAGCAAAATAGGCTATATGAAACACAGCATCACCTTCATTCACAAGTGGCATGGTTTGTTGTCCGATAATAATACCACTGCGCGGAGCTAATAACTCAAGCTCAGAATCCCCAAGCGGACTGCTTATATAAGCCAAAATTTGCCCTTTAACGACTCGCTCACCCAGTGATACCTGAGCTCGGACAATACCATCAACCTCAGCGCGTACCCAGCTCGTTGAGCTTGCAATAATCGGCTCTGGTAATTTTTTAGCACGTTTACCGCGAATCATTTTTAAGTGGCGCATAACATAATCAACGCCCTGCATACCCGCTGCAATGGCGAGAGGATCAAAACGTAACGCTTCACCGGCTTCATACGTAATCACAGGAATGCCTAAGTTAGCGGCTTCACTGCGAAGTGAACCATTGCGCAATGAGGCATCAATAACAGCGGGAGTACCAAATGCTTTGGCCATTTCAGCTGTTGCTCCATCACTCAAGTCAGCCCTGATCTGTGGCAAGTTGGTGCGGTGTATTGCCCCCGTATGCAAATCAATAATATGCGTGCAATGAACAGCCACTTGTGAGAAAAACATATGCGCCATTCGCCCTGCTAATGAGCCACGAATAGAGCCTGGAAAGCTGCGGTTCATGTCTCGACGATCAGGTAAATAACGTGACTTATGAATAAAGCCAAATACATTCACAATTGGCACCGCAATAAGTGTTCCACGCAACTGACTGGCATCAATTTTAGAAAGCAGCTGACGAACCACTTCCACACCATTGAGTTCATCACCATGTATGGCAGCGCACACCATCAATACTGGGCCTTCTTGTACACCATTAACCACTTCAATCGGTATATTCAAAGGCGAATGGGTATAAAGCTTTGCGGCCTCTAATGCTAACGTTTTACGCTCACCAACCCCAACGGTTTCGCCTAATAAAGAAAAGGCGCTATTGATCTTAACCTTTGCCACGTGTTGCAGTTCCTTTAGTCGCAGCGGCTTTCTCAATAAAATCAATCACCATACCTGCAATATCTTTACCTGTTGCAACTTCAATACCTTCAAGGCCTGGTGATGAATTCACCTCCATAACTAATGGCCCACGAGATGATCTAAGTAAGTCAACGCCGGCTACATTCAAGCCCATTGCTTTAGCAGCAGCCACCGCTGTTTTACGTTCTTCAGGCGTAATACGTACCAATGTTGCGCTACCACCACGGTGGAGGTTTGAACGAAACTCCCCCTCTTGCGCTTGACGTTTCATAGCTGCAATTACTTTGTCACCTAAAACAAAACAACGGATATCAGCACCGCCGGCCTCTTTTATGTACTCTTGAACCATAATATTCGCTTTTAAGCCCATAAAGGCTTCAATAACACTTTCAGCAGCTTTACGTGTTTCGGCAAGCACCACACCAATACCTTGAGTGCCCTCTAGTAACTTAATCACCACAGGCGCGCCACCAACCATTTCAAGTAAATCTTTTACGTCATCAGGTTTACTCGCAAAGCCTGTAACAGGCATGCCTACACCTTTACGAGATAAAAGCTGTAATGAACGTAACTTGTCACGTGAACGAGAAATTGCTACAGATTCATTAACCGGAAATACGTTCATCATTTCAAACTGACGTAAAACAGCACAACCATAAAACGTAACTGATGCACCAATACGTGGCACAATCGCATCAAAGTCTTTTAAGTTTTCACCGCGATAATGAATTTCAGGTTGCTCTGAGTTAATGTTCATATAACAGCGTAATGCATCAATCACTTTAACTTCATGGCCTCGCTCTGTAGCGGCTTCAATTAAACGACGTGTTGAATACAAATTTTTATTACGAGATAAAATACCAATTTTCATAGTTAAAACCTTAACTACCTAATAAATGAGATAAAGCCGGATCAACGACTATGCGATTTTCCATGGCGGTACGCCCTAACAACATTCTAAACTTCATACTTGAGCGACGAGTTAATGTCACTTCAATAGGCCAGCTCTCGCCTCCTGCGTGGAGCATGGTCTCAATAAAATAACGTAACTGACGCTCTCCACTGGAACTGGTTACGTATTTCATTTTTTTTACTCTTGCTTCACACTCAATTTGAGTGTGTTCATTATCTTGTACAGGCTGAGCAGTAAAACGAACCCATTGCTGCTCGTCGCGTTTAAATTCTTCAATATTAATAGCATGTATGCATGACGTTCTGGCGCCAGTGTCCACCTTTGCTTTTATTTTATTTATACCAAGCTCAGGTAAGCTTAACCACTCACGCCAACCAACTGTAATTTTTGCCGTCATAAATGCGCCCTTTAATAAAAAAATGACTTATACGCGATTGCCGAATAAACACCAACGAAATAAATTACTCTTGTCGATAAAAAACTTTAATTGACCTAGATTAAAGATTAGACAACTATAGCGACCTTATTACAAGTAGAGACAAATTTATGTTCGATGGCTTACTTCATGCGGTGCTACTCGATGGCAAAGGCGGTGCACACACACTAGACACTAGTAGCACTATTGTTAATTGGCAACCTGAACAAGGAAAACTTTGGCTGCATTTAGATTACTCTGAAGATCAAGCAGTTAACTGGCTAAAAAACAGCGAGCTGTTGACTGACTATGAGCTAGAGTCTTTTATTGCTGATGAAACTAGGCCGCGACTAAGTAAAGCAGCCAAAGGCTCAATGCTATTTTTGCGCGGCGTAAACCTTAACCCGGCACAAAGCCCTGAAGATATGGTGTCATTGCGCCTTTTTATTAATGAGGATATTGTGATTACGACACGGAGGCGTCGCCTGCTATCAGTACAAAATGTATTGGATTCATTGATGCAAAATGATGGTCCGTGCAATATTTCTGAATTAGTGTGTCATTTAACACAAAGTTTAACCTCTCGAATGCAAAGTGTGATTGATGAGCTCGACGATACTTTAGATATTTTTGAAGGTGAGATTGACGAACCTACAAAGCGCTTTGATAACCAAGGCTTATCACAGCTACGCAGGCAGACTATTGCTTTAAAAAGATATTTACGGCCACAAAAGGAAGCATTAAGCTCGCTTGCCAGTAATCGTTTCGCATGGTTAGAAGAAACGGATAAGGCCAAGCTAAATGAAACTACTAACTTGCTGATAAGATACCTTGAAGAATTAGACAGTGCCATTGAACGCGCCCAAATTATTCAGCAAACAATCACTAACCAAGTGTCTGAGCAGCTCAATCAGCGCATGTATGTAATGTCTGTTGTTGCGGCGCTATTCTTACCGCTAGGCTTTTTAACAGGGCTGCTCGGCGTTAACGTAGGAGGGATCCCAGGCACTGATAGCCCGTACGCGTTTAGCGCATTTGTGGTATTTTTAATTGTGCTAACAGGCGGTATAGGCGTTTATTTTAAAAATAAGAAATGGCTTTAATTTCATCAAGGCGGACTTTATGTTCGCCTTGTTTTTCGCAGCTGATAAGCAAAAACTCCCCCTGCCCTTTATGGTTTTCAAGGTTAATCGCTTTACCAATTAGGGTTTCATCGTTAGTTGTTGTAATTGTGACCCTAGCTTGTTGCATACAAAAAAGTTCAAGCTGATCGTAATCACTACACTTAATCGGCTGATAAGCCATAACTGATCTCAAAAGAGTGAAAATTGAAGTGTAACAAAGAAAGTGAGAGCTAACATACAAGAAAAGCAAATGGCGCTCTCGGCAGGAATCGAACCTGCAACTTAGCTTCCGGAGAGCCACGTGATATCCATTTCACCACGAGAGCACATTTGTTGCCGCCACACCGACTCGCGATATCGATGCTTTAGCACGGGCAATAATAAAGACATCTTGTGCTAAATGCCAGCATCTGTTGCTTATATGCTCATTTAATACACTAATTATAATAATTTACTTCACAAGAAGACAAAAAACAGCTATTAAATTATACTTGATAAAAATTAATAACTATTTTGTAACATCTGTACGGTTCAAAACCGCTTTTCGAAATAGTTAACCACGAGGAAGTAGAGTTATGAGTTTAATGTCGACAGAACAAGTCGCCGAGTTTTTAGGGGTTAAAGTTGAGCGCGTTAAACGCTTAGCCAGAGAGAGCCTATTAATTGCAAAGTCTGAAGATGCCAATGGAGAGCCACAGTTTGATGCTGAGGAAGTAGCAAAATACAAAGAGCTAGCTGCTCGCTTTGGTGGCCTTTAATTCACAGTAAAGACGGCACTTACACTTTACTTATCAAGTCATCCAATTGCGCACGTAAAGTCGTTACTTTATCATCAACATTGCGTGCGCTGTACCAACATATACACAACACTAAAAAAACCACTTCATAGCATACTAGCTTGTCTATAGAGTGATGAAACTCAGAGCTTTTTGAGCGCTTGTTTTGATAAACATTAAGTAAGTCTGCTTTTTGCTTTTGATTTAATTTAAAGCTCACAGCTAATGCTGCCAGATCAAAGTACACGTCATTGCTTTTGGCGTATTCAAAATCAATTAAATACATTCCAGTGTCATTCTCTATAATATTTTCTTGAACCAGATCATTATGACAAAACCCACGATCACGCTTAAAAGCTTTTATCCTTGCCAACGCTTGCTCTATGTCATGCTGATAAAATTGATAAAGTGCTGTGCTTTGATAATAATCAAGCTCGTACTTAATATCCATTGGTTCAGTCAGCACGCAGTACTGATGAAGGTGTACTAACTTACTAATTAGCTGCTGATCCAACTCACTTTGCGCAGTTGAACCCTCTATATATTCGAATATAGCTATGCGTTGTGCCTGATCAATCCATAGAGGAGTTGAACACACGCCAAACACAGCACACTTATTTTGAGCCTTTAAACCGACTGCAGGCCAGTGTTCACGATAACACTTGAGCAAATAACCACGGCTTGATGTACGAACGAGAAAATTATCGTTGCTTAAACCACTATGTAAGCGTTCACTATGAGTAATAACTAACTGAGCATTAAAAGCACTAAATATTGCACTGATTTTATCAAAGTTCATCACTACTCATTATAGTTGTGCTAAAGGCTTAGCTTGATCTTGTTCGTACTCTTCGTACCAAGTTTTAAATCCCCATGCAGCCATTACCGTATAAAATACGAATAACGCGAGCGTTGGGTAATAGCCTTTTTCATAGTATAGATACATTGATGCGGCATCTATCACTATCCAATAAAGCCAATTTTCAAGTACCTTTTTAGCCACTAAATACGTGGTGACCACAGCAAAACAGGTTGTAAAACTATCTAGGTAAGCAAAATCTGCATGGGTATAATTAGTCATTATGTAACCCAATAAAGTGGCAACCAACGAAGTACCAATAATGATAGCTATATGCTGATTTATACCCCATGAGGTAATGGCCAGCTCTTGCTTATTTGCACCACCTTTGCGCCATACCATCCAACCATAAACTGCCATGTACATATAATAAAAATGCAGTAATGACTCCATCAACAAAGCACCGTTCCAATACATGATGGTATAAATTAGCGTGCTAAAGAATGCTGCCGGCCAGCACCATAAGTTTTCTTTTATAGCCAACAATAGATAGGCCATAGACAAAGCGACTGCAATATATTCCCAGTGCGACATTGCAGTAAACCCTGCAAGAGTTTGCGTAATAAAATCCATTATTGGCTCACTAAAATACTAAGTTTATTCAGGTGAAAGGTCACCAGAGAGAAATTTACACACAAAGATAGCTTTACCAAACTCTTCATACGAGCGCTTAATTTCCGTATTAAGAACAGACATGACTAAATCATAGTCGCCAAATATTTGTGTAGATAACGTGTTAGTGATCACTTTTAAATCATCGTAGGTATTTAAACGGTCAATAAACCCTTTAATAAATGGGATATAGTCTTGGTGAAGTGGGTATTTACTGATCTCAACAGATAATTTCATTACTAACGCACTCATTATTAAAATAATTACCTTATTGTAACTCGCTACTGCTTACAAGTCATTCAATGGTAGAGGCGACGGCAAAGAAGGTGTAAAATTAGCATTATTAGTTTTAATTATGAGTATCTCATGGCACGACGTATTACCTACACTTTTAAAAATCAACCTCGTGAAATTAACTTCGCCAAAGATAAATATCAAGATATGTATCAGGCGATAGCTGCAGCTGAAGGTATAGATTTAACCAACTATTTAAATATGGTACGACAAATTGAAATGACATCGAAAGGATCTGCCGCGGTGCGTAACTTTCGCGATCAAGAGTTTGCTCGAATGGGCTTTGCTGATATCTACTTTATTAAAGAATAGCCTTAATCGAGATACTCGTAGCTTACTCGTGGGGTAATGTTACACAATAATTCATAAGGGATCGTGGTTGCACATTGCGCGATCTCTTCAACAGGTAATTCAGGGCCCCACATTACCACCTCGTCACCCACTTTAATATTTTCGCTGTTATCACCAATGTCTACGCTTATCATATCCATAGATACATTACCGGCAATACCATAGCGCTTATTACCTATCACTACAGGTGTGCCATGCTTCGCATGACGCGGATAACCATCACCATAACCCATTGCAACCACTGCTAACTTAGTTGCGCTTTTAGAGTGCCAGCTACCACCATAGCCAACACATTGCATTGCATCCACATCACGAATAGCAATTACTCGGGTTGTTAAGCGCATAACTGGTTTTAAATTGTGTTGATGGCCTAAAGCACCCAACATAGGCGACACACCATACATCATAAGCCCAGGGCGCACCCAATCTCCATGCCCCGCAGGCCATGCAATAATTCCAGCAGAATTAGCTAAGCAATGCGCTTGTTGCTTACCAGCAACGAGAGAGTCAAACAACGCAATTTGCTCAGCTGTTTTTACATCGCTCACGTCATCTGCACACGAAAAGTGCGTCATTAAATTAATAGTGCTGTTAGCATTTTTG
>Ga0115572_10003930_pt1 | contig 11685 bp, 12 predicted proteins | sample COGITO_mtgs_1206_FD_88681 | JGI IMG/M metagenome (GOLD analysis project Ga0115572, IMG submission 88681) | Pelagic marine microbial communities from North Sea - COGITO_mtgs_120607 | ecosystem: Environmental > Aquatic > Marine > Epipelagic | place: Germany:Helgoland, sampling site Kabeltonne... | reverse complement strand
TGGGGATGGATGGACGAAGGTTTAGATACCTTTATGCAGTACCTTACAGAGCAAGAATTTCAAGCCGACTACCCTTCACGTAGAGGAGAGCCGTCTAAAATTGTCCGCTATATGTCCGGTGATCAAGACTTTATTAGCCCAATCATGTCTAACCCAGAAAACGTCTTTCAATTGGGACCAAATGCCTACGGAAAGCCGGCTACAGCACTGAATATCTTGCGGGAAACCATTATGGGACCTGAACTGTTTGATTTTGCCTTTAAAACATATTCGCAGCGCTGGATGTTTAAACATCCTTCTCCAGAAGATTTTTTCCGTACCATGGAAGATGCTTCTGCAGTAGACTTAGATTGGTTTTGGAGAGGTTGGTTCTATTCAACAGACGTTGTGGATATAGGCGTTAAAGAGGTGAAACGTTATTATGTTTCTCCGACCCCAAGCAAAGAAGTAAACGATCTATTGGCTCGCTATGGCATGACGGCAGATGATTTAAATCCATCGGTTTTTATGGTCGCAGAGAACAGTGAGGAGTTTGACGCTTCTTTGGCAGAAGGAAAACCAACAGATCACTCTGAAGTATTGGCTTCTACGCTTGTAGAAGGACAAGAATTTCCTGCCTATTTCTATGAAATTGAGTTTGAAAAGCCAGGCGGGATTGTAATGCCTATCATTGTTGAATACAGCTATGCTGACGGAACCACAGAACGTATTACTTACCCGGTTCAAGTATGGCGCAAGAATGATGCTTCTGTAAAAAAACTCATTACATCAGACAAAGAATTGATTGGTGTAACCGTTGATCCAGATGCTGAAACAGCAGACATTGATTTAACCAATAATGCTTGGCCTAAGCAAGAAGCCGATTATGACTTTGATGCCTTTAAAGCAAAAGTTCAAGGCTAACGAATAAAGAAAAAAATGTGAAAAAAGCAGTCAAACTATTCACTGCTTTTTTTTTCGCCTATATTTGAAAAAAAATCCTAGCATGCTATCCATCAGTGGAGCCGAAATTGTGTTTATTTTTTTTATCGTTTTGCTCATTTTTGGTGCCGATAAAATACCCTCTATTGCACGTGGGTTGGCCAAGGGAATTACCCAAGTCAAACAGGCTACCAATGAGATTAAATCTGAAATTCAGAAATCTGCTGATCTAGATCCTACCAAACAAATTGGAGAGGATATTCAAAAAGAAATAAATCAAGTAAAAGAAGACTTTGACAACTTGACCAATTCGGTTAAGCGCAAGCTTTAAATTTTCCGACTGATGGTAAGCCCGTCTCTTAAGGGTAACAGGACCGTTTCTAGTTCAGTATGACTGGATAAAAGCATATTAAATTCTTTGAGTACCCTTGTATCCTCATCTTTTTTCTGTGTTTCTTCCAGCACTTTCCCACTCCACAGCACGTTGTCAGACAGCAAAAGCCCTCCTGAACGTAGTTTCGGAAGAACCAGTTCAAGATATTTTAGGTAATTCTTTTTATCAGCATCAATGAAGATGAGGTCATAGGTTTTGTTCAGTTGGGGGATAAGTTCGAGGGCATTTCCTGTGTGTTGATGTATTTGCTTTCCCCAAGGAGAGCGATCAAAAAATGAACGTTGAAAATCGGACAATTCTTCATTGATGTCCAAAGTGTCAATACGTCCATCTTTCGGTAGGCCTTCGGCAAGACAGAGGGTGGCATAGCCTGTAAAGGTGCCAATTTCCAATATTCGTTTGGGCGAAATGAGTTTAGAGAGTATACTCAAAAAACGTCCCTGTAGAGGCCCGCTCAACATTCGCGGCTGCAAAACCTTTAAATGTGTTTCTCGGGTCAATTCTGTCAATAAAGGTGGTTCGGCCTGCGAATGCTTTACCACATAATCAAAAAGAGAGGAAGTAATAAATTCCATGATTTAGTTGTTTGGTCGGGCGTATGGAAATCGCTCCAAGAGTGTTGGTAACGCATAGCCATCTAGTCCATTAATTGTAACAATCTCACCTTTGTCCAGCTGCACCCAACCATCGTCAAGTAACATATCTTCTTTTACGTATAAATGCTCGATTGCACCAACAACCAACAAGGTGTTGTTTTCTTCGATTAGATAATCATTGACATAAGAGCACGCTATCTGGATGGGGGCCTCTTTAACAAAAGGAGCGAAGAAGTCATTTTTGTATTCTTCCAATAAACCACTTTGCTCGAATTCAGATACCTCTTCTGGGTATTTGGCCGACGTGTGATGCGCCGCTTCAATTTGTTGTTGGGCTATATGATTAATGGTAAACACTCCATTTTCTTTCATGTTCTGGTAACTGTGTCGGGGAACGGTTGTTGGTCGAAGTATAAAACCTAACAGGGCAGGATTGCTTCCCAAATGAACTACGGAATTGAAAACAGCTAAGTTAGTGTTCCCAGCTTTAGACTTAGTGCCAATTAAATTGGCAGACTTGTAACCAGAAACACTGTTGATTAAGTTGTTTTTATAGCGGGAGGCCAATTCATCGATGGCTTCTTTTGTAAAATGCTGCATCTTTTTTTAACAAAGATAAGGCTAATCGGTAGGATTGTCTTCTTTTAAAACAATGGCTAGAACAACTGCGAGTCCAGCGACCAATGTTCCAAGGTAGATTAAATGCTTGTGTTCTTCGATTCCTTTAAACTGTCCGTCCAGAATAAAACTATCGACAAAGCTTATAAAGCCGCCCAAGAATAGCATTAAAATTAGTGCTTTGTATTTTTGAAAGGGTGATTGCATAAAATGAATATTAGTTTAGATCAACGTAATTTTGATTCTTTATATTTATTGACGAATTGATTTACATTAAAAATACCATTATTTTGACTATTTTTCAATAGGTCAATTTATTCTGTTAAACGAGTAAAATCTGTTGCATAATTTTGTAATTTTACTACACTAAAATAATTGGATTATGGCATTTGACATTAAAATGATCAAAGCAGTTTACGCACGACTGGAAGATCGTGTTGCACAAGCAAGAAAGTTAACAGGAAAACCATTAACCGCATCGGAGAAAATCTTGTATTCTCACCTTTGGGAAGGCACGTCTCAACGCGCTTTTTCTCGTGGGAACGACTATGTGGACTTTGCGCCAGATAGGATTGCCTGTCAAGATGCAACAGCACAAATGGCCTTGTTGCAATTCATGCAAGCAGGAAAAGCAAAAGTAGCTGTTCCTACCACGGTTCACTGTGATCACTTAATTCAAGCCAAAGAAGGTGCTACACAAGATTTAAAATCGGCGAATTCTACTTCTTCAGAAGTATTCAATTTTTTAGAGTCTGTTTCAGATAAATACGGTATTGGGTTTTGGAAACCAGGCGCTGGAATTATCCACCAAGTGGTTTTGGAAAACTATGCTTTCCCAGGGGGGATGATGATCGGAACCGATTCGCATACCGTTAACGCAGGTGGACTAGGAATGCTAGCCATTGGAGTTGGTGGTGCAGATGCTGTAGATGTTATGGCCGATATGGCTTGGGAATTGAAATTTCCTAAACTCATTGGAGTTAAGTTAACCGGAAAACTAAACGGTTGGACTGCACCAAAAGATGTAATTCTTAAAGTAGCAGGTATCCTTACGGTAAAAGGAGGAACAGGCGCTGTCATTGAATACTTTGGCGAAGGTGCCGAATCTATGTCATGTACTGGAAAAGGGACCATTTGTAATATGGGTGCAGAAGTAGGAGCAACCACTTCAACCTTTGGATACGATGAATCCATGGAGCGTTATTTAAGAGCAACCGATAGAGATGATGTTGCTGATGCTGCCAATCAGGTAAAAGAGCACTTAACAGCTGATCCAGAAGTATATGCTAATCCCGCAGATTACTTTGATGAAGTAATCGAAATTGAATTAAATACACTCACCCCACACATAAACGGACCTTTTACACCCGATTTAGCTACACCTGTTTCAGAAATGAGCAAAGTAGCCAAAGAAGGAGGATGGCCTTTACAGGTTGAATGGGGATTAATTGGATCGTGTACCAACTCTTCTTACGAAGATTTATCACGTGCTGCTTCGATTACCAAACAAGCCGTTGAAAAGAACTTGATCACCAAGGCAGAGTTTGGAATTAACCCAGGTTCAGAGCAGGTACGTTACACTGCTGAACGCGATGGTTTATTGTCCATTTTTGAAGATTTAAACGCTAAAATATTCACCAATGCTTGTGGGCCATGTATTGGACAATGGGCACGAGAAGGTGCAGACAAACAAGAGCGAAACTCGATCATTCACTCGTTCAATCGAAATTTTTCGAAAAGAGCAGATGGGAACCCAAATACGCATGCCTTTGTAGCTTCTCCTGAAATGGTCGCTGCTGTTGCTATTTCTGGTCGACTCGACTTTAATCCAATGACGGATGTGTTGATCAATCAAAATGGAGAAGAGGTAAAGTTAGATCCACCAACAGGAATGGAATTACCACCGCTTGGATTTGACGTAAAAGAAAATGGCTACCTCGCTCCACAAGAAGATGGTTCTTCTGTTGAGGTTAAAGTAAGTGAAACTTCTGAACGCCTTCAGTTATTGACCCCATTTGCTCCATGGGATGGCGAAAACTTAACGGGCGCTAAACTATTAATCAAAGCCCTCGGAAAATGTACTACCGACCATATCTCTATGGCTGGTCCATGGTTGCGTTTTAGAGGACATTTAGACAATATTTCAAACAACTGTTTGATTGGCGCTGTAAACGCCTTTGGGGAGAAAACCAACTTTGTGAAAAACCAGTTGACGGGTGAGTTTGGTGGTGTGCCAGATGTACAACGTCAGTATAAAGCCGCAGGAATTGAAACGGTTGTTGTGGGTGACCATAACTATGGTGAAGGTTCCTCACGTGAGCATGCGGCTATGGAACCTCGCTTCCTAGGTGTTAAAGTTGTTTTAGTGAAGTCTTTTGCACGTATCCACGAAACAAACTTGAAGAAACAAGGGATGTTAGGGATCACCTTCGCTAACGAATCAGATTATGATTTGATTCAAGAAGACGACACCTTCAATTTTATCGACCTGAAGGATTTTGCTCCCGGAAAACAAATCACTGTTGAGGTGGTTCATGCAGATGGTTCAAAAAATACCATTAGGGCTAATCACACCTATAATATTCAGCAAATTGAATGGTTCAAAGAAGGTTCTGCTTTGAACCTAATCAAGAAAGAAAACGCAGCTTAAGCAATCGTTTGATTCATAAAACACCACTTTTATCGGGGTTTTTTTATGAATGATTTTCAAGTATTTATATAAGTATAATAAATAAACTTATTTTTGTTGAATGAAGTTTAACTCAGGCACCTTTATTGTTTCGTTTATACTACTCTTTGTGGTTGCCTGCACTCCACCTATTTTTGAGCCACCCGTACAAGAAGAGGAAGCACGAAACCCAAACTGGGAGAATGTAGGAAGCCTCAATGCTTCTTTTATTTCTACCTCCAGATCTATAGGTATTTCAACAAATACTGGTTCTCCTTCTTTTGATGTTACTTTTATTGCTTCAGCGAGTAATATTGATAGTTTGGTCTGGTCTTTTCCCGGAGGGACAACAAACGATTTAATTGATGAAATTAGTGAAACCGTATCATATGACGCTTATGGGCGCTATGATGTTGGTTTAGAGGTTTTTAATCGAGACAATGCAGATAGTCGTTATTTTGAAAATTTTATCGAGCTCTATTATAAAGATAACTTATTGTTCGATGGTTCAGACGCAACCAGCTGGACGGTGAGTGGCACTGCTGTTGGGACCACAGTTTTTACCCATCCAGTTGATGAGAACGGAGTGCCCTACAGTAATAGGGCGATGCTTTCTTATTCAGTTGAGCAAAAGGTTGAAGCGCTGAAAAACTTCTCCGATTTTCCAACCAATGATCTTGTGTTAGAGTTTGATTATAAATTGGAACGTCTTCCAGTCCTTTACATTGATAACAGCATGCTGTCTGGAACTTCGTTAACTTCTCCAGATTCAGCAGAATACGTTTCTCCTGCCAATACCGCATTGATAACCAATACTACCCGCGTAGAATCTCCAGTCATTTATCCAGGAGAAAAGCGTTTTTCTATTGAGTACAACAATATTCCTGTTTGGACAGCAACACGGATCAATGAAGGGTTTTATGAACATGTTCTTTTGGACTTACCCTCGCTTTCTTCATTTGCGATTGCATTATTGCGAGAACCTCAAGAAATGATCACGAAATTGATTCCATTTGTGCCTAATGCTTCAGTGATGGAATCGCCTCGAACCGTCGGTACAGCAACCGTTTCGACCAGTCAAAACCCTTCTGGTGATGATGATAATGACGGGGTAAGTAATATAGCCGATGCATTCCCGGAAAATCCTTCTGAGCAGTTGGATACCGATAGAGATGGCTATGGTAACAATTTCGACAACGACGATGACGGGGATGGTTATTTGGACACAACAGAAGTTGCCAACGGATCTGACCCCCTTGATGACACAAGTATTCCAAACTATGTCATTCAACACGTTCGCTATCCTTATGACTTAAACATTCGGAATATGACCATTAAAATGAAAGAAGACTAAACGCTGACAATTCTTCCAGGGTTTAGTATGTTTTTTGGGTCCAATGCTCGCTTTAAAGTGCGCATCAAATTAATCTCATTTTCGGTTCTAGAAGTAGAAAGGTATTTCTTCTTATCTAATCCAATTCCATGTTCAGCCGAAACGGACCCCTTGTTTCTTTGAAGACAGCCATAGATAATGGCATTGATTGCATCGATGATTTCAGGCGAATTTTCTTTCTTTCCAATAATGAAATGAATATTTCCATCGGCCACATGTCCAAAAGGGAAAATCTTTTCGACAAAATCAAGTTGCTCTAGTTGTTCAACAGCAGCATCTATTTCTTTGCCAATTACCGGAATGGGTAAGCTAATGTCGAAATGCTGGTCGAACTGGGCCAAGTCGGCCAAGACAGAAACATCTTCTCTTATCTTCCAAATACCTTGAAGCTCGCGATCACTTTGGGCTAATACCCCATCACCAATAAGTTCTTTTTCAAAGGCCTCTGCAATGAGGTCCTCCAAACGGTTGAAGTCGGATGTTGTATCTCCACCCAGACTCTCGATGAAGACATAATAAGGGAAATTGTTCGGGATAGGGGCCGAAAAATCGGGGGCAGAAGTCATGGCAATATAGGTGCGTTGCCACATTAACTCAAAGCCAGAAAGGGTGCCTGCAAGTCCCTTTTCCATGAACTTGAGCAAAGCAATGACATTCTCGTAATTATCTAGTCCTACGATGGCCGAAGAACGACTTTGCGGTTTTTCCTGCAAACGAAAAACAACTCTGGTAATGATTCCTAATGTCCCTTCAGCACCAATAAACAATTGTTTTAGGTCATAGCCAGAATTGTCTTTGATGATTTTCTTTAGGGAGGAAATAATGGTTCCGTCGGCTAAAACGGCTTCTAGTCCAAGCACCATTTGCCGGGTCATGCCGTATCGAAAAACACGTAATCCACCAGCGTTGGTAGAGACTACTCCGCCAACCTGTGCCGATCCTTTGGCACCAAAACTAAGGGGTAAAAAAAGATTTTCATCGTTGGCCGCATCAATGGCATTTTCAAGAATCACCCCTGCCTGTACGGTAATGGTTCTACTTTTTTCATCGATTTCTTCAATGCTATTCATTTTTTCCAAGGAGATAACCAATTGCTTTTCTTGGGTTTGTGTTCCCCCTACTAAATTGGTAACTCCACCGTGGACCACTACTTCCTGGTTGTTTTCATGACACAGCTTCATGATGGCTGAGACCTCTTCTGTGCTTCTGGGGAAAACAATAGCTAAAGCGGCTAATGGAATGTCTGTTTTCCAAATATGGGTAAAGCGGTTTTTTTCTTTCCCGTGGGCAAGAATATTATTTTCTCCTACAATGGATGTGAGTTCTTGGATCATTGTGCATTTTCAGTACATCAAATGTAGCAAATCAAATGGCGTTATCATATAGCGGTAGATCAAAAGTGTTGGCTACTGGGGCATGTACAATTTTTCCATCATAAATGGACAAGCCCTTTTTTAAGGCTTCATTGTTCGTGCAGGCTTCTTTCCACCCTTGATTGGCCAGAAGTAGCACGAAGGGTAGGGTAGTGTTATTTAAGGCGTTGGTGGAGGTTCTGGGAACTGCACCAGGGATATTGGCTACACAGTAATGAACAATCTCATTGACGACAAAGGTGGGTTCTTCATGGGTTGTGGGTTGAGAGGTTTCAAAGCATCCGCCTTGGTCAACGGCCAAATCGACCAAAACAGTTCCAGCTTCCATTTTTTGGAGCATTTTACGAGAGATGATATTGGGTGCTTTGGCACCAGGAATAAGCACAGCTCCAATGATGAGATCACTATCGCTTATATTTTTTGCAATGGTTTCTTGTGAAGAAAAGAGTGGGGTGACATTGGACGGCAATACCTCGCTAAGGTAACGTAAACGGTCTAGGTTTATGTCTAGTAAAAGGACCTGTGCACCAATACCTGCAGCCATTTTTGCTGCCTCAGTTCCCACAACACCAGCACCAATGATCATTACTTTGGCTGGGGCAGAACCCGGTACTCCCCCCAAAAGCTGCCCTTTTCCGCCTTGGGGCTTTTCTAGGTATTTTGCTCCTTGTTGTATAGACATTCTTCCGGCAACTTGCGACATAGGGGTAAGTAAAGGCAAACGACCTTGTTTGTCCTCAACCGATTCATAGGCAATGCAAATAGCTTTGCTTTTGATCATGGCTTCTGTTAACTCTAATGAAGAAGCAAAATGAAAGTAGTTGAACACAATTTGCCCTGCCCGGATTAATTCGTATTCTGCAGCCAAAGGTTCTTTTACTTTAACAATCATATCTGCTTTGGCATAAACTTCTTCTGCTGAAGCAACAATGGTCGCACCTGCGGCGATATAGTCTTCATCTGACATTCCGCTGCCCAAACCAGCACTGGTTTCCAAAAGCACACGATGTCCTTGGTTGGTGAGTGCCATTACACTAGCAGTGTTTAAGCCTACACGAAATTCATTGTTTTTTATCTCTTTGGGAATGCCTATGATCATTTGTGAAATTTTGCACAAAAATAGGAATTAATGTTAATAATACAACATTATTGATTCATCACTAGCAGAAAAAAATACGAAAACTTTGGGTCTTCTTTTTACCGAAGAGGCTGGAAAAGTGATATGAGGTTAAAATTGGCTTGTGGTTTAGAAAAAGATAAGCACCGACTCGGGATAAATAATAGTCAAGAAAATAAGATAACTGCATATAAAACCTTGGATAAACAGCACCTTTATTAAAGTGCTATATTTCATTTTGTTAATGATTTCAGAAAAAAATCTCAGTCCATTGAGATAAACGAAACAGCATCCAATTATAAACGATAGAATGATTTTGCCCCATTCAATGGACAAATCGAGACTAAGTTCAGTCAATACAGAATAATCATGATTACTAATGTTATCGATTAGTTGTTCGAGTAGTTCTCTTGTTCTTTTCTTGCGCTGAGATAAATTTCTTGCATGTTTACCAAAATTTTCAAAAAAACAATCGATATAATGAGGATCGAGAAAATAACGAACCATAGAAATTTCAAAAAAAGAAGAAGAGGACTTTTACGGGTTTTAAGAACTGGCGAACTGTTTTTTAATCTAATTTGTTTTGGGCAAAAATAGCGCCACTGTTTAAATAGACCAAATATTTTATTGGCTGTTGTTAAATGGATTTTTTATATCATAGCATTGGTGACGTATGTGGTTGGGCTGATTCAATAATTTTGGATGATTAAATTCTCCTCTTTTTGTCATTCCGATTTTCTTCATGACATTTTCAGACTTTTGGTTATGGATTGTACAAACGGCGATTAGCGTGTTTATTTTTAATACATTAAAGACATATTCAATACATCTTTTTGCACCTTCTGTTGCGTATCCCATTCCCCAAGCGCTTCTTTTTAGTCTCCACCCAATGTCTATCGCAGGCGTAAAGTCTGTTTTGTATTCTTGATAGGCCAACCCTATCATTCCTATAAACTCGTTAGTGTCATGAAGCTCTACCGCATAGTAAGTATACCCTTTTTCCATTAAGTGAACGTTGAATTTATTGAGTAGCTGTTCAACTTCTTTTTTGGATAAGGTTTTTGGAAAATGTTCCATGACCTTTTCATCAGAATTTAGTTGAGCAAATTCTACCAAATCGCAGTTGGTCCATTTCCGAAACCCTAGCCGCTCAGATGTAAAGATGTAGTTACAGCTGGTCATTTTGTTAGCCATATGATTCCGAAAAGTGCCAGCAAAAATGGAAAAAGAAAAATGGTTTGCCTCAGAAAAAACCAAAACAAAAATTGCCCTCATTGTAGTCCCCCCATTTCTATAACATTTCCTTTTTGATTTATTTGAACCAATTTGTCATATTCCATTTTCATGAATTCAGCTTCAGGGATTTTTAAGTCAATAATACCGATATCATTCAACCCTTTTTTATAGCCTTTAAACGCTGCTCTGGGGTGTATCCAAAGACTATATCCCATTGCCCATAAGCTAAAAAGACAAATGGGAAAATGTTTCCATAGCCCAGTCGATATTTCCCATCCAGCAATAAACGCCTCACCTTTCCAGCTGGTATCGCAATTGTTCAACAAGTGTTGTATATCGTAAATATGAATTACATCTTTCCTAAACTTAGGGTTAGGTAGTGATAAATTAATCCCGAATACTTTTAATTCGAATGTATCTTTATTTATGCCTCCGTCCTTCGGGATTCCATTATGATGGTAAAATTCAGCTAGTAATTTGTCTAATGTCATTTTCATTGGGTGTAAAAAGGCATTAAACTAATTGAACCCTACCAATAATCCATCTTTAAAATGTTCCCAGTCTCTTATTACAATTTAAACAACAATAAGCACTAAAAAAAGTAAGGTTGTTTTTAACAGATTTAGTTTTTTTAATTTAGTAGGGGTCATATCTTTCTATTTAGTTGATTTTATAGAATTTAGCGGGCCATAAAAGTGTGGTTTGCTCCTTTGAAAAAGAAACCCATCAATCAATAATAAATAGAATCTAGCCTTAGGTTTTTTTGGCAGTAGATTAGATTGGGGGGTATTTTCTTTTCATAAATGTAATAAAAAAAATAAGCTAGACTTTTAACCAAAACAATAAATATTCCTACAAATTATTTTTCTGATTTAGAACGTCAATTTGCTTGGCTATTTCATTCGCTTCAAAGGTTTTCTGATCGCTCTTACTTCTATTTGTTTTTGACAAATCGAATGCCTCTTTCATTAGGGCTTCATATTTACTTTGTAACTTTTCTAATTCTGTTTTCTTTTTAAAGATTCCGAACATTTGGTAGGATGATTTATGATTAGAATCTAAAGCTACTAAATCTCTTTGACTACTTCTTTCTTTTCTTCTGTCAATCATGGAATTGGCTGTTATTGGAAAATTATTGTCAAGTACCCCTCCAACTATCAAAGAAGGCACTTCAGTGAAGTGAACTTAAAGTATCTCGGTAATCGTGCTGGTTTTCCCATTGAATGAAATTCCCTCCCCTACTTTTTTCCCAAGGAGTAATTTACCAATGGGGCTTTGCCCTGAAATGCAAAAATAATCGGTATTATCTATGTTGATTGCTGGAGTAGATATGGCAATATAATAGTTGAGCTGATCTGTTTTGACGAGG
>Ga0115572_10003928_pt1 | contig 11688 bp, 12 predicted proteins | sample COGITO_mtgs_1206_FD_88681 | JGI IMG/M metagenome (GOLD analysis project Ga0115572, IMG submission 88681) | Pelagic marine microbial communities from North Sea - COGITO_mtgs_120607 | ecosystem: Environmental > Aquatic > Marine > Epipelagic | place: Germany:Helgoland, sampling site Kabeltonne... | reverse complement strand
CGCCTGATGTTTCAAGCACAGTATCGCGGCCTGTTACATTCTTAATTGCAGCTGTGGTGGCTTCAATTAAAGGGCCACCTTCAGTGATAAAGGGTTGTCCATTCACAATCCATTTTAGCTCGTAATCAAAATCGTGCTGTTGCAGTATTTCATTTACTTGCTGTTGTAACTGTTGATGTGTGACTTCGGTACTGAATCGAAAATTAAATTGAATTTCAAGCTCACCTGGAATTACATTACCAGCACCTGTTCCACCGTTAATATTTGAGACTTGAAAACTGGTTGCAGGAAAAAACTCGTTACCCGTATCCCATTGCGTTTGGCTCAATTGTGACAGTGCAGGAGCCGCTAGGTGAATTGGGTTTTTAGCTAGGTGAGGGTAGGCAACATGGCCTTGTATTCCTTTTACTGTTAAAAAACCGGTTAATGAACCGCGGCGGCCATTTTTGACTACATCACCAAGCGCATCTCTAGAAGACGGCTCACCGACAAGACACATATCAATTTTCTCGTTGCGTGCTTCCAATGTATCAACAACACGCGTTGTACCATTGATGAATGGACCTTCTTCGTCAGACGTTATTAAAAAGGATATAGATCCTTTGTGATCAGGATGTTTTTCAACAAAACGCTCAGTTGCGACGATCATAGCGGCTAAAGAGCCTTTCATATCTGCAGCACCGCGACCGTGCAGCATGCCATCTTCAATAAGGCCTGAAAACGGAGGGTGTTGCCAGTTTTCTTCTGGGCCAGTTGGCACAACATCGGTATGCCCTGCAAAACAAAAATGAGGTGAGGTATTTCCTTTGCGTGCCCATGTGTTAAGCGTATCGGTAAAAAACATAGGCTCAATATTAAAACCAATCGCCTGTAAGCGCTGATTCATCATTGGCTGACAGTCAGCATCCTCAGGAGTCACTGAACGACGTTGAATTAGTGCTTGTGCTAACTCAATAACAGGGTGTTTCATACTGCAAAAATCTCATCATATTGTTGTGCTTTAAAGCCTAAATAATAAGAGTCCGCATGTATTAACACAGGGCGTTTTATCATCGCAGGGTACTCAACTAACAAATCGAGTGCTTTATCTTCATCGAGAGTTTGCTTTTGCTCTTCAGAAAGTTGACGGTAGGTTGTACCTCTCTTATTTACAAGATTTTGCCAGTCAATGTGTTGTGAAAATGTAGTAACCATTTCTTTTGAAATGCCGTCTTTACGATAATCATGAAATGAAAATTCGATATTCTTATCAGTTAAATATTTTTTAGCTTTTTTAATTGTGTCGCAATTGCTAATGCCGTAAAGAATCGTCATATTATTTCTTCTTAGTTAACGTTAATAAAGTGTCTATCCCTGCGCTTACGTGGGACAAAGAGTAATAAATGGGTGTCAATTGGTGCCCATTCAATAAAATAAGAGTTGCTAATAAAGGTGTATTTAGATTACGTAAATCAAAATAGGCAAGCCGTTGTCCTTTAACAATTTTACTCCCATTTAATTGGGCTATATGGGTATGTAGCATATCGATTTGTTGATCAATATGTAAGTTTATGAGTAGTTTAAGGCCGTTTTTTGCTTGCAGTATAAACTCAGTACCTGCATTTTTTACTTGAATTAAAATGCCATCGAAAGGTGCTAATACTTTGTGACTCGTTAATTCAACCATAATACCAGGACCTAGTGTGCCAAATTTGAAAAAGGGCTCTGGGTGATCACTCAGTGATCTCACTTTACCAGTAAATGGGCTAGTAATGTGTAAACTAGCGCGATCAGTTTGAGCTTTAGGTGAAAAGGAAATATCAATATGTTTCATTATTAGATTGGCTCTTCGAGCACAGTGTATCCATCTTTTTTTAATGTTTTAATAGCATCATCTATACGCTGCTTTTTGACTAATACATAATCTGTGTCGTAAGTAGATAACGCAAAAATAGAAATACTGGCACTGGCTAATACCCCGGATATATTTGCCATAATACCGGTAAGTGAAAAACCTAAGGGGCCGACGACTTCCAAAGCAAGCCAATTATGTTCGGCATCCAAACTATCAATATTAAAACTACTTGGGCAAACAATAGACAACTCATCATAAGTTTTAGAGATAAAAAAAATGTTTTGTTTAAATAAATCGCTTGGAATAGGGCTGTCAACATCAAGGCTATGTATACTAAATACAGTACTATGGAGTTGTAATGTTTGCTTTGACATTATAGACCCTTATTAAATTTGGACTTTTGTTTACTGAATAGTATAGCTAAAAAGCACTGAATAAAAGTGTAATCTTGTCCACAGTTTCTGTGGATAACAATGGGGTTAGTTAGGTATAACCACTGTAAGTTATTAATTAATAAATTTATATTTCATTGGGTAGATAAACAACGAAGCAAATGTAAAGTAAGCGAGAGGCTTACTTTACACACATACTAACTACTTGAGATTAGCAACTTGTTCAGCTTGAATTGCTGTCAATGCAATGGTGTAGACGATATCATCGACTAATGCGCCACGGCTTAAATCATTCACCGGTTTTCGCATACCTTGTAACATGGGACCTATACTTATTAAGTCTGCACTTCGTTGAACGGCTTTATACGTTGTATTACCTGTGTTCAAATCTGGGAAAATAAACACTGTAGCTTTACCTGCAACGGGGCTATTAGGTGCTTTTTTCAACGCTACATTTTCCATAATAGCTGCATCGTATTGCAGTGGACCGTCAATTACTAAATCAGGACGTTTTTGCTGAGCTAATTTAGTTGCTTCACGCACTTTCTCAACATCAGCACCAGTACCTGAAGTACCTGTACTGTAACTTATCATTGCAACACGAGGCTCTATACCAAATGCCGCTGCAGAGTCTGCTGATTGAATAGCAATATCCGCGAGTTGCTCCGCTGTAGGGTCTGGGTTAATGGCACAATCACCGTATACAAGTACCTGATCTGGAAGTAACATAAAAAATACAGAAGATACTAATGAAGAGCCGGGTGCTGTCTTAATTAATTGAAGTGGTGGCCTAATGGTATTTGCTGTTGTATTTACAGCACCAGAAACTAAGCCATCAACAACACCTTGTTCGAGCATCATAGTACCAAGTACAACGTTATCTTGTAACTGCTCTAACGCAACGACTTCGGTTAACCCTTTGGCTTTTCTGATTTCAACCATAGGATCAACATAGTCTTGCAGCACGAGTTGCGGTTCAATAATCGTTACGTTTTCATTAAGCTCAACACCTTGTTGCATTGCAATACGGAGTATTTCTTCTTTATCACCTAATAGTACTGTTTTTGCGATACCGCGCATGCCGCAAATAGCCGCTGCTTTTATGGTGCGAGGCTCATTACCTTCAGGTAATACAACCGTTTTATTAGCGTGACGCGCTTTATCTGTAAGTAAATATCTAAATGCAGGCGGAGACATTTTACGTGTTTTCCCCACACTTTTTGCCAGCGTATCTAACCAATCAGAGTCGATAAAGCTAGCATTGTGATGTTTTACTTTATCAATACGTTGAATATCATCACAGGGGACTTCCATATTAAAGTTATGTAATAACAAAGAGGTGCGCCAGGTATCTGCTTCAGTGCACAAAATAGGCAAACCTGTTGCCATTGCCTGTTCACATAAGGTCATTATACGAGGTTCTGGTTTGAACCCGCCTGTTAGTAAAATAGCACCTATTTTTGTGCCATTCATTGCTGATAAACAAGCGGCAACAAGCACATCAGAGCGATCACCCGGTGTGACAAGTAACGCCCCCGGGGTAAAGTGGTTAAGTATATTAGATACTGTGCGGGCACAAAAAGTAACACGGCGCAGTCGTCTGTGAACCATGTCACCTTCGTTCAATACTTCTGCTTTTAAATATGCACTTAAATCTTTTACCCTAGGTGCAACTAACTCAAAATCCCATGGGATAGATCCTAGCAGCATAAAGGGGTGCTTTCTAAAGATAGGAAGAGATGCCAACCGGTTTACTTCATTCTCTAATGCGTCAGGGTTATGAGAGTCGACTAAATCGGCTCGAGCTCGTCCTTCCTCATCGAGAGGCGCGTTTACCTTGTTAAATATACAACCCAAAACACGTGCATGACCAACACCACCATAATAACCTGCAGCTATTTCTAATTTATCTTCAATTTGGTCGTTACTGTCATTCCCTGGAGTAAGGATAAAGACTATTTCTGCTCCTAAGGTTTGAGCGATTTCGCGATTAACACGACCAGCATAAGGTTGACGACGGGTTGGTACCATCCCTTCAATGATGGCTACTTCATCATTACTTATGGTGTTTTCAAACCGTTCAACAATTTCTTCTAGCAGGTCATCACCTTTACCATCGCCAATCATTTGTTCTGCATAATCAAGTGCGAATGGAGTAGGCGGGTTGATTGGAGAGCCCTGAGTCACGATTTGTGTTGATTTTTCAGGACCTGTTTCTCCAGAGCGGGGTTGAGCAATGGGTTTAAAAAAATTCACTTTTACTGCTTTTTGCTCAAGCGCACGGACTAATCCTACAGACACAGATGTTAAACCAACACCAGTGGAAATAGGCACTAACATTATTCTACGCGCCATACTATTGCTCCTGTGCGATGTTTGCTGCATCTTGGGCTATTACCCACTCTTCGTTTGTAGGCATAACAACGGCTGTTGTATTTGCATGTTCAGAACTGATGATACCTTGAGTACCAAAACGAGCATCTAAGTTTGCTTGATTATCGCAATCAAGACCTAAAAAACTTAACTGCTTAATTACCTTACTGCGGATTAAATCTGAGTTTTCGCCAATTCCTCCGGTAAAGATTAGTGCGTCTAATCTTTGTAAAGGAACCATAAATGCGGCTATTTGCTTTGCAAGCCTGTAGCAAAACATATCCAGTGCAAGAATGGCTCTTTCATTCCCTGCAAGGGCTGCTTCTTCAATTGTACGGCAATCGTTGGAGAGCTCACTAATGCCCAATAGGCCACTTTCTTTATTAAGCAAATCATCTATTTGAGTAGCAGTGTAATCTAATTGCGATGTTAAAAAGTTAAATAAGCCGGGGTCAATATCACCACTGCGGGTCCCCATCATCAAACCTTCCAGTGGGGTTAAACCCATGCTGGTGTCAACACTTTTACCATTTTTTATTGCACATACAGAACAGCCATTACCCAAGTGAGCACTAATAAAATTACTATGCTCTAACGGCTTTTTTAGTAATTTTGCAGTTTGACTTGCAACATAATAATGGCTGGTGCCATGAAAGCCATAGCGTCTTACTCCGTAATCGGTATACAGCTTGTAAGGGAGAGCATATAAATACGCAACTTGTTCCATTGTTTGGTGGAACGCAGTATCAAACACGGCTATTTGTGGTAGCCCTTCAAATGAAGCTTGTGCAGCAGCAATACCTAATAGGTTGGCGTGACCATGCAATGGAGCCAATGTAGCAGCCTCAGTAATACCCTCGATAACAGACTCATCGATAAGAACTGACTTTGTAAAGTGCTCGCCACCGTGCACAACGCGGTGACCAATAGCAATCAGGTTATCAGCTAAACTGTGATCTTTTATTAGGTTAACTAGCGTATCAATCGCATGTGCGTGAGCTTGTCCTTTAGCCAGATCAACTATGTTTTTTTTGCCTTGAAACTTATATTTTATAGAGGGAGCATCAGAACCTAAGCGTTCTGCGAGGCCTGAAATCACTTCGTTTGAAGAGTCTGCATCTATAATTGCAAATTTAAGGCTTGAACTGCCGCAATTAAGTACTAGTACATGATTAAGAGAGTTGGGTTGCAAAGGCATAAATAGGTCTCATTTTGGCTATAACAGTAAGTGAGCATTAATCTAGCGCATGCTACAAACTTAACAGCGCTTAATATAAAGACTAAAGATAAATAGTAATTTGCCGATTAATAACTATGATTAAACTAAAGTCTAGTTGATTTAATGCATTTTATTTTAACGCATTTACATATTAAACGTTAGCCATAACATTGATTAAACTCAAGGTTTGTCTAGCTTTTGTCAGCAACTAGATTTTACAAAGGAATGTCGTTTTGAGTATGGTACACTCGAAGAGTTAAACCGTTAAACCAGCGACACCGAGGAGTCATGATGCAAAACAGTGTGATGTCACAAGTTCAAACTGGTCGAGAATACGCAAAAAAGTGGCCGATGCGTAAAGAGCTAGTGCCTTTATTTGTCGAGTTTAAGGTCATAAAAGCCACTGAGCATGCAATTACAGTTATGCCGATACTGGCGATGCTGACACTATTTATGCAAATTAATTATCTCGGTAGTGATTTTTTACCACAAGCGATTGCAGTAGCGTTGTTCTTTTTATCATTGCCGCTACAAGGTCTTTTATGGTTAGGTAAACGTGCTGATACAACACTTGAACCTGCTATGGAGCATTGGTTTAAAGAGTTACACACAAAAATGGTGGCTAATGGTTACCAAGGGTCTTTGGGTAAAAACAAACCACGCTATGCGGATTTGGCCCATTTACTTAACGATATGTTCGATAAAATGGACCGTGCTTTTACCCGAGAAAACCTCTAATCAACTTTTCTAAAGTGACTTACATAAAATGACAAGGTGACATTTTGCTCACCTTGCTCTTCTAATTCCTGCCAATGTTCAGGCCTAAACTTCCATGCAAACGGCGTCATGGTAATCAGGTTTTTAACGTCATCAAAACCAAGTTGTATTTGTTGTTCAATTAAATTTTGCTGTATTAATGTAAAGCTCTCAGGTGCAACAATTGGCGTATGCGCGTTTACTTCTCGATAAATTTTTTGTTTCAACTCTTTTAAGTGCCAAGGCCCTGGGCTTGCGACAATCAATGAACCATCCTGGCTCAATAAACGGGCAAGCTCTTGTTCAAATAATGGTGCGAAAATACTAATAAGTACATCTGTTTGATTATCTGCGAATGGAGCTTGGCTTATTGAAGCAACACTAAATTGGCAGTTTTCATAGCGTTTGGCTGCATATTTTATGGCTGACTTAGATATATCAACACCATACACATTACCTCGGCATTTGCTCGCAATTGCTTGTGTGTAAAAGCCTTCCCCGCATCCTAAATCAATCACATTTTTTGGCGATAGCTGTGCTACTAGCTCTGCGATAGCTTGCTGTAAAAACTCATAGTGTCCGGTGCTTAAAAACGCCCGTCGAGCTTGCACCATATCAAGGTTATCGCCTGGTTGCTTTGAGTTTTTATTTTGCACTGGCAAAAGGTTTACATAGCCTTCTTTAGCATAATCGAATGTATGGTTATTATCACAGCGCAGTGATTTTTCAACTAACTGCAAAGAGGATTGGCACAAAGGGCATTGATACGCGAGACTCATGAGTCTAGATAATCCTTGTCGTAAAAAGTTTTCACCCAGTGTGGGCGGTAAGTAATAAGTATTGAAATAGCCATGCCATTTAGCATCGCTTCAGGAAACCAAATAATGGCACACAGGTATAAGTAATTCTCGCTTAGCTCGTACCAATTATAGTTGCCTGAAAAGTAATAAAAGGCACTTATAGTGACTATTTTAACGCAACTGACTAACCCTGCGCATAAAAAACTGCAGATAAATATATAAATAAAGAAATGACGAGGTAGTAGGTTGTAACAAATGATAAAAACACAATAACTAAACAGTATAGGGAGAAATGCTGTGAATAGTAAATGTAAGGGCAATTGTGCCAAGCTAAGTTGACCAAATATCAAGAGTAGAGCACTTGCAAATGTTGCACTTAGAATAGCAAAGCGCCACCCTAGTGTTAAAGTGATTGCGGTGATACCTAATATATGTAGTTCGAGGCCAGGTAAAATTCCTGCTTTAACTTGCCATAAAACACAAAATACAATTGCACAAGCAAATACACCGGTTTGACGCGCAGGTGTTGTAATAAGGCTCTTATAGAGAGGTTTATTAAAACTGCTCCAAGCAATTACCCCAACCACAAGCCACAAAAAAAATTGGGTATTCGTATTAATTAGGGCTGTGAGGTCAGGGTTATTAAACATCGTAAATTAACTAAAAGTTGACCAAATAGGAGCATGATCAGACGGTTTTTCTATGCCTCTTAATTCGTAATCAATACCTGCATCAGTGCAGCGTGAAGCTAAGGTTGGTGTTGCAAGTACCACATCGATTCGAAGGCCTCTGTTGTCATCAAACCCTTTTGAGCGGTAATCAAACCAAGAGTATTGCTCACCTGTGTCAGGGTGAAGCTCACGATAGGTATCTTTAAAGCCCCAATTCATTAATGTAGCTAGCCACTCACGTTCAATTGGTTGAAAAGAGCATTTGCCGGTTTTTAACCAACGTTTACGGTTTGGTTCGCCAATGCCAATGTCTAAATCGGTAGGAGAGATATTTATATCACCCATAACAATGACATCTTCATCTGCGGTGTGGTTATTTTCAAGGTGAGTCATAAGATCAGTATAAAACTGGCGCTTATAAGGAAATTTTGTTTCGTGATTAACGTTGTCACCTTGAGGAAAGTATCCATTCATAACAGTTAGGTCGCGACCATTTTCTTGTGTAACGGTTACACTGATCATACGTTTTTGTGACTCTTCAGTGTCTGTAGCAAAACCTTTAAATACCGACTTAGGCTCACTCTTACACAGCATGGCCACGCCGTAATGTGCTTTTTGACCATGAAAATAAACGTGGTACCCCATTTTTTGAACATCTTCTAAAGGGAAAGCTTCATCATGCACTTTGATTTCTTGCAAGCCGATAATATCTGGTTGATGTTTATCAATTATTGCTTGCAGTTGATGCAGACGAGCGCGAAGCCCATTGATGTTAAAAGAAATGACTTTCATATTTTTGGCCTAAAAGATAATTTATTTTGCTAAATTCTATCATCAAAACGAGCTCGATACATGTGCTTATTCATTACCTGAAGTTGGTTTAATGTTGTGCAAATGATGATTAATTATTAAACATTGTTAACCTTCCATTAAATAATTAATTAAATGAATTATTCAATTGATTTGTGTTTTTCTGTATATATAATGCGCGAAACAAACCCGTTCAAACCATTTTATACAGGTCAGTCATGAAAAAACAACTTTTAGCTATTTTCGTTGCAACAGTATCATTCTCACAGGCTACTCAAGCAGCTGAATATTTTAGTGCAGATAAAAAAATTGAATCAAAATTGTGTTCAATTAGTGCAAATGAAGGTTTCTCTGCGGCACGCAAAGTAGCTTCTAAGCACGGTATTTTTTTATCGCGCTATTCACAAAGCATTTTGTGTAATGGTGAAGATATTCGTTCAATAGCTAAAAAAGTTGAAATGAAAAACCGCGACGTAAAAATGATTCAAGTATTTGCTGAGAATGACCAAACTGAAACGCAATTGTGTATTACTGCCGTGCAAAAAGGCCTTGAGCCAGTGCGTGCTAAAATTGGCAACTTAAACTCACTTCGTTGTAATGGTGAAGTTGTGACAGATTTTGTTAAGCGTTTCCAAAACGCTGCTATCTAACTAGCAATATTTGAATAAGAAAGCGCTTATACGGCGCTTTTTTTGTGTGTGAAACTTTTACAGGAAAGCTGCAAAGTTTTTATACATAAACTTAAGGTGTTTGTAATATTTTTTTATCTTATTGATTTTAAATGATTAAATTTTTGGTTCAGTATTTGCTACAGATTACATGAATTAAATTAATTACAAGGAATCTCTTATGAAAAAGTTAACACTCGCATCTACTATTTTAGCCGCCCTTACATTGAGTGCATGTTCTTCAAATTCATCAATGGATAAAATCAGCAGTGATTTTGGTAGTCTAGATAATGATAACGATGGATATATCTCAAAAGTAGAAGCAGATGATGATGATATTTGGTCGCATTTCTCAAATATTGATACCAATATGGATGAGCAAATTAGTCGTAAGGAGTTCTCAACCTATACGCATCTAAATACAGGTAAAGTGGCCAGTGATAGTGAAGTAAGCGAATCTGCATTTAAAGCTGATATTGCAAAGTTTGATCCAATCGAAAGTGACTTCTCATCATTAGATAACGACAGCAATGGATATATTTCTGTGGTTGAAGCGAATGATGATGACATCGCACACCACTTTGGTTACATAGACGCTAATAAAGATAAGCGTGTCAGTAAAAACGAGTTTATGAGCTACATTAAAGCACATGGTAGTGAAGTGGCTGAAGATGAAGCGCTCGAGATGTTGAAAAACAGTTAATTAAAATTTGTTCTTAATAAAGCATAAAAATGCCAGCACAACTGTTGGCATTTTTTTTGGTTTTTAGATAATAATTTTTCCAACAATCGGTGTATTCTGTCATAATGAGTGGTTAATCAGTTCCGCGAACACTAAATAATGGTTTTATAGATGGCAACGAAACGAGTAAGTGATGAGCAGCTCATTGAGATCATTGAAGCAGCGATTTTTGTTGCGCCAAAACCATTGAATAAACGATACATTAAAGACACCGTATTAATTGATTTGAGTGTGTCTATGACACGCGTAAATCAAGCAATAGAGCATATCCAAACGCATTACCAAACGCGCGGTATCCGCTTGGTTGAAGTAGGAAGTGGATATCGCTTTCAAGCATGTGAAAGCCTAGCGCCTTGGTTGAATAATTTATTCCAAGAACGCGCTCCAAAGTATTCACGTGCCTTATTAGAAACGTTGTCATTGATTGCTTATCGCCAGCCAATTACCCGTGGTGAGATAGAGCAAGTACGTGGTGTAGCTGTTGGCTCTGGTATAATGAAATCCCTGCTTGAAAGAGAGTGGGTACACGTCGTTGGTTATAAAGAAGTCCCTGGGAAACCAGCACTTTATGCGACGACAAAACAATTTTTAGATTATTTTTCGTTAACTGGTCTTGATAACTTACCTGAACTGCCAAAACAGCAGGTAAGTAAGATAAACCAGTTATTGAGTGATCCTTCTGTGAGAGAACTATCCGAATGAGTATACAAGGTGAAAAGCTACAAAAAGTCCTCGCGAGAGCCGGTGTTGGTTCGCGTCGTGAAATGGAAAAGTACATTGACGCAAATCGTGTAAGTGTAAACGGTAAAGTGGCAAAGTTAGGCGATCGTGTTGAAGAAACAGATCAAATCCGTGTTGATGGCCATACTGTAAAAATAGAAGAAAAAGCAGAGCGTATTTGCCGTGTAATTATGTATAACAAACCTGAAGGGGAATTGTGTACTCGTAAAGACCCAGAAGGTCGTCGTACTGTATTTGATCGCTTGCCGCGTATTGATGGCGAACGCTGGATAGCGGTTGGTCGATTGGACATCAATACTGCTGGTTTGATGTTATTTACCAATGATGGCGAATTAGCTAATCGTTTAATGCACCCAAGTTATGAAGTTGAACGTGAGTATTCTGCTCGTGTATTCGGTGAAGTGACTAATGAGACGATAAAGAACCTCACTAAAGGTGTTGAGCTTGAAGATGGCATGGCTAAGTTTTTAAACATTAAACCATTGGGAGGTGAGGGCATTAACCGCTGGTATAATGTGACACTTACTGAGGGGCGTAATCGTGAAGTGCGTCGTTTGTGGCAGTCTCAAGAAGTTGAAGTATCAAGGCTGATACGTATTCGTTACGGTAAGCTAGAACTTGATAAACGCTTGCCACAAGGTGGCTGGAGTGAGTTAGACTTAGAGACTGTTAACTATTTGCG
>Ga0115572_10003921_pt1 | contig 11695 bp, 16 predicted proteins | sample COGITO_mtgs_1206_FD_88681 | JGI IMG/M metagenome (GOLD analysis project Ga0115572, IMG submission 88681) | Pelagic marine microbial communities from North Sea - COGITO_mtgs_120607 | ecosystem: Environmental > Aquatic > Marine > Epipelagic | place: Germany:Helgoland, sampling site Kabeltonne... | reverse complement strand
AGCGGGTCTGCTCTTGGGATCCGGAACTTTTTCCTTGAAGTCCATCCTAACCCTGATATAGCACCAAGTGATGGACCTAACATGCTTAAACTAGACGACTTTGAAAGGACTGTAGATGACATCCACCGCTATTCTTATACCAGCTAGATACGCAAGCACACGCTTCCCTGGCAAGCCACTATGCATGTTGGACAGTGTTCCGATGATTAGACGTGTGTATGACGCTTGTATAGCGTCTAAGATGCCAACGTATGTGCTTACTGATGATAAGCGTATTGCTAAAGTAATAGGTCCTAGATGTTTATTAGACGACGAAGAATATGCTAATGGTACAGAAAGGTGTGCTGGTGCAATATCTAAATTTCACATATTAAATGAATTTGATCAGTTTATAAACGTGCAAGGCGATATGCCCGACGTTACTACACAGATGATTGAACGTTGTGTAGAATGGTTACAGTATTATCCTATTAGCACGGTATGGACAGACATGCCTGAAGCAATGCAAAATGATCCTAATAGTGTCAAAATGGTTAGAGCAGGTGATCAATGTTTATGGTTTGGTAGAGGCATGACTGGATACGGGCATTGGCATTTAGGCATATACGGCTATCGTAGAGATGCATTAGAACTATACCCTGACTTAGAAATCACTGTTGAAGAAGAGATTGAGCAACTAGAACAACTTAGATGGCTAAAAAATGGTTGGCAAATTGGCTGTAGTAGTGTATACTTTAAAGGAGTAGAGATTAATTCACCGGAGGATGTAGACATATGGCACAAACAAAACTGCCAATAAAAGATATACTTGCAGCAATTGATATGAATGCAAAGTCTGTGTGGAAAGAACTTACAGACGAAGAACGCAAACAAGTTAGCTTTTGGTTACTTAATAGGTACGTAAGTGTAGTACAAGGGTCTCGCGAAGATCAAGAACTTGCTGTGTTTAAAACAAACGAATACTATAATAAACATTTTAATACTATTGGTGTTGGTAAAGAAAACGGACATCAAGAACTTATGTGGCAACTACTGTGTATGAGCGGAGCATGGAATAAAATAAAATTTCATCCGTACATAGGCTTTAAGAAAAAAGGTGCAAACAATAATGCCGCTATAAAACTTTTAGAAAAAATTTATCCTAATATGAAAAACAATGAGGTAGAATTACTTGCTGGAATATCTACAAAAAAAGAACTTAAACAACTCGCAGAAGATCATGACATCACAGTCAAACTCTAAACCATATGTATGCAAATATTGTAATACAGGATACACAAGAGAAAAAACTCTTGCAGTGCATATGTGTGAAAAGAAAAGACGTATATTACAAAAAGATGAAAAGCGTGTACGCTATGGGTTCTATGCATTTCAGAGGTTCTATGAAAAATCTATGATGTCAAAAAATACAAAAACATACGAAGAATTTTGTAGTAGTCAATATTACAACGCATTTGTAAAGTTTGGAAGTTTCTTAAATAATGTACAACCATTGTATCCAGAAAAATACATCGACTATGTTGTAACCAGCGGAGTTAAGTTAGACCATTGGTGCAAAGAAGAAATGTACGAGAAGTATGCAATTGAGCTTATTCAAAAAGAAGGAGTTGAAACTGCACTAGAACGTAGTGTTACAACTATGATGGAATGGGCTGAAGAACAACCAGATGCTCCATGGAATCATTATTTTTATCATGTAAGTTTAAATAGAGCAGTATGGCATATCAAAGATGGAAAGATATCTCCGTGGTTGTTGTTAAATTGTAAGAGTGGTAAAGAAATGTTAAGTAAATTTAATGATGAGCAACTTAATATGATATTTCATATAGTTAATCCAGCTCATTGGGCAATTAGATTTAAAAGACAAACTAAAGATGTAGAGCTTGTTAAAGAAATTGTTAAAGAAAGTAAATTATAAAATGAACGATATACAAATTATAGAAGAAGACGGTATTGAAATTATCGATAACTTTCTTCCTAAAGAAGAATTTGAAAAACTATATAGTAGTATTACACACGAACGATTTCCTTGGGTGATGGGACCAGTAGTAAGAGATGATACATCTTCTGTTCCAAAGAAGTACAATTGGCAGATGGCCCATTTGTTTTATCATTCTCCAGATGTTATAAGTCATGAAACAATGCCTATCTTAGGTGATGTGTATAGCAAACTAAACATTGGAGTTCTTATAAAAGCAAAAGCAAACTGTAACATTGTAACTAACGAAATAATTGAGCATGGGTTACACATTGACGTAGAACAAATTGCAAATATATGTACAACAGCTATATTATATTTAAATACTAATAACGGTTATACAGTGTTCGAAGACGGAACAAAAGTTGAAAGTATAGAAAATAGGCTTGTAAAATTTCCTGCTTCTATAAAACATTCAGGTACATCTTGTACAGACATTCATAATAGAATGGTAATAAATTTTAATTACATAGAACTGAAAGAAGAGTATGCCAGACATTGATATAGACTTTGCTGATAGAGATATTATATTATCACATGTAAAGCATCGTGTAGCAAAGTTAAACACAGGTAAGAAACACAACACAGGGGTGTATACAACTGAGATACCTCACAACCCTATAGACAACTTATCTACAATTGAACACAAGACCGCAGAAGAACGTGGATACTTTAAACTAGACTTCCTTAATGTAAGTATATACAAAGAAGTCAAAGACGAAACACATTTAAAAGAACTTATGGAAAAGGAACCATTATGGCAACTGTTGGAACACAAAGACTTCTCAGATCAAGTATTTCATCTAAACGGGCACAGCGAGCTATTAAAACAATTGAAGCCTACCTCGGTAGAACAATTAGCAGCAACACTAGCAATTATACGTCCAGCGAAAAGGCATTTAGCAGACAAAGACTGGACAACTATAATGAACGAAGTATGGATAAAGCCAACTGACGGCGAATACTATTTTAAAAAAGCCCATGCAGTATCCTATGCAGTTGCTTGCACAGTACATATGAATTTGATTTGTGAAGAGTTGTCTACTTAGGTTTACGAATCAGTTGAACGCTTTTACGTTTTACTCGTTTTACATGTAATGCATTTAAATTAACACACGGACCAATTGTAACTTTTACATCTTTACTGTTCATTGTCATAAGAGCAAACTGAAACTTGCTCATTTCTTTGTTTAAAAATATGTTTATAGGAATCATTCTATTTGATTCCCACCACCATACTTCTCCCATTTGTAGGAATAATTGCTTCTGTAAATCAGTTTTAAGCATTGTAAATATATACATGCTTGTTATGTACTGATCTTGATTGGCAATGATACCAACATATTCGTTGCCACCATATGTAACAACGCTTATAAACGGAAAGTCTTTTTCAATATCTTTTAATAACATAATTCTCGATAAATATTAATATGCAGCTAACACCTAGATATTTAGTCAATAACAAAATAACAATCCTAGCAAATGACGCAGGATTCATAACGGAGTATAGACCAGTGTACCAGAGACATATAAAAGTATATAAGGGCATAGACAATGTCCTACAATTTAAAGTATTAAATCATGATCAAAAACCTGTTGATATAACAGCCCAGACACCAAAATTTATTGTGTTCGATCAAAACAAACAAATGGTTATAGAAAAAGATTGTACTGTCACTGATGATGGATCTACAACTACAAGAGGAAATTGTAAAGTAACTGTAAGCGAAAATGAATTACTAAACTTAGATACACAATTTTTGAGTTATAACATTTATCTAGTAGATAGTAATAATGATAAAACATTAACTTATACTGATACACACTTTGGATCAGACGGTGTACTACATTTAGAAGATACAGCATTTCCTGGACCGTTAGCAAGTTATAGTCTAACTACATTTACACAAGACAATACAAAATGGTATAGTGAAAGTATAGGCGCACAACCGGCTATTAACGGTAATGAAGCATTACACTCAGCGGCTGTGTACACAGACAGTTATATAGGAGATGTAACAGTACAGGGCACACTTGAAAATCAAGTTACTGGATCAACAAATTGGGTTGACGTAACAACGTTAACTTTCACCGGAAGTGAAACGGAACCTAAGCCTGTTAATTTTAATGGAGTGTTTAGTCATTTACGTGTTAGTGCTTCTGCTAATCCAGCAGACAAAATAACCAAAATACTAGTAAGGAATTAACATGGAAACATTTATAACGGTATTGCTGTTGTCTTTAGCTTCTGCTTCTAACGCAGAATTTATAGAGAGAAGCAACCAACAAATAGCAGAAGGCTATCAATGGGCATATGTAGGCGAACAAGCACCAGATGGCAATCCTGCAATAACAATAAAGCCAGAACACGCTGACGAATTTATCTTATTTAAATTAACAAAATAACTTGACTTAGTAACCGTTTGACGCTATAATATTAGTATGAGTATTGTGGTAGAAACAGTTCTGACATATTTGCCATCTAAGCGTAAGACTACGCCTAGTGGATGGATCTCCTTCAATGCTCCATGCTGTCACCACAATGGGCACACTGCTGATAACAGAGGCCGTGGTGGCGTAATACAAAGTGATAACGGAATAAGTTATCATTGTTTCAATTGCGGATTTAAATGCAGTTGGCAACCAGGCAGATCTTTCTCACATAAGATGCGTAAAATGTTACAATGGTTAAACGCACCTGATGATATAATCAACAAGGTAGCATTTGATGTGATGAGAGAAAATGAAGGAGTTCAAGTCAAAGAGCGTATTGCAGAACTACCTACATTTAATACAGTACCATTGCCCGATGATGCTATAAAGATTACAGACATTACAAACTTTGACAAGTACAGTATGGCTGTTCTCGAATATATGGCTTCACGTAATCTTAACACAGATGATACCAATTACTATTGGTCACCTAGTTTAGGTTATCGTGATAGACTAATCATACCATTCTATTATGAAAATAGAGTTGTAGGCTGGACTGGGCGTAGTGTACTTCCAGATAAAAAACCTAAGTATCTAACGGAAGTACAGCCTGGATTTGTATATGGATTAGACGAACAAAGTTATAGTAAAGCATTCTGTATTATAGTTGAAGGACAATTGGATGCTATACATATTGACGGCTGTGCATTGGGTGGTAGTGAAATATCAGAGCAACAAGCTATGCTGTTAAATAGATTGCAAAAACAAATTATAGTATGTCCTGATAGAGATAGTTCCGGAAGCAAACTTGTTGAACGTGCAATTGAACTAGGATGGTCAGTGAGTATGCCTGATTGGGCAGACAATATTAATGACGTCGGTGATGCAGTAAATAAATACGGAAGACTATATACGCTGTATAGTATTGCAAACACAGCAGAAGATAGTCCTCTTAAAATAAGATTAAAGGCAAAGAAATGGTTTGGTTAAAAAAACTATGGGCAATATTAACTTGGCCCTATTATAAAATAAAAGAAGAAATTGCTTTTAAAAAGAAAATGAAAGAGCTAAGAAAAAAGGATCCTTTCATATACAAATGATTACTTGGGGAATAAGTGCAAATAGTCACGATGCTGCCTTAGCAGTATTTACGGACGATGGATTAGAATTTGCAAGTCATAGTGAACGCTTCAGCGGTATAAAGAATGATGCACACCTTAATGATAAAATAATTAACTATGCACAACAGTGGGGAGAACCAAATGAAGTTGTATGGTACGAAAGACCGTTTATTAAAAGTCTCAGACAACTTAAAGCAGGACAAGGATTCAAGTTTAGGGAAAACAATATTAATCATTATCTTCGATCTTATGGGATACATGCTCCTGTTCGTTTTGTTTCTCATCACTATTCCCATGCTGCTGCCGGTTATTATACTTCCCCTTTTAGTGAAGCCACTGTGTTATGTATTGACAGTATTGGTGAGTTTGAAACTCTTACCGTCTGGCAAGTAAAAGGAGATCAACTTAAAAAAATATATTCGCAGAAGTTCCCACACTCAATAGGATTGTGGTATAGTGCTATGACACAACGTATCGGTCTAAAACCAAACGAAGACGAATATATTCTTATGGGGATGGCAGCATATGGAGACAGTAGAATGTACCGTCATCAAATTATGCACGACTTTTTTGAAAGCACAACATTACCTATTAAATTTAAACACAATTTACATAGAGGGTGCAATTGGTGGAGAGCAGAATTAAATGACGATCATAATTTTAATATAGCAGCCGGTACACAATGGGTTTACGAAACTATACTTGACAATATCTTACAATGGTGTAAACAAAATACTAACAGCAAGAACTTAGTTATTATGGGAGGGTGTGCATTAAACTGTAGTGCTAACCATTTAGCCTATAAGTATTTTGATGACGTATGGATTATGCCAAACCCGGGTGATGCTGGATCGGCTATTGGTAGTGTACTAGCACACAAGAAAGAACATATGCCTATGGATCACGCATACCTAGGTTATAATATCGAAGGAGACTATCCAGTTGAAGAAGCAATCAGCGAACTTAAGAAAACGGGAATCGTGGGTGTTGCGAATGGTCGGGCGGAGTTTGGCCCTAGGGCTTTTGGCAATCGTAGCCTACTTGCTGATCCCCGTGGGACAAACATCAAGCGCAGAGTTAACAACATTAAACAAAGACAGAACTTCCGTCCATTTGCCCCCGCAGTGCTCAGCGAACATTACGATGCTAATTTTGAAGGACCTGCCAATAGTTATATGCAGTTTACCTCCCGTTGCAAAAATCCACACCTGTATCCTGCCATCGTCCACTTCGACGGTACCAGTAGAGTCCAAGTGGTACAAAAAGATGATAGCGGCATTAGAAGACTGTTAGAACGTTGGTACGAAGAAACTGGATGTCCAATGTTGTTAAATACTTCTTTAAATATAAAAGGAAAACCTATAGTAAATAACTTGACAGATGCACAAGAGTTTGCTATAATGTATGATATAAGAGTATTGACAAAGGCTAATAATGACTAGACAAAACACAGACTACGGATATGAAATACAAAAGGTATATCTAGAAATGATGCTATCAGATGCTGAGAGCTTTGTACGCTGTCAGGCTGTATTTGATCCGGGTAGTTTTGATAGACGCTTGCAAACAGCAGCAGAGTTTCTTGGCAGTTATGTTACAGAACACAATGCATTGCCCACACTTGATATAATCAATGCGGCAAGTAATCTACAGGGTGACAACAAACTAAAAGATGTAGGTGAACTACAAGAGAATCATTATGATTGGTTGCTTACAGAGTTTGAAACATTTAGTAAACACAAAGCACTAGAAGCGGCAATCCTAAAGAGTGCAGACCTATTAGAGTCGGGCGACTATGGTGCATGTGAAGACTTGGTCAAGAAGGCTGTACAGATTGGACTACAAAAAGATTTAGGTACAAACTACTTTGCTGATCCGAGAGCAAGACTAGAAGGCATCAAGAGTACAAACGGACAAGTAAGCACAGGTTGGAATGCCATTGACAAGAAACTGTTTGGTGGATTCAACAGAGGCGAACTGAATATCTTTGCAGGTGGCTCAGGTGCAGGTAAGAGTTTGTTCTTAGCAAACATTGGTGTTAACATGGCCGAGAAAGGTCTTAACGTGATCTACTTGACACTAGAGCTTAGTGAAGCATTGGTTAGTATGCGTGTTGATAGTATGGTAACAGGTATTCCAAGTCGTGATGTGTTTAAGAACATTGATGACGTTGAAATGAAAGTTAAGATGATTGGCAAGAAGAGTGGTAAGTTTCAAGTCAAGTATATGCCCTCAGGTAAGAACGCAAATGATGTACGTTCGTACATTAAAGAATATGAAATTAAAACAGGCACCAAGGTAGACGTACTACTGATAGACTACTTAGACTTGTTGATGCCAGCCAGCACAAAGGTAAGTGCAGAGAACTTGTTTATCAAAGACAAGTACGTAAGTGAAGAACTGCGTAACCTAGCAATGGAATTGAACACAGTATTTGTTACAGCGGCACAGTTGAACAGAGGTGCTGTAGAAGAAATTGAATTTGATCACTCGCACATATCAGGTGGACTTTCAAAGATACAAACAGCAGACAACGTGTTTGGTATCTTTACAAGTAGAGCCATGCGTGAACGTGGACGCTATCAACTACAACTAATGAAGACACGTAACTCAGGCGGCGTAGGACAAAAGATTGATCTTGAGTTTAACCTAGACACACTACGCATCACAGACTGTGATGATGACGATGACAACAACTACAACTCAGCACCACAACAGGGCACAAGCGGTGGCATAATGGATAGGATCAAACGCGGTGCAGGCACAACCACACCAGACACAACTGATCCAGCAACAGGAGCATCAGTAGGCAAGATACGAGCAGAAACTGATTCAACTAAACTTAAACAGTTCATTAATAATTTAGGAACTGAATAACTTGACTTCAACCAAAGACAAGATTTGTGTTCATGCCTGGAAAGGATTATACACTACACCTCTTGAAGCAGGAATGTGTTGCATACAGTTTCCACTGCTGACACGGATGACTCCCCAAACAGACATAAAAAATATACGCAAAGAAAAGATCTGGAATGACATTCGTGAAAGCATGCTTAAAGGTCAAGAACATCCTAGCTGTTCTAACTGTTGGCGTGTGGAAAAAGAAAACAATTTACCTAGCTATAGACAAACAATAAATGAAAGGTATCCAGAAGAATATAAGTTAATTAAATCAAAAAATGTAAACACACTAATAGATGATAATCTAACATACATAGATGTTAGACAGACTAATGTTTGTAATATGAAATGTCTCAGCTGTGGACCTGTGTACAGTAGTTTATGGAATGCTGAAGAACGCACAAGCGATGCTTTAAAATATTCTAATGGTGATGCATACAACAACACCATCAATAAGAATGGTGTGTTGAGTATACAAAACAACGACTTTGATGATTATATTCTATCTAATCTAAAACACATCAAGGAAGTATATTTTGCTGGTGGCGAACCTATGGTGAATCCTTTGCATTGGACTATACTAGAAGAATTAGACCGATTGCAGAGATATGATGTCAAACTCTACTACAATACAAATCTTTTAAAATTAGACTACAAAGGAAAACATGTGTTTGACTATTGGGATAAATTTAGCAATTGGTTTGCTGGATGTAGTATAGACGCTATAGGAGCTCGTGCAGAATATGTACGCACTGGAACTAAATGGTCTACAGTAGACCGTCACATCAAATTGATGCAAGAGAAGTATCCTTTGAATTTCGATATAGACACAACAGTATCTGCACTAAACATAGCAGGACTAAAAGATCTAATACAGTATTGTAGCCAACTAATAGTCCGACAGCATAGATGGAGCAACACTGTAGTTCGACCTGAATATCTACACGTTAATGTACTGCCTAGGGAATACAGGCAACACCTATTCAATGACATGAAAAGTTTGGTTGACAACTTTGATCACACAAAGCACCCATATAACAATCCACTTGTGCTAAGAAATTTTTTAAATCATTTAGAAGTTGCAATGTTGGAATCAGATGCAACCAACGACAACAGGTATAAGTTTAAACAATTTATAGAACGCAAGGATAAAACTAGAAATACAGATATCTTTACCAGCTGTCCAGAGTTTAAGGATCTGTGGTCAGATATTTAAACACGGATCAGGACGAATGCGCACAACCAACAATTCCGACTATATAGATAGTAGTGATGCGAACGTTTACACGTTCCAAGAATGGAGATAGATATGATAACCACCACACCGTTTAGCATAAGCGTTCATCAAAACACTTATCCAGATTTTGAACAACACCGAGACAAGTTGATTGCGGGTATACTAGAACGTGAACAGAGTGAAACAAGTGCAGTGCGCAGTAACCAAGGTGGATATCAAACACAACCAAATCTAGGCAATGATGCAGTGTTTAGACCTTTGTTGACTTTTATTGCTGAAAGCTGTGACGACATACTGTCAAGCTACAACATACGATACGACAGCATACAACTGGAAGCAGCATGGGGCAACATCAACAGAGGACAGGGTTCGCACAATCAAATGCACATACATGATGGCATACTCAGTGGTGTGTTTTATCTACAAGCACCAGAAGGTTCGGGCAAGTTGAACATCATAAACCCAGGCATGACAGTGTTGTGGCAAGGACATCTACAGAGTCAACAGCACAATCAACACACAGCAGAAGCTGCACACATTGTTCCCAAAGCAGGCGAACTGTTTCTTTGGCCCAGTTATGTACCACACTCAGTGGACTGTAACGCAGACCTAGACTGTGAACGCATATCAATATCATTTAACGTAAACGTTGCGAGAAACACATAATGCTAAAACGACTGACCACACTAGAACAAGTGTATGCTATCATCCAAGATGATCCTGTTAGACCCAAGATACCAGCTGACTGGCGTATTGCACATGGACGTGAAGTATACACATTAGTCGACGAACATCAGAACGAACCACTGGCAGTGATATGTGTGGCATACTGTGATGACGTTCCCACCAATGAAGCAGACATGAACCGCACAGGTGACGGAGTGGCAGTGTTCTACACAGTGTGGAGTTACTCAAGAGGCGCAGGAAGAACCATAGTGAATCAAGTGTTTGAACACATACACAAAACACGACCATGCAAACAATATGTAACACTAAGCCCTCTTACTGAAATGGCAGAACGATTCCACAAGTCAAACGGTGCGACACTACTAGCACGACACAAGTACGCACAGAACTTCGAGTACAAATAGCGCGAAGCGCCTGCGCTAGAAAGCCGCAAAGCGGTTAACGCACAAGCAAGCTCGAAGAGTTTCGCAGAAAATTTTAAGCAATTTTTTAGTCTTAAACTGCGTATATAACTCAAGACAGTACCAATATACATAAGCACTGTATACAAAAAGAAACTGCGCAGCCATAGCGACAGACACATTGCAACACCTTAAAACATACCGTAAAACACGATTGACTAAAAGATGAGTCTTATTTACAAACGTACAAGTGTATACCTAGAGCTACCAGACAGTTTTAACTGAGCTAGTGTACAGTGTTGTTCTGACTCAAACTCTAGTACGTTGTATGCAGGCATAGTAGTTGATATTCTCAATTGGCTATACAGTTCAATTGACAGTGCATACACTAGTGCATCAATAGCACGTTTGCTTGTAACTGGTTCGAATTGTAGTAGCAACTGGTACATACAGTTATTTAACATGTGCGTACAGTGAGCGCACAGCTAAGAGGTTCTTGTTTACGTACACTAGAGCTAAAGCTCTATAGCGTTCGTGTTACTCACGCTTGTTTGCTTCGCAGAGTAATATGATAGTGTTAGTTAGATGGTGTATGTGTACACTAGTAATACAATAGTGTTAGTTAACGATTGTTGTAGTATACACAGAACAGTAGAGCAACTGTGGCTGCAATGAATAGTAGTTCTAGTGGTATGTACATAATAGAAGTACTTATGTGTTGTTGCCCGAAATGGGTCCTACAGTGAAAAAAAATTGGTCGCGCAAAAAATTAGGGTCAAGTACTTACAGTTCTGTGGTGGTGATTTTAACTCACCACGTTTTTAAAACAGTGAGAGATTAAGGACTAACTAAGCTACTGTAATTATTATAAAATATATGCCGAGCCCCCCCGGCCCCTGATGAAAGATTTTTTTATTTTATAAAAGAAAAAAGGCGT
>Ga0115572_10003918_pt1 | contig 11698 bp, 9 predicted proteins | sample COGITO_mtgs_1206_FD_88681 | JGI IMG/M metagenome (GOLD analysis project Ga0115572, IMG submission 88681) | Pelagic marine microbial communities from North Sea - COGITO_mtgs_120607 | ecosystem: Environmental > Aquatic > Marine > Epipelagic | place: Germany:Helgoland, sampling site Kabeltonne... | reverse complement strand
TTATTCTGGCCACTTAATTGTAAGTGCTAAAAGAGAGGTTTTTTTTAGTAACCAATATATTGAAGAGCGTTTTGGCTGGACGCAAGAAAAACTATATGGAATGAATCTTAGTGATATATTCACTAAGGCTTCAAATATATTCATAGATAGTTATGTCTACCCTTTATTGATTCATGAGTTTTGCGCTGAAGAGTTACAGTTGACGATGATAACCGCTAAAGGAGAGCGGTTATCAGTTGTTGCTAATATTAAATTAGATGAGGATAAAACAACATATTGGTCTCTGTATGATTGTGCTAATCGAGATAAACTGTATCAAGAATTAATTAAAGCGAAGAATCAACTTGAAGTGCAGAGTCAAGAGTTAATTAAGATGGCGACGGTAGATTCACTTACTGGATTATTAAATAGAAGAGAGCTCAATAACAGAGCTTGCAAAATGTTATCTCAAGCTAAACGTGCTCGGTCTTCTGTAGCCGTTATTGTTGTCGATATCGATTTCTTTAAAAATATAAATGATACTTATGGGCATGCTTTTGGTGATGAAGTTCTACAAAACTTTAGTAATCTGTTATTAAAAAACCGCAGAGAGCACGATATTATTGCACGATTTGGAGGAGAAGAATTTGTTTTGATCTTACCTGATATTGAGGAAGATAGTGCATTTAAAGTGGCTGAGTCTATCCGTGTAGATATTGAAAATTCTAAAATTAACGATATAAGTATTACTGTCAGTATTGGTATTAGTATGAATAAAGATACTGAAAATTCATTTGATAATCTATTTAAACAAGCGGACTTAGCGCTATATAATGCTAAGAATAGTGGGCGAAATATGACAGTTATTTACTAATACTGAATCCTATTATGCGTATTAAATTCCTTTTGTTTGATTGTGGTTTAGTGGTGATAACAGTCTTAAATTACACGAAATTACCTTTTACTACTTCCATTCCAAGACGATCGGTCATAAAGTGTTAGTATGAACAGACCAAGACGCAGTGAACATACCAGAGAAGCTTTAATAGAAGCCGGAATCGAGCAGTTATCAGTGCATGGCTATCATGGCACGGGTATTAAGCAGATATTAGATGAAGTCGGTGTACCTAAAGGGTCGTTTTATAACTTTTTTGCTAGTAAAGAAGCGTTTGTGGTCGAGGTTATTGGGCATTACAACCAAGATTTATTGAGCCAGCTGTCTCAATTTATTAATGGTGAAGGCAAGAATCTTAATACTGTTGAGCAGTTACGATCGATTTATCGATACAGTTTGAAGCAGTATGAGAGTCATAATTTTAAGAGGTCTTGCTTGGTGGGATCTATTGCGAGCGAGATCTCAGCAGAGAGTGAAATGTGTCGCATTGAATTAGAGCGCTCGATGAAACAGTGGCTTGCTGTCTTTTCCGATTTATTTAAGCAAGGGCAACAGCAGGGCTTAATGCGGGATGATATGAGTAGTAGGGATATTGCTGGGCTTTATTGGTCAGCTTGGGAAGGTGCATTGATAACAATGAAAATGATGGCTGATACCAAGCCAGTGGAAAAAACGATGGAGCTGATGATTACGACCCTGCTTAAAAAATAATAAGCAGTGTTTGGGCATCAAAAAATTTAAAGGTACACAGGTGTGTACCTTTTTTAAAATTAATTATAAGACGATCGGTCTAATTTTTAACAATATATAAATACAAAAGAGAGAAAAATATGACGACTTCTACCCTATTAGGATCTAGCTTTACGCTAAAGAACGGCCAAGAAATAAAAAATCGCTTATTCAAATCTGCGATGAGCGAACAGTTAGGTTTACGTAATCATAATCCAAAGCCGGGTTTAGCGAAGCTTTATGGTCGTTGGGCTGATGGGGGTATTGGATTGTCGATGACGGGCAATATCATGATTGACCGCAACGCATTAGGTGAGCCTAAAAATGTGGTTTTAGATGAACAAAGCGATTTAACAGAATTTAAAAATTGGGCAACCGCGGGCAAGAAAAACGGTTCTCATATTTGGACACAACTGAATCATCCAGGTAAGCAAATTCCAAATTTCATTGCAGAAGTTCCAGTAGCACCTTCGGCGATTGCTTTAACGCGCGGTTTAGAAAAAGGGTTTAATAAGCCTCGTGCTTTACTAGAAGAAGAAATTTTAGAAATCATTAAAAAGTTTGCGACCAGCGCAAAGCTTGCTAAAGAAGTAGGTTTTACGGGAGTTCAAATTCATGGTGCTCATGGGTACTTAGTTAGCCAATTCTTATCACCGCGTCATAACCAGCGTGATGATCAGTGGGGCGGTTCATTAGAAAATCGTATGCGTTTTGTTCTGTCGGTTTATAACGCAATTCGAGAACAAGTTGGTAGCGATTTCCCTATCGGTATTAAGTTGAACTCTGCTGATTTTATGAAAGGCGGTTTTAGCGAAGAAGATTCTATGCAGGTTGTTAAAACCCTTGCTGATGCAGGTATCGATTTAATCGAGATCTCGGGTGGTACTTACGAGAATCCATCGATGATGGGTAGCGATGCTAAAAAGTCGACGGTTCAGCGTGAAGCCTATTTCTTGGATTATGCCGAGAAGGTTCGTTCATTGGTTGATACGCCACTAGTGGTTACTGGTGGTTTCCGTTCCGCTAAAGCAATGCAAGACGCATTAAATTCGGGTGCTACTGATTTTGTTGGTGTTGCGCGTACTACCTGTGTTGATCCTGATTTCCCGAATAAATTAATTGCCGATGAAAATCATCAGCAGCAATTAAAGATATTAACAACGGGTAAGCCTGCGATTGATAAAATGGCAATGTTAGAAATTACTTGGTATGAAGCTCAGCTTGCACGTATGGCTAATGGCAAAAAACCTAAGCCTAATTTAAGCGAGTGGGGTGTGTTTTTTGGTACGTTATTTAATGCGGGTATTTATGCTTTTAGAAAGCGTCGTGCATAATATTGAGTGGTTTTACTGCTCGTAAAATTCATGCCTAGATCTTAGGTTTCTGATCTAGGCATTTGTACCAATACTTTTACTTGTTTTTTAGATTTTAGTTTTTATAGCGTGATTCATTATGCTTTAAAAATTTCAATCCTGCTTTGAACCCTAATTCATAGTCAGTCTCTAATGAGTCAAGGTTACTCCCTACCAACTTACTTTCTAGTGGTTGTTCCGGATAGATTTGAACTATCTCAAGATCGCTCGGAGGCTGCTCAATAAAGTCTATTGTTGCTTGATATGCATTCTCATGATGAGTAATCAAATCTAAAACTTTTGGGCAACGATTTGCGTTGCAGAACATACTTTTTAATTTATGTACCCAAGGTGACTGTACATTAGAATCTTTCGGAACGGTGCGAATGACAACTATACGTTTAGCACCGCGCTGATACGCTTCTTCTACAGGCACTGGTGCGGCTACACCTCCATCAACATAATAATCGTCATCAACTTTTACCCCTTTTTTATATAAAATAGGCAAAGCACTTGATGCTTTTAATACAGTTAACCAGTTCTCTCGTGTTGGAGAAAAAAAGGCTGCGCTGCGATCATCTGCTTTAGTTGCGGTGAATAATAATTGTCTGCTGGTTAAGCGTTCTTCACCACAACCGATGTTCAAAGAATTCTCAGACTTTTCTACTTGATTAAAATACCAATCTAAATCGACAGCGTGTTTGCCGACAAGTGTACGTGAAAGATTGAAAAACTTAGGATCTCTCGATAATGAAGTAATTGATTGACGGCCGAATCCTTTTTGGCAGGTCATGTAGCTGGATAAATTCTGAGCCCCAGCAGAGGTGCCGATTAATAGGTCAAATGGGTTAAAACCTGAGTGTAACCAGCTGTCTAAGACACCTGCTGTGAAAATTCCACGTTGGCCACCACCTTCTGCTACCAGTGCTGTGTTGTTTATTGCGACAGTTGGTAGGCAAGGAGAAGATAAATTAGGCTGGGCAGCTGAATCGAACATGTAAACCTCAGAAGAGTGTGTTTTCTAATGAGGTTACTTTATGCTTAATTTTCTATTAATCAAAATTAATAATATTTTTAAAGTCGATAGCCTTTTGCTATTGCTAATTTAAAAGCCTATTGCTCATCATTCTTATATGGATCTTCAAAGCCAAGTTCCGCCATCACGACTCTCTCAATGCCTTCCATTTCTTCAGCTTCGTCATCTTCAATATGGTCATAGCCTAGTAGGTGTAAACAGCCATGAACGATCATGTGTGCCCAATGAGCGGTTAGGGTTTTATCCTGTTCAGTGGCTTCGCGTTCAACGACCTGTTTACAAATGATTAAGTCACCCAGTAATGGAATTGGTACATGTGCTGGAGCTTCAAAAGGAAAAGATAAAACATTGGTAGGTTTATCTTTGCCGCGGTATTCATGGTTGAGCTCTTGGCTTTCAGCTTCGTCAACAATGCGAATAGTGAGTTCGGGTTCTTCGTGTTCTGTACGTTTAAGCAGAGCAGCAGTTGCCCACTTGCTCATTTGTTCTTCAGTGGGAAGGTTATTTTCTACTTCTACAGCAAGCTGTATGTCTAGTTGTAGCTCAATCATTATTTATCTTGGTCAGTTTTAGTTTCTGGTGTTGCAGTCAAAATGGCATGTGTCGCTTGTAATTGAGCGCTTTGCTCTAACGCAATTCGTTTTTCTTCTGCGCGTTTTGCGTCTTTGTATTTCTTCTCGGCCGCTTCGTGTTTGTCATAAGCGTCGACAACTTTTTGTACCATTGGATGACGTACGACATCTGAGTTGGCAAAGCGGGTGAGGCCGATGCCTTCAACACCGTCTAATACATCTAATACGTGTCGTAAGCCTGATTGCACGCCGCGGGGTAAATCGACTTGGGTGATATCCCCAGTCACTACGGCTTTAGAGCCAAAACCAATACGAGTTAAGAACATTTTCATTTGTTCACGCGTTGTATTTTGGCTTTCATCCAATATCACGTAACAATGGCTAAGTGTTCGGCCACGCATGTAGGCGAGAGGTGCGACTTCAATAATGTTCTTCTCTATCAGCTTTTCAACTTGTTCGCTGCCCAGCATATCGTTAAGAGCATCGTATAAGGGGCGCAAATACGGGTCGATTTTTTGTGATAAATCACCGGGTAAAAATCCGAGTTTCTCACCGGCTTCTACCGCAGGGCGAACCAATAATATACGGCTTACTTCATCACGCATTAGAGCTTCAACAGCGCAAGCAACGGCTAGATAGGTTTTACCTGTTCCGGCTGGACCAACACCAAAGTTGATGACATTTTCACGGATGGTTTTTAGATAACCTTGCTGGTGATCACCACGAGCTTGAAGCATCATGCGCGGTGTTTTGATGACGTTAGCTTCGTCGTGATGTCCACTGGCTTTTTTACGGTTGTAAGCGTGTTCAGACTTAGCTTCACGTAATAATAAGTGAATAAGATCGGGTGTGATCTCTGTGCCATTGTGTGTTTCGCGATAGAGGCGATTGATTAAGTTTTTAACCGCTTCTGCTTTGTCGAGATTGCCTTCTATTTGGAAGCGCGCACCTCGATTGTAGATTTTGATTTTGAAGTGGTTGGCGATTTGCTTGATGTGGCTATCGAGTTGGCCGCAGAGATTGGCAAGGCGCTTGGCATCTTCTGGCTCTACGCGGAAGGTGATGCCATGTTTGGCGCTCTTGTTGGTGTGTTCTTCTGGTATCGTTAGTTCTTCACTCAAGTGGGGTCTCGCTCCCGATCTGTAGGTAATGTCTTAGCTTATGCCGAATTGAGGTAGGTTCGCAAGGCGTTTCTCTATAGGCTCAGCGATCACTTCCTTGTGATCGCACTTATGCGCATGCTTGTAGCTATCGACTAAACTTAGTAAGCCAATTCAGGCTCGATAACGACACCGCGTAAGCTGTTACGCAAGCATTCGTCGATTCTTACTTTAACAAACTTATTAATTAAGCTGTGATCAGAACAGGTAAAGTTAACAACTCGGTTGTTCTCTGTACGACCTTGTAGCTGACCAGGATCTTTTTTAGCAACGCCTGTCACTAAAATCGTTTCAATATTACCTACCATTTTACGCGCGATGTCTTGCGCTTGCTGGTTGATTCGATCTTGAAGAATCGCTAAACGCTGTTTCTTAAGATCTTCAGGAGTATTGTCTTCAAGGTCTGAAGCTGGTGTGCCTGGGCGTGCGCTGTAGATGAAGCTAAACGACATATCGAAGCCAATTTCGCCAATTAGGTCCATCGTATCTTGGAAGTCTTGCTCGGTTTCACCAGGGAAGCCGATGATGAAATCTGAAGACATACATAAGTCAGGGCGAATTTGTTGAATGCGTTTAACTTTTGAAATGTACTCATCACGGCCGTGGCCGCGCTTCATAGCACTTAAAATCTTATCTGAGCCACTTTGTACTGGCAGGTGAAGGTGGCTTACTAGTTCTGGTATTTCGGCGTAAACGTCGATTAGGCTTTCGCTGAATTCCATTGGGTGTGACGTAGTAAAACGGATACGGTCAATACCATCGATATCGGCTACGCGTGTGATTAGCTCGGCTAAGTCTGCATAGTCTTCGGCATCGCCTGTATTGTTGATGTCGTTACCTTGAGCGTCTGAAATAATAACGCCAGTACCTGCTTGTGCACGGGCGGCTGCGGCAACGGCACCGCTGAAGATACCGCCACGATAAGCGTTTACATTCTGACCGAGTAGGTTAACCTCTCGTACGCCTTGCGCCGCAAGTTCTTCTACTTCTTTCAATACATCGTGTAGTGGGCGGCTAACTTCTTCGCCACGAGTGTAGGGCACAACACAGAATGAGCAGTACTTAGAGCAACCTTCCATAATAGAAACGAATGCACTGGCACCTTCTACTTTTGGCGCAGGCAGGTGGTCGAATTTTTCGATCTCAGGGAACGAAATATCAACGACCTTTTCATGATTTTCTGACTTATTCACCATCTCTGGTAAACGGTGCAATGTTTGAGGGCCAAAAACCATATCCACCACAGGCGCGCGGTGCATGATGGCTTTCCCTTCTTGACTCGCAACACAGCCGCCAACACCGATGATTAGATCAGGGTTTTTCTCTTTCAAGTGCTTCCATCGACCAAGCTGGTGGAATACCTTTTCTTGTGCTTTTTCACGAATAGAGCAGGTATTAAGTAAGATAACATCGGCTTCAGATTCTTTGTCTGTGATTTCCATTTCATGGCTTTCACCCAACATATCAGCCATTCGAGATGAATCGTATTCATTCATCTGACAACCGTGGGTTTTTATAAACAGCTTCTTCGCCATGACTGAGCGACCTCGTTTTAATCTGGGGTGTACGTGCTAAAGAGTTAATTGCGCGGCATTATACTGCTCAATGGCTGAACAATCTAATCTTCTCGCACCCCAGAAGTTTTACTTATCCCTACGGGTCGTATCTCGTCGTTGATTATTTAAAAAGCAGTACTATTGCGATCCAAATGTAAAGCTCACAGCGTCTAGTTCGACTTCTTTTGCAAGAGCGACATCCATGCCAGCACCATCGGTAAAGCTTGTTACTAAGGTTAATATTCCTGACGCAGTGCTGTATATATGAAGAGCGCTTGAATCTACGACGTAGACATGATTATCAAATACTGCAACGCCGCTTGCTTCTACCAAGGCTTTTGAATCAACGAGTGTCATAGTTGCTAGATCGACTACTTTGACTGCATCGTCTCCCGTTAATAGAGTTGGTTCAGAAGCATGAGGTTGTACGGTGATATAAGCATAGCCATCTTGAATCGCTAAAGAGGTAACATGTCCTTGGATGTCTACTTCTGTTAAAACGGCCAGAGTTGTAGGGTCAATTTTCTTTAATTTTTTATCTGCTAAATTTGCCACGTATAAAAAGCTACCGTCGTGTTCAATCCAGCTGTGATGAGTGCGTTCTTCTGTCGGATATGAAGCGGCATCTATATCGGTACCATTACTTGTGATCAAAACGGGGGCGCTTATATCAGTAAAATCATATTTCTGTAATCCAGAAAAGTTAACTGAGGCATCTTGATGAATAATGTACATATCGCCATTCAGTCTCGTGAATGACATTGTGTCGTAGTCTAAAATACTGACTTCTAAACCAAAGGTGTTCAAATCAAATACATGCAATCCGCGATATTCATCACCAATAAATATAAATTCATCATCGTAGTACATATCTGTCACCCGTAAAAAAGGTGCTCCACTCGGAAAGTTCTGTGCAACAGGATTAACGGGATCAAAGGTGGATACGGTGTCTAAATAGGTAGTGCCAAATTGACTAAAGCTCGGAACAATAGCTCCAAACGGAAATGTTTCTACTAAAAAAGATGAATCTGTCGGTGTGCTGCTCAGTAGTGTTGGTGCAGAGGGGTCTTGAATATCGATTACTTGAAATTGGCTATCGGCTGCCACGTATGCATAGATTGCATTATCTTCTGAACTATCAGAGCTTGCGGCACTGTTATTATCAGTACATGCAATCATTTGAATAAGTAATAAAGCGATAATTATTACTTTTGTAGTAGCACTAGAATATGCTGATTTTAATGTTTTCATTTTCAACGTCCTTTCTGATAATTCATTAGTACTTAAGGTAGGTTATCGATACTATTGAATTAAAAAATGGCGCTCAACTGTCGGATACGACAGGTCAAGATGGTTAGCTGTAGAAAATAAAACTAAGATCGGGTATTTATTATAAACAAATTTATTTTTGTGTTATTAGCGATGAACCCTCCAAGTGAAGTATAGCGCCGTTCTTGCAGTATATTATGTTTAAAATTTTTACGGCAGGTTAACTTAAAAAAACCAGTATTCAATAATTTATATAGCAGGATATGAAATGTTAAATTTTATAAAATCTATAGTTTGTCATGTATATGCATTTTTTATATTGGTCAGCATCTGCCATATGTCATCTTTGCAAGCTGAATCTGCACATAAGTCTTCATCTTTTACTATTTCAGAATGGCAGTTTGTAACAGATAAAGGTTTAAAGGAGCACTCTGCTTTAGAGGAGGCAGCTTTAATTTGGCAACCGATCGAGGTTGGTAAGCTATTACCGCAAAAGTACAATGGTAGTGTTTATGGCTGGTACAAAGCTAGTTTTTTTATTGAAGGTAATGATCTTGAAAATCCTGTTATTTATATTGAATCAATTCGAGGGTCAGATAAAGTTTGGTTGAATAATGAATTAATCGGACAAAAAGGAAGTTTGCACTCTCCTTGGCAGTTATCGGGAACTCAACCTCAAAGCTTACCTCGTATTTACCCGGTTAAAAAAGAGCTATTAGAAAAAGGTACTAACACGCTTGTTGTAAAAATAAATACGGGCATTGGCCATTCTTGGGGTGCAATGTTTCCTGGAGGAACGGGTATAACTGGCCGAGTACTTTATGGTGAAAAAGAAGAGTTAGGTCCCCTTTATTACAAGAAGATGAATCTTATTATCGCACTTGATGTGATTTTCGTAATACTTGGATTAGTCGATATATTTATAATTCTTATATTACTAAAAAAGGCTATTCGTCCATTTCCAGAATTTAAATGGCTGCTGTTAGGCAGTTGTTTAATGATGCTGGGTGTTACTGGACATGATATTTTCTTTGTTTATAACTTTGATGTAATTCCAGGTGACTTGTCTTTATTTCTTAGTTTATTGTTCATACCTTATGTGAATGCATTGTATTTTTGGTCGCAGAATAAAGATGTGTCGACACCTATCTTGAATTTTGTCAGCGCAATCTTCTTAATGGTTACCTTTTCAATTTTTATTCCTTGGGTAAATCCACTTTTAAAAAATATATTGTGGCAAGTTTGGGGAGCTTTTTCAGCTTTGTTTTTTGCCTATGCGTTATATAGTGCCATTAAAGGCGTTAGATTAAAAAGAGTTGGTAGTATCTCTCAACTAGTAGGTGTTGCGATTTATATTTTTTCTATAAGGAGTCAGTGGATACCCTTTGAATCCTTTGATCACCGGAATATTCAAATAGGCAGTTTGTTCTTTCGGTATGCAATACTTCTTGCGTATTTTCAGCAAATACTTTCTATGCGTGTTTCATATAAAAAACTGTCAAAGAAGATGCTTTCTGTATCTGAAATAACCCGCCAAAGTGTTGCTCGCGAGCTACATGATAATATAGGGCAGTCATTAGCATCGGCAAAACTCCAATTAGGCTTGGTGAAAAAAACGCAAGATAGAAAACACTATCAGTTACTTGAAGGTGAATTAGATGATGCTTTGAGTGGAATGCGACGAACTATTGCAGGATTGCATTCTTTTCCAGTTGAAAATGATGGTCTAAGAAAAACTCTTTTTAATTACGGATTGGCGTTAGAAAATAAACACGGAATGAACGTTAATATAAATATGGATTTTGATGATCAATTTGACAAACCTGTTCATGAAAAAGAAGAGCTGAGTTTTCATCATAATATCTTTAGAGTTATCCAGGAATTAACTAATAATTCAATAACTCATGGCCAATCTACAGAGCTAAATATCGATTTTCATTGTCATAAACACTATATAACTATTACTGTGAAAGATAATGGTAGAGGCTTTAAAAAGAAAAATAATAATTCATACAATAGTGGCTTTGGATTTATAAGCTTGAAGGAGAGGATTGCAATATTGGATGGTTGTATCGATATTTTCAGCTTGCCTGACCATGGAACAAAGGCTGATATTAGAATTCCTGTCAATTAAAATTATAATGCTATTCGATGTCAATTAAGTGAAGCTTTAGGGATTTTGCAATCGCATTTGATCGGCCATTCGCTCCCAATTTCAAACAAATATTAGAGAAGTGAAAGCGGATTGTTCGTTCAGTAATTGATAATTGGCTGGCTATCTCTTTATTGCTTATACCTTCTGCTGCTAGTTGAACAATCTCTTTCTCTCTGTTGGTCAGTTTAGGCTCTTTGGCGTTATTTATGAACTCTGTTAATAATGGTGAAAGGTATACAGATCCCGATACTACTTGATTAATTGCTAACTCTAATTCTTCAAAGGCAGATTCTTTTAATACATATCCAGACACACCTTGAGCTACTAAGTAGTTTGCAAGACTTACATCTAGATTCATTGTTAGGATGATCACTTCAGTGGTTGAAGGATTTGTGATTTTTAACACCTCTTCAATAGAGGCTCCTGGCATGGATAAATCAATGAGAATAATATCTGGGGATAGTGATTGAATCTTTTTTATTAAGTCATCACGATCTGTGCACGTATCTAATAGAGTAACGAATTGATCATCCGCAAACAGACTCTTTAAACCTTGTAAGAAAATTTCATGGTCATCAGCAGCAATAATGGTAATTTCAGACATGATATTGATACAGGGCAGTAAAATTATATGATGCCTTAGCACTCTTTAAATATCAAACACGTCAGAATGGTTACTCTCTCTCAATCTTTGGTGGGGTTACCGCAGACTTAGTATGATAAAATACTCTTTTCCTTATGAGTTAGAGCCTAATGGCCGAGAAAACTACCGCTGAGCCTATTTATCGCGTTATCTTTAATAACCAAGGTGAAGTATATGAGCTATATACCCGTTATATTTTCCAAAGTGAAATGTATGGTTTTATTGAAGTTGAAGAGCTGTTATTTGATGAAAGTCAGATAAGTAATGCGACTGATGAAGTTGAAGCGAAAACGAGCTTTGATAAGTTGAAATTAGAATTCACAGGAGTGAAGCGTAGTTTCATTCCACTGCC